>VMHT01065068.1_pt1 | contig 12340 bp, 17 predicted proteins | sample 4693611 | NCBI WGS metagenome assembly VMHT01 (sample SAMN12280063, study PRJNA550983) | marine metagenome | isolation source: seawater sampled from same location over 5 years 0.02-0.2 micron viral filtrate | place: USA: collected off the coast of southern California halfway between the port... ...
CCATGCATTTGCTAGAGAATCATTTGCCCAGATAGTGCAAGGGTGATTACGAAATGCACCTTTCTCTGTCTTGTATGGTTGACCATCGTTGCGATGTATTCTACCATAACTATGACCCCATTCTTCAGAGCAAACAATAGAGAGCATTTGACATGTCTCTAATGGCATCTTGACAATGTGTTTGTCAGGCAAGCACTGTGCTGAGATAGTGGGATCAGGGTCTGTTACAAAAATATTCAATTAGGTTCAAGGGCAATATAATATGTAAGATCAACATCGTTATTAATCCATTCGGAAATTAGATGCTGAGATACTTTAACAGTATAGTCACCTGGTAGGACACGAATGTTTTCAATCTTGAGATCAAGACTAAAGGTGCCAGTGCTAGAACCAGCAACGGTGATATCGTAAGTATTGCTGGTATCATTCTCTTTGTCTCTAAGGATGAGTTTGATTTCATCAGAATCTTTTTCTGAATAGAAAGTAAGATCTGGCAAACTATAAACAGCAGATGCTTTTTGCAAAGCTACAAGATCATCAGAGGAAAGATTAAACTCTACATCAGAACCAGGAAACTTTACATTTTTTTCTGGTGCAGACTTGAGCGTAATCTCAGGGTCAGAGAAATAATACTTAGCAGACTGACGACCGCCACGGATAGAAACAAAATCGCTAGATGTGAATTCCAGTTGAGGATCGTTAAACAGAGAAATACCGCTAAGGAACTGACTGAGATCATAAATTGCGAAGTCACTAGGAAATACTTCTTCGCCAGTGAATTTTGCCAGAATGTTTTCTGCATTGCTAATGGTTCGTACTGTGCTCCCTTGACGAAATACGATTGACGAATTGATCGTAGAAAAATTCTTAAGGACATCTAGAGTTTTTCTGGAAAGGATAACTTTGCTCATTGAGGATAGGATTCAGTAATGTTTGATTTGTCAGAGAAGTGAAGAAGGAGTAGACCGTAGTGTAAGATCTTAATGATATCACGACGGGCAGTGCCTTTCTTGTCATAGCGTGAAGCGTACTTGAGGATGTTGCAACGGCAGAATGCCTCAGCGTCTCCACATGCTTCAATCAAGTCTAACGTTTGAATGGCATCGTTGCCAGCAGAATAGTGTTGTCCATAGGTTCCTGTAATGTAATCACGTAGCTCTGCTAACAGAGCTTCTTCATTATATTTTAAACTCATCGTTCCCAAATATATTCAATATTATCATGGTAGCATTTAAATACGCTGCCGTCAATCCCCTGCATATAGAGTTCTATACCTTTGCCACCTACAATTTTAGCGGTACGGCACTGGGTGCCTCGCAAAATTACGAGACGACCCATGTAACCATGGAATTTATCAGAAAGAGACATCGCCATCTTGTTCCTCCTCAGTAGTGTTTACATCAGCATCAATCTTATCATACAATTCGATGAATGACTGCTTAGTCTCATCATCAAAACGGTTTACGCAAACCTTGATAGCTTTCATACGATTCTGCCAGATAGCAAAAGCACGGATGATGTGAACAAGTCTACGAGTAGAGATCACTTCATCGATACCACCATCCCTAAAAGTCTTACGGATAATGTCTGCCCAGTTGGCAAGGTTGGTGCAGAACTCTTCATCAAGAACACCTAGGTTACCTGCTGCTTTCTGAAGAATTTTAGTTTCAGTAACAGGAGAAGGATACTCTTGCTCAAAAGTCAAAGCAAATCTCTCAAGGAATGCTTCATTCAATACGTTAGTACCGATGAACCTACCGTCTTCAGATCCCTTACCCTTAGTATTAGCAGTAGCAATGATATTAAATCCTGATGCTGGTTTTACATAACGACCAGTCTTCTTAAGGAATACACCTTTGCCTTCTAGAACAGATTGCAAGCAGAGGATTTTGTTAGATGCAAGGTCAACTTCATCTAGAAGCAGCACAGCTCCACGTTCCAAAGCTTCGATGACAGGACCATTATGCCAAGCAGTTTCGCCGTTAACAAGACGGAACCCACCAATAAGATCGTCCTCGTCAGTTTCAATGGTAATGTTTACCCGAATCAGTTCTCTATTTAGAGCAGCACATGCTTGCTCAACAGAGAAAGTCTTGCCGTTTCCTGACAATCCAGTAATGAATGTAGGGTAGAACAATTTAGATTGGATAATTTTCTTTACATCAGTAAAGTTACCAAAAGGAATAAAATTAGGATCCTTGTCAGGAATAAGGTTTTGCTCTAGAGCAGGAATAGCTGCAGGTGCTTGATAAGTTTGCTCAAGTTTTTCTTGAACAGTCAAGTTCCACTTGCCAATACCTTGCTTATAAGTTTTGAGTCTCTTTTTAACAGTAGCAAGAGAACAGTTGAAGTGCTCAGATGCTTCAAACAATTGCTTGGTGTTTACCTCAGTACCAACTTTGTCAGAAAGGTAAGTAACGAGGTCTTCAGTTGAAACTGGAACAGGAGCGAAAGGCATGATGTGTTTTGTTGTCTATGAATATAGTATAGGGTATGAAGGGGTCACTGACGACCCCATGTGTACCAGTTTGTCAACTGACATACTCTACGAAAGAGTTGAGTAGTTTTTTGTTAGTAGACTTACTAGCAAGCATCTTTTTAAATGCACGAGAGATCTCAGTTTTCTTAGCACCAGACTCAACGTTCAACTCTGTATTTTGGTTTAGAGAATTACTACTAATAGCATACAGAGCAGAGAAAGCTGCAGGGTTAGGAATGATTGCTGATTTTTCTTTCTTCCACTGCTTTTGAATTTCAGTGTACTTTCTAAAGTCAGCATAGCGTCCAACAAAACTAGACAACTGACTGCCCTGCAGAATACGGAAACCAATTACATTTACATCAGGGTTACGATCACGAACCTGCTGGATGAAGATATTAGTGATAGTGTCATATTCAAACTCAGGATAGACACGACCAGTCTGACGATCACGAAGGCAATTACCCCAGTCAATACGAGAAGGACGAATGATAATCTCATCTTTATGTTCGATGTACTGCTCTCTACCATAAGCAGATTGACATCCTTCACCATCAGTTAAGATGCAAACATTGACTTTCTGAAGATCATTCTGTTTTTTGAAATGAGGAATGATGTAATTAAGTAAAACAATCGCTTCATTTAAAGGAGTTCCTGAAAGAGTAACACCAATTGTATTGTGATAACTATTATAATTTTTATAGTAGTTTGCTTCTCTATACAAGTTTCTACACATACGCTCATAGTCACGAGAGTTAGAACGAGAAGAAATAAAGTTCATCAAATGAAAACAATGAGGATCAATAAAGAACTCATTCTTTTTCAATCCGTCCCAACTACGATAGTAAGAGTCATAGTTATCGTCTGGAGTTTCACCTGCTATATTTGCCATAGCACGTTTTGCTGCAATCCACTCATTAGTGAATGCATAAACTTCAAATGGAATCTGTACTTTCTTACAGAATGCAGTGAGGTTAAGAAGTTGCTTGACAGTTGGCAGTAGCTCATGCTGCATAGAACCAGACCAGTCAAGGATAAAAATCAAACCGTGATTCTTACCATCAGGAACAACAGTTACTTTTTTGAAAATGTCTTCGTTATAAAGATAAGTATGTAACTTTGAAGTATCAAGCACACCAGTCTTAGATTGACCAGCACGAGCATAAGCGTCAGCAGACTTACGACATTCAAATTCCTTAACAAGATAGTTTACCTCTTTCTGTGATTGCTTACGAAAATTATGATAGTCACTATCAACATCAGAGTAGACATTAGGATCAGATGCTTGACTGTCGATCCAATCATGAAGGACAGTCCAATCTACAAGATGGTTTTCTAGGTTAACGTTTTTAGGGATCTCAATATATGTAGTGCTACGACCGTAATTACGAGAGGAAAGATTTTCTGCTTTCTGATCGAAAGAACGTTGAGTTGAAGAAGTGTCTCCACCTCCAGAACCATCATCTTCGTCATCATCTTCGTCATACTCTTCATCCTCAATAGAATCTGCATTAGATGTAGATCCTGCACCACCAAAGTTAGGTTGGATATCAGGTTGATCTTTATCTGAAGATTCTCCAGATGCTTCCTCAGCAGATTCTACTCCTTCTGCATTTTCACCTTCTTCAGTTTCTTCCTCATCAGATTGTTCAGGAGAAGCTTGAGGAATATTAGCAACCGTTTCTTCAAACTGCTTACTGAACTCATGTACGTCAACCGCAATCTGTAGAACTTCTTCAAAAGTTTCTGCGAGATCAGTACGAGCAACAAATAATTTTTCTTCAGTAGAGAAAGGAATAAGTGCATTAGCACCAATCTTAAAGTGTAGATTGATACGGTCAATCAAACTGAGTTTAGTAAGATCTTCTCCCTGAATATTAAAGAAGTCACGGTCATTTAATTCTTTGTAACCACCAGCGAATGACTTGCGAAGACCTGGATACTTACGCTTCATTAATTTCTCAATGCGAGCGTCTTCAATTACATTGACAAAATCCTTAGGACAGTCAGCAATGTCTCTCCAGTCTTTGTTGGGAGTGAATAGTGCATGACCCACTTCGTGACCGACAAGCATATCATACACAGTGTCTGATGCTTTGTCCCAGTTAGGGAGAGTCAAAATACGACGGTCAACGTCGAAGGAAGCTGTGTAGCACTGCTTATGCTCTACAACAAGATTCTCTGTAGCGAGAAGACGGGCGAGGTTACCTTTGATTTCTTTGTTGTTTGACATGTGTCTCTGTTGCTGATGTATACATCATAACAAATAAACAACCTAGCCAACCAGTCCGTGTGTCACTTCGTTAACTGTCACGTTGAGGGTAGAGTAGTTTTTGACCTTCTCCACAGAGATAGTACGGTCGAACTTATCGTCCATACCCTGCTTGTGACTGATTACAAACACCTTGGTGCTGTCATCAAAATTTCTTAGGATCCATCCTAGATCAGATGTACCCGATGTGTCAAGTGATCCATCAAAGATCTCATCTAAAATAAGGAGGTTAGTATCCACGCTATTCTTAAGCTTAGCAATACTACGCCAAGTGAGCAGAAGAGCGATATCAATACGAGCTTTTTCGCCTTCACTGAAACTATCGTAAGAGAACACATCACGGTATCTAGATTTGATTTGCTCCTCAAAGTTCTCGTCTAGGGTAAAATTGACATAAAACTCCATACGTTGTAAGAAATCGTTAATCAACTTATTCATAGTAGGAAGATAGGTTTTGATGATCCTAGTCTTGATACCATTATCTTTAAGGAGTTGACCCGCTGTTGTAAGAACATCACGATCAGATTTCAAACTAGCTTGTTGTTTATTCAAACTCTTTTTGTTTTCAACCAAAAGTTCTAGTTTGTTATACTCTGATTTTTTGTCAACATTATCACTGTTTAATTCTACAATTTCTTCTTCAAGTGATTCCACTTGTTTACGAATTGTCATCAGTTGAAAATTGGTTTGTGAAATTGTAGTGTTGATATCATTTACTGTAGTAGAAAGTTCAGTAAATTTATTAAACCTAGTTTCTTCTTCTCCTATAGCAGAGAGGATATCATTATATCCTACAAGCATTTCATCAACTTTACCCCGACCTTCGTCCAGTTTTAGATTACGAAAATCCTCATGTAGGTCTTGTGTACACGTAGGACACACATGGTTGTTCTCAAAGAACTCAAGTTCTTTCTTACATGTGTTCAGTTTATGTGTTACCTTGATCAAGTATGTGTTCAACTTTTGCAATTTCCCGTTTGATTGCTGGTACTCATGCATTTCTTCATTAAGATTACAGATTTGTTGTGTCAAAAGAGAAACATCTTCCACACCCTGTAGCTCAGTTTTTTTATATACAGATATCTTTTCTTTCTTGCGATCAATCTCTTCTTGATTTCTCTTTTCTAAAGTAAGCATAGTTTGCTTTTGCAATTCAATCTTATCTTTTAGAAGATCTAGTTGATAGTTGATGTCACGAACTTCATCATTGTTCTCACGCATCTTATCTTTCAAGAGAACATTCATAGTAGAGAATACTTGGATATCCAAGATGTCCTCAATAATATCACGACGTTGACCACCAGGCAATTTCATGAATGGGATAAACGTAGAGGATCCCAACACAACAATTTGCGTAAATGATTTGTAATTCATCTTGAGCACGTTCTGCTCAAAGTTTTTCTGCTGATCGTTTACAGAACTTTCCTGATTCCACAGTTGTCCATTACAATAGATCTCAAACTTATTAGGTTTGATACCACGAATAACTTTATAGTCTAGCTTGCCAATACGAAACTCAATTTCAACTACACAATTTTTTTCATTAATACTATTGACTAGAGACCCTTTACTAATCTTACGAAATGGTTTTGCAAACAAAGAAAAAGTAAGAGCATCCAAAATGGTGCTCTTTCCTGCTCCGTTGTCACCAACGATTAGATTTGTTCTACCTTCTTCTAAATTAATTTCACTAAACACATTACCCGTGGACAAAAAGTTCTTCCAACGGATCTTTTCAAAAATAATCATTCTGCAGAATCTTCAGGTGGTATCAAAAAATCGTCAGGCGTGATGATGGAAAATTTTTGACCACGGTCTTGACATGCTCCTATTATAACATGATCTTCCATTTCCACAACCTGCATTGGAGGATATTCAATATCCTCTTCCATCATCATCAAGTATCTTGCTGCATCATCATTGTCCATAAAGATAGGTATAACTCTATCCTCTGCCGCGTCAAACACAGAGTATACACCATCTGGATGATTTTCTAATGTTAGAACAAACATTATGCAACATTGCAGCTTTCAATATATAGTGTTCTCATCAAGGACTTGAGTTCACTTTTGTCTACGGCAATCTCTACTTCATCAATATATTCATTGAGAAGAGTCATTGTGTCTTTAGTTTCAAGATCTGCATCTTCGATGTTATCTGCATCAACTAAAGTCTCAACAATTTTTACATCATGAGCACCTACGTTGTAAAGGCGATCAACCAATGTTTCAAACATTTGGTAGTCACGTTTTTCTTCAACGATGAGTTTGATGAACTTGTCTTTATAATCAGATACATCTGATTTGTTGTAGTCGGTAGCTGCATCATCATAGAAGATCTTTTCAAAGATTTCATACGGATTTCTGATAAACTTAAGTCTATCACTTTCAGTATCGTAGATATGGAAACCGCGAGAGTCTTTATAATCATTCCAAAACATCTGATAGGGGTTACCAAGATACTGGACATTCCCATGCTTTGACTTATGATGAAAATGTCCTGACCATACTCGTTTAAAGTTTTTAAAATCAGAAACTCTAAATCCACCATCAAATTTCATGCCAGGTGTAACTTCAAATCCATCACACTCTAGATGACCACACATGATATCAGCGTCAGAGTTTGTCATAACATCTACGCTACTACTTTTATTTTCTGAATTGATCCATGGCATCATCAAAAACTTTTTGCTACCAAGCTTAATGTGTTTTGGTTCAGCGTAGATGTTGATGTTGGTATACTTCTCCAGAAGAAGTTCGGGTGAATTAATTTTGTTTGTATTTTTATAGTAAGTACAATGATTACCCAAGATCATATGAACGTTATAATCTACTAATCGTTTGAAATAATTAGTGTCAACACGATTAAAGGTATTATAATCCATTGACTTTCGATTATCAAAAGTGTCACCTAGATCAATGATAGTATCGATACCTTCCTTTTCAAGGGTTGGAAAGAATACATTGTCATAAAATTTCTGGAAGTAATTCCAAAAGGGCAAAGAACCCTTCCGTCCATCAAGATGCTGATCCGTTATTAGTGCTATCTTCATCTTTAATAAACTCTCCTTTTTCGTAATCAAATCTAGGATGTGGGGCAGATGGCACCCAAGGGTTTTTTGATGTATTGTGTATCACAATAAACTTATCAGCAGCAAATGTACCTGCAATACTGACTCGAATTTCATCATCATCTTTCCAATTAAATGAACCATCTTTTTTAGTATGGTTCATTGCTTCTTGGATCTGGTCAATAACTTCTTGTGTTAGTTTCATTGAGGAATATGATCTTTAAACTTATCATGATTACCGTCGCCTGGCATTTTACCATATGCAACATATTCAATAGCTTGTAGAGAACCTTCCAGTCTAGTCAGGTCTCTTTCAATTCTAATGTATTCATCATACGCTTCTTGTAAGAGTTCTTTTTTCTCAGTTAACTGATTAGTTCTCTTTGTGAAACGCTCAATCAGTTGTTCATAGTTTTCAGTTTGTTTCATAATTTTCCTCCAACTGTTCCGTCATACGGGTCTGATGTGCGACAGTTCGCCCAATTTGTAGCGACTCCTTCGAGATGAAATGGTGTTCCTTGAGTGACAGCTTCCCTCGTAAGTCCTGTGATGAGTTCCTTACCGTCTTTACTAAAGCTAGTCCACGTTCCAAAGCGTTTCTTCTCGACACGGAATTCTCCATAGGGCGTTTCATGCCATTCGTAGGTTTCATAATCTCCACTCATGTTTTTCTTGTGTTTTATTAAGGATAATCACTCGGTTACCATCATGTGTGAACACAAGTTCATCATCATGGTCCCAACAAAGTTCTTCATACAAAGAGTTTAACCTCCTCATATCTTCCCACAGGGCATTCGGGTCAGTCATCAACGATTCATTTTAGTTTCAATATTTTCTTTGATGCTGCCCATATCAGAATAGGAAGCATTCATACCAGACATACTACCATCATATGTGTCTGTGTGCATAACCTCATCATATCCTGACCTCTCTAGGATCTTGCCTTTGATCTCTAGCTGCTTCTTTTCTTTTTGGATCCTACGCAAGAATGCGTAGTAAATGATCTGAGTGAAATAAGCAAATGGGTTCTTGGATTTTTCTGGGTCGAAGTTGTCAATATACTGGAGGCAATTTTCAATGCCGTCACAGATCATGTCCTCACGGAACATATAGTTGACAAAGTTTGGTTTATAAGATAGGTGTGTTGCGATCTTTAGAAAGCAAGAACCAATATAATTGGTGACTCGTGGGCGTGGGTTGCCTGCTTCTTTAGCGGCATGAACTTTCTGCCGATAGTCAGTGATCGCAGCAAGGAACTCTTTATTGTTGACGTAGTATTCAGTCTTTTTTCGGGTCATTACTGCATATGCCATGGTTTGTTACCATTATCATGTACTTAGAATAGCACAATGAAATGGATTTGTAAAGGGGGCTTGACAGAACCTCAGAAACTCAGTACAATTAACCTTGTAGAGGTTCAGAAACAGGTACTAGCTTTTATTAAAGATATCTTCTAGAGATTTCTTCATTTGATTTACTGAACCTAAGTAACCAGATTCGCGAGGTAATTTTCCTGCTCTTCCAGTTAGACTCTTTCCATTCTCTAACCTTTGTAAGGTTTTTTCATAGAACTCTAGAATCTGTCCATCGATTTCAGTCATCGTCATAATATGATCACGTTTAATAATATACATGTTATCAAACGAGGCGCTGATCCATTCACTAAAAGAAAAACCAGATACTTCTAATTGACCTTTCCTTTGTTTTGCAGCTAGAACTTGGAGCGGGTTTTCTAATAGTACTTTGTCTTCATCCTCTAAGTAACAGACTTTAGATACTATCTCCTCTCCAGTTGTTAATTTTATTGTTGCATAAAATTCTTCATCCATATTAACTTGCTCTAAGGTTTACTTTTATTACCTCATACTTAAAATTTTCATCATTATAAATGTTGACTCTTTCATTCAAGTGCCGAAGCGTATAATTCTGACCGCCGATGTCATCAGCGATATCGTATAAAGTTGCAATATCTTTACCTTCACCTTTCCTAAGTACACGACCAATTGATTGGAGGTTACGAATGCGTGACTTGCTTGGGGAAGCAAATATAATATTGTGTAATCGTTTAATATTAATTCCTGTAGAAAAAGTTCCGTAAGAAGCAATAATAACAGCGTTATTTTCCGTCTCGGTAATTTGACGAACAGCTTCTCTATCTTCTACATCAGTACCACCATGAACAAAAAATAGTTTTCGTTCGGGGTCTATGGTATTATTTATCAACTCATAAAGTGGTTCCCCATGCTTTTCAATGTAGTTAAATAGTACTAGGGTATTGCCTTCAATATCTTTAACTAGGTTTTTAATAATATTATTTCTTCCACGATGCTCTACCAAGTAATCAATCTCATCATGATATGATTCAAAGTGTTGCGGAGCATGTTTACAAAGTAAGATTTTGATCCTAAATTTAGAAAGATAACCAGATTTGATTAGATCATCTGTTTTAGTTACACGCTCACAATCACCAAACAATCCTTCTAGTACCCACTTGTGTGTTTTGCTACCATCAAGTGTTCCAGTAAAACCAAAACGGTACTTGGCATTGTGTAACTTAGTCATGATTCCTGTGAGGGACTTCGACTTAAATAGGTGTGCTTCATCACCGATAACACAATCAATATCATCAAAGTATCTTTTTGGGAACTTGTAGATTGATTGCCAGGTTGAAATAATAATTGGTTTGTCAGTATTTTTATCTTTGCCTGAATATATCTTATGCACATGATCGTCAGCATTCCACCCGTAATCGTTAAAGTCATTGACCATTTGTTCTACGAGGGACGTAGTAGGGACGATGATCAACGTCTTCTTGTTGGTAGCAGTATAGTATCTGACGAGGGCATAGATCATAAGAGACTTCCCAGATCCCGTAGGAGAAAGAAGTAACTTTCGATTATTTTTTATAGCTTCGTAGACTGCACGATATTGATAGTCACGAGGTTTAATATCGCCATGGACAATTCTATCCATGAATGTCTTTACACCAGCAGGAGAAACAAAACCGTTTGGGTCTTCTACATCTCCATACCAATCATTCTTTTCATACTCAATATGGTATTGTCTTTCGTATGCCCATGTCTCTAAATGTTTTCTTAAACCATGATACAATTCACCTGTACCTGGTGAATACAAACGAATAGTTCCATCCCAGTATTTGTATCTGGGATTCTTTTTTAAGAACTTAGCTTCAGGAACTTCAAAGGTAAAGTAATCAGACAATTCTTGATGAACATGTGGTTCCTTAGAATTAATCGTAATGTAAACTTCGTTCTTCTTCTTAATAGAAAGGGTGGTCATCATTGTCCGTTAACAAATTTCTCCCACTCAATGGCACTCTTGACCTGAAACCCTCTATTAGAAATTTGACGCATGACTTGATCCAACCAGTACAACATCTGATCTAGATACTTGATTTTTGCCTCAAGGTTGATGATCTCATCATCACTCTCAAGGTATGTTTTCATTTTCTCGGAAGTCTTAATGCTTGATCCAAATGGTTTAGCGGCGTAGATTTTGGCGTCTGCCTCTCCAGAGTAATACTCGCGCTTTTCCCTAACCAATTTACGGATCTCAAATTCAAGTGAAGCTTTGATCTGTGAGATGTCAGTGTAATGGTTTAAGTATTTATTGTGTTGGAAAGGGATGTTTAAAGCGAGTTGTCCCAGATCTGTGCTATACTGTTTGTTCTTGAATTGAAAGTCAACTGCAGAATCTTCCGCCCAGTCTTCTCTCAATTTTTCAAATTTATTACGAAGAGATTCAAAATTCATAAAGATTTCATTTGTTTATCACGAAGGAAGAACTGCTGGTGTTTAAATGTCACCTCTGCAGTAATATATTCCACATCAGTTATTGTAGCATCAAATTGTAGGTTACTCAAAGATACAGGAAATATATCCCGAAACTCTACAACAAATGCTGGATTGTATTGCGAAGTAGCAATATGTAATTGTGCGTTGGTGTAAATGTCTAACTCATTTGTTGTACGTTGCATCTGATCTGCATTGCCATTATCTCTCATCCATTTATGAATAGAGTTATAATTGACTAGATCTTCGTCAACAATAAAACGCACAGTAAAATCCCCAAACGTTACTCCACCGCCAGGAATGACAGGCACGTTTCTAAAACGAGTCGGTACTTCCGTGGTTGGCATTTGTACGTCAGGAACATTTGCTGATTGGCAAAAGAAATCTACCCCTGCAAATTTTTCTAATTTGAGGAGATAACCAATAGGGTTTAAGAAGTTCCTATTCCTAGGTTGTTCTTTATACCATTCAGCAGACATATCAACTTCCCAAGCTATAAGTATTTATTAGCGTTGGAATACTCTTTGAATAGGAACTTGTTTTAATTTGTCAATAACATCGGATTCAACTCTACTAACAATTTTATCCAACAAGTCCACATCTATGTGCATGAACGGTGGGATGATACCAAGCAAACGAAGTAAACCATCCACAAATAATGCAAGAGTTGTAAATCCTAAGATCATACTGATAACAGTAGCATCCCG
>VMHT01066219.1_pt1 | contig 12340 bp, 9 predicted proteins | sample 4693611 | NCBI WGS metagenome assembly VMHT01 (sample SAMN12280063, study PRJNA550983) | marine metagenome | isolation source: seawater sampled from same location over 5 years 0.02-0.2 micron viral filtrate | place: USA: collected off the coast of southern California halfway between the port... ...
AGCAGAGGACCCTTGCATTCAAGTGCATTCGGCCTTGTAGTCGTTTCATGCGAACTCTATGTGCGAACAAGTTCATTGCCAGCGGGCTGCTCTTGTTGTTTGTTTTGGCACCGCTATCCAGCGTTTCAGCACGTTCAGTGCATGAGACCACTGCTGTTAATTTGCTCCCTCAAGGTGATTTTGAGGATTCATCAGCATGGCACATGGATGCTTATACCTCGTTTTCTCAAGACCAAGCACTCTACACCGATGCCATGGTGGCGGACAGTCGCCTCACCATGGTTCACGATCGACCAGTCAATCTTGACACAATGGTGTTCTGGGCCCAATCCACCCCGACCAATTCCAACAACTCGCTTTACGCACCCGATGGGGCCTATTCGTGGTCGTCCGGACCTGAGATGGAATTAACAAATTTTTATGCTGCAGGCTCGACGCAATATGAGATTGAGCAGGTGAAGTTGGTGTTTGCTTTCGCAGTACCTCACACGCTGTCCCAAGACTCAGTGCGCTTCTCCGTCGAATACAACGGTAACTTCTCATCCCTTGCTACCTTTGCTCACACCCAGGCCCCCCTCGATCACATGACCAATTATTGGAAGAAAGACATCAGCACACTCGATGCATGGACCTGGTCATCGTTACAAGACCTCATTGTCACTGCGAATTACGAATCGGTTGGTATGACCGATGATTCACAACTGAACTTGGATGCAGTCGGAGTCGAAGTCACCATGCAAACGCCATGGTACGGTGGAGAAGTGGCAGAAGCTTCCACCAGCTTTAGCGCACATGAAACTCCAATCATTGTCCTTGATTTGACGGCTGGAGAATCCGAGAACATGGGCTATGCAGCCTGTGGACTGCAAAGCAGCGTCGAGGGCACCACGGGCCAATGGACAAGCAAGGTCATTGAAACGCCTCCAAACCAACGCATCGGCCGCGTCCATTTTACACTCCAAAACGAATCCCTTGATGATGTGGTGTTGCATTACGCCTCCTCCGCTGATGGGACCTCCTTCACGGCCTTTGAGGCAATGGATGAGCACATGCTGCTGCCAAACCAGCCTTACACCAAAGTGCGGGTCACAACCACCGAGGCATGCATCAGTGAGATCACCGTTGATGTGAACGACCCAACATTGACACTGAACGGGCGAATCTTTGGCGATTTGGACGGGCTGGATTCAAGTTATTCCCGTTGGTTATTGTTTGTCAACGATGAACTTGTCACCAATCAACCGGTTGAACTCTCTTCCTCACTCTCGCTTTCTTTCCCAGTCGGTGCGCACATTCACAACCCTACTGCCCCACTCCATGTCGAACTGAAAACATGGTTTACATGGGATTCACAGGGTGGAGCAAGCACAACAGCGTTCGAAGTGACTTCGATGTCCATTAGTGGTGGCTACAACATTACTTGGGATGAAAACCCGACCTGTGTTGCCGTTGGCGACCAAACCATGATCGAAGACGGTGCAGGTCGAATTCTCCCCTTCCTCCATCGATGCGAAGACGACCGGACCGTCAATGAAAACCTCGTTGTTTCCTTCACCAACACAAACCCGAACCTTGTCCTCGTTGATCTTTCTCAAGGCGATGTTCGCGTTCGCTTGATGCCAGAGGTGTCAGGCTTTGCCACCGTGACGACAACCGTCCTCGACGAAGCAGGAAACGCTTGGTCTGAGGTGTTCATGATCACCGTGAGTTCGGTTGATGACGCTCCGGCCCTTACCGAATTCCAGTCGATTATTCCTGTTCAATTGTCGGTGCCAACAACGCTTGACTTTACCTACAGCGACATCGATTCGAACGAGTTGACCTCAAGCACCAATCGAAGTTGGGCCTCCGTCGACATGGCGGCCAGAACCATCACTGTGAACGCACCATCGCCAGGATTCCACTCTGTGCTCGTTTCGATTTGTGACCAAACAACCTGCACTGAGCGTGTAATGGATTTGGAAGTGATGGCCCTTCCGGACCTCGTCATTGAAACGATTGATGCTGGTGATGATGCCATTCTTGCAGGCGATGTCGCCGAAGTACGTGTCTTCGTCCGCAACAACGGACAAGCCGATGCATCAATGATCTCAGTTCGCTGCGAAATGAACTCAGAATTGATTTCGATCGGTACCCTACCAATTCTACGACCGGGCGAACTTGGCTCTGTGACATGCGACTGGGGCGTGCCCGAACAAACGGGTGTGGTGCAAATCCGTGCGATTGTGGACCGTGGCTTAGAAATTGACGAAGGCGATGAAACCAACAATGAGGCAGCGATTGCCGTTGAGATTGAAGCCAGTGCATCCACGAACGGCGACTCATCCTCATCGTCAATCAACATCAGCGATGGTGACTTCTATGGCCTGACCGTGTTTGGACTTCTGGCCATTGTTGGCGCATTTGCTTTCTTCTCCCCTGCCAAGATTAAGAAACTCGAATGAACGGTCCAAACAACCGCTCTGATGACGGATAACGCGAAAAGTGGCCTCAAACTTGATAATGGGACCGTCTCACAAAAATTTGCTTTGAGGTCGTGGGGACCGTTCAACTTCGGTTGACAAGGCGGATGTGGGAATCATGTCAGTATTGAAAATAAGAATAGAAACCGAGGAGTACATTTACGAAGAATACATCGAAGCGTGATGTCAATCGCGCAAAGTTGGTGTCACTCAGGTGACTTCCAACGTCGAGGGTAGAGATCGCCATCCATGAGCACCATGCTCGGACGTGCGATTTCGCCTTCTTTCATCGATGGGATTTCGTCTGTGTTCGTAGTAAGGGTCACAACGCCGACCGCCTCATTTTTGAGGGTTTGAACGTAGATTTCCTTGCCTGATGCAACGCCGGATGCGATGTTGACAAGGCCCGGGCGCAGCAAAGGTGCTCCGTGGGCAAGTGCTGCAGCTGCGCTGTCTTTCACGGTAGCAGACGGTAAATCCAACAGCAACTTTTCGATTGGATGAATGATTTTGAGCAAGGCTTCAGGAGCATCGCATTCTTTCCAGAGCCAGACTGCATCAGCCAGTTCTTGCAAAGTCACGCAGTCTTCGAGAGCAAACACTCCAGAGGAATCACGGCGCAGTTCCTTGAGTTGAACCTTCATGTTGAGAAGGAGGCCAAGGTCTCTTGCCATGGTACGAATGTAAGTTCCCGCTTCACAATGGACTCGGGCAATCATATCCTTGCCGGAGGAATCAAGGGTTTCAAACTGGAAGATTTTTCTGGTTCGCACCTGAACCTTGACCGCTGAAACTTCTGGTGGAACGTTGTAGACTCTTCCAGTCAACCTCGCCATTGCTTCACTGAGCGCTTTAGGGTCCACTTCCTCAGCAAACCGAAACACACAGATGTATGACTTCTTGTGGTTGAGGATTTTCTTGGTGACCTTCATTGCTTTTCCAGCCATGAGAGGGAGCACACCTGTGGCAAAAGGATCCAATGTCCCTCCATGCCCCATTCGCTCAAGCCCAAACAAGTCCCTTGCCCATGCTGCGACCTGGTGGGACGTAGGGCCTGCTGGCTTGTCGAGCAGAATAAAACCGGCCGCTAAGCGTTGCTCGACATCCCTTGCGTCGGGGTGAATTCCAACGGCTTAATTAGTGGTTGCGCTATTGTAGAGAAGATGATGTGTCATAGAGAAGCCTCCAATTTTTGAATCACTGCAGAGAGCACCTGTTCCCTGCTGAGAGTTGTTGCATCGAGTACTATGGTATAGGGTTCGCGCTGTTCAGGCAAGAGACCGTACAACTCCATGAAGCGCTCTGCGTCGACTGCCGTTCGCATCTCATTGGCGCGCAGGGCCTCTTCCAGTGTGCATTGCTCCCGTGCTACGACTCGGTTGGCTCGTTCTTGGTCGTCGACCTCGAGCCAGAGGCGGACGCAATTAAGATCAAGCTTGTAGGCCCACCATCCTGAGAGACGAGATTCCACAATGTCCTCGGCATTGTTTAATGACATACGTTCTTGCAAAAGGGCATCGAGTTGGCGATCAACCTCTAAATCGGTCTTGCATAATTCTCCAAACTCTGCGAGGCTCAGTCCACGCCGCCTTGCCTCTTGACGAAACACTTCACCGCCATTGAGTGAGGTCCAACCAAAATGGTCCATGAGGCCGCTTACGAGGGTGCTGGTTCCGCTTCCTGGGTGGCCAGAGACCGTGATCTTAACCATGCTTACACCCATTCGTGGCGGCAGACATCGCAACGCTTGGTGCGTGGCCCTAAGGTTGAAATCATATCCATTCCACATTCTGGGCATTCTTTCGCCACAGTTTTGCTGCTGGCTTTCGGAGTGCTTTCAACTTCGGAGGATGTCTCTTCAGTTTTTGATTTGCTGGCTTTCCGGTTTGAGTTTTGTCGCTGACTTCGTTGCTGCCGTCGGCGGGCATCGGCGCTTTTGGTCTTGTTTTGACCAGCGACCAAGTGCAAAAGTGGTTCCTTGATGGTTTCACCTGACTTCACCATTGGATGGGATCGGTATCGGAACAATTTGATGTGACGGTCAACAACTCGACCAAGCGGTGCACTCATGCAAATGTAGGTGCAAATCCATGCTGGGAAAAAGAGGAATTTGTCCTCAAGAAGGTTCCACTCTGTGTTCCATGGCAGGGACACATAGTCAACACGGAAATTTTCAACGGTCGTTGTCAACCATGCAAAGATAGCGATGATGAACACCATAGTGAACATCATTGGTTTCATGGCACCCATTTGCACCTTGAGTTGTTCTGGCATCATTTGTTGTTGAAGCGTTGTTGCCTTTTCTTGCAAGATTGGGTCCCGACTCATTCGAGCGTCATTCATCATCATGCGGACTTGGCGTTGTCGGTGGCCAATGTGCGCTTGAGCAATGGGGTCGGTGAAGACGTTTCTCAACACGGTGTTCATGGTCATGGAAAAGGTACCCAAGATCAGCACCGTGAACACGAAATAGGATTCTTCAGGAAGGATTGGAGCGAGGATTGGGTCGGCGATTGAGCCGAGCGAATTACGGATTCCTGGATTCATGATGAGCAGGGTCATCATGACCATGACACCCAACATCATCAGCATTGAACCGCCGGGGGGTCCGGGTGGAGGCGGTGCGTTGCCGTTTGCCATGATGAGTGGGCAACGCACGGGGGGCATGAAGGTTGGGTTTGTTTCCTCTCCGGTAGCGGTGCATTTGGCGGTGAATTTGGCGAGGTTTCAAACGGGACCGCTGGCGTGGCTGAACCATGCGTCGCAGAGAGCCGTTGGACATCGACCGGACATGGCAACACTCAGTCCCTGTACCAATGCCCAACAGGCCGGTGTGCGTAACTGAGGAAGAAGCCATCGCTCAATTGGCACGTCTACCCAATCCACCTCGGATGTTTTTGTGGACGGATGCAGAACGGCGCTGTTTGCCCGGCTGGGGTTTTGTCGCCAGCGTTCGCCAAGGCGTTCCACCTGAAGGCATCGAAGCAGAACTCGATGCTTGGAAAGGCCAGTACCCTGATGCGTGGTTGGCTGTGGATTTGCGCGACGGGGTGATTCCCCCCTCCACATCCAATCCCCTTGATTCTGTTCTTGGAAGGCTTGGACGTCCGGTTCTCATCCTTGTCAGTCGTTCATCCGATCACGAAGATTGGCCACAATGGGTTCTCCCAGAGTGAAAAGCATCCGCAGCCCTCACGCTGAAAGCATCAACAACCGTCTCAGGATGTGAAATCGTACTTGCAAGAACTGCACTCTGTTGCATCATGTGCGTTCATTGTCATGCAAATTGGGCACATCTTGTCATCAATTGATTCCTCTTCCACAGCCTCTTCTTCCACCGGTGCTTCTTCAGCAGGTGCTTCTTCAGCAGGCGTTTCGTCTTCAGTCTCTTCGGCTTCGTCCGCTGATGATTTAGTGGACCATGCTTTTGCAGCTGCTTCAAGTTCAGCCTTCTTGAGGTATCCGTTTTCGTCCAAATCAAAGTTTGCTGCATGCTCAACAAAAGCATCACGTTCAGCGACATCGATTCCTGATGCCTCCATGACTCGCAACAACACATCTTCTCGCCATGTGACCTTTGCTGTGTCATCTGAATCTTCGGTTGCATCTGTCTCTGCCTCAGCTTCCTCAGCCTGAACTTCTGTGCTTTCTTCGGCTTCTTCTTCAGCTTCAGGCTCTGGAGTTGCTGGTAGGTCATCGGATTCGACTTCGTCACCAAAGTGAACGCCGTGGAATCGGTTGAGTGCTTCTGCATCAATTTGACCAGATCCCTTGATTTCCATGAACACATCAAGACGCTCGCCCTTTCCAACGAGTGGGACCATCCAGCTGATGTGGGTTCCACCTTCGCCTTCTTCGGTGCTCATCTTGCAATCGGTTCGCTTGTCGCCGCCAGCACCACGAATGTGCCAATCGGTAATTTCGAAGTTTGCTGGCATGACATCGTTGATGTACACGTCTTGGAGAGCGGTGTCACCGTTGTTCTCGAACAGAATGAGGACTTCGTATCGTCCCTTTCCACCAACCGGTAGGGTTTGCTTTCCTGCTGAGAAGTCACGTCGGTTGTGGACAACGCTGACCGTTGGTGCATCAAGAGCGTCTCGGCCACAGCGTGGTCCAGCCTTTTCTGCGCTGAATTCACAGTGTGCTGGTGCACGGACTGCGTTGTTTTCTGGCGTAGGATCTGGTGCAGAGAGGTCGTATTCAATGGTCAACGACTTTCCTGGCTTGAGACCGATTGGTGCGACGATGCCAACCATTGTGGTCATGGTGTAACCAACGCCGTCAGGTGAACGGTTTTCCTTTTCGAGGGTGATGCCCTCGGTGATTTCGGATTTGAATTGGTTGTCTGCGATGTCCTTTCCGTCAACCTTGACGGTGAAGGATTCCAAATCTGGTGCTTCAAACAGTCCTGGGACATCATCGGTAAATCGAACGACATTGATGTTGGCCGAGCCGTTGTTGGTGAACGTCAAGAGAGCCGTCAATTTTTGAGGGCGGTAGGAACGCAGAGATCCAGTGGAGTAACTCTTTTCCAAGGACGCCTCAACAACTTCGAGGGTGCTTGACTGTAAGGTCAAACTTCCTTCTGTGCTTCTCGAGGCACGCGGTAGGATGGTGTAGGACAAATCCGTAGCAAAGTCGGGCTTTGATTGGGCCATAACCGTACGTTCTTCCGATTCCCACTTTCCATGCGGCGGCACATCTTCCTTGACATCCTTGATGTCAAACAACAAGTCCTCGCTGCCCTTCATGCGAACCTGAAGTTTGACCAGGTCAACGGCGAACGAAGATCGGTTTTCGAAGGTGGTCTTGCACAACCAGTTGTCTGGACGCTCGTCTTCACGAACGCGCATGTAGGAGAAACCACGGCAGAATGCATCAAGTTCACGGAAGTTAAGGCTCGATAGGGTCGAGTCGGCGGTGTAACTTGCGGTTGCAGCCCCAGCATCGATCTTGTCCGTTCCAGTGACCATGATTGTACCTTCAATCATCAAACTGCGCTTTTCGCCAGCACCGAGGGCGCCAACATTCCACGTCAGGGTGTTGTTTTCGATTTCTGCACCGGGTGCGTGTGAGAAGGACATCTCTTCCGGCAGTGGGCGAACAACGACCACTTCATGAATGGCCACTGAAGCGACGTTTTCAACTTCCAGTTCAAGGGCAATTGGGCCGCCTTCTTCATTGCATGCAACAGAGAGGGACCGTGCAGATGTTCGTGCAGGGTTGGTGTCTAAGCGCTCTCGCAAAACGAGCATGCGCTTTCCATCGACCTTGTACTTCATGCTGTAATTCTTTCCAGCCTCAAGTTCGTCTACGGACACGTGATCTCCGCCAATGTCTGTAGCGTCAGCGTGATCGAGGAGCACATCGATGTCGTAGATGCGGTCTTCAGCAGACGGGTTGTTTACACTGAGCGTACCCTTGACGGTTTGCTTGATGATCTCACCGTCGGCGGTGAGGGTTGATTTTTCGATTTCATGGAGGGTGCCTTCGAGCTTGTCTCCGATGATTCCATCAACTTCAGCACTGCTTCGAATGGTTGCTCCGGCTTGTTCGCCGGTCAAGTCCATTGGTGCAGCAAGTGGGTCTTCAGCAGGAGGTGACAACGGGTCGACATCGCCTAAAGGCGCCATCAGCGGGTCAGCAGGTGCATCCATTGGTGGAGCGAGCGGATCGGCTGCCATTGGAGGCATTGGTGGTGCCATAAGCGGATCTGCAGGTGCTTCCATTGGTGGAGCGAGCAGATCGGCTGCCATTGGTGGCATTGGTGGTGCCATGAGCGGATCTGCAGGTGCTTCCGTTGGTGGAGCAAGTGGATCGGCTGCCATTGGTGGCATTGGTGGAGCCATGAGCGGATCTGCAGGTGCTTCCATTGGTGGAGCAAGCGGATCGGCTGCCATTGGTGGCATTGGTGGGGCCATGAGTGGATCTGCAGGTGCTTCCATTGGTGGAGCAAGTGGATCGGCTGCCATTGGTGGCATTGGTGGCATTGGTGGCATACCCGGCGGGGCAGGTGGTGCTTCCATTTCTGGCATTGGTGGCATTGGTGGCATACCCGGCGGGGCAGGTGGTGCGTCCATTTCAGGCATTGGTGGAGCAGGTGGTGCTTCCATTTCTGGCATTGGTGGTATACCCGGTGGGGCAGGTGGTGCGTCCATTTCAGGCATTGGTGGCATTGGAGGCATGCCGGGTGGAGCAGGTGGTGCGTCCATCTCAGGCATTGGAGGAGCAGGAGGTGCTTCCATCTCTGGCATTGGTGGCATTGCTGGCATGCCGGGTGGAGCAGGTGGTGCGTCCATTGGTGGCATAGCGGGCATTCCGGGTGGCGCCGGTGGGGCATCCATTGCTGGCATAGGAGGCATAGGTGGCATACCTGGTGGCGCAGGTGGAGCGTCCATCGAAGGCATTGGTGGCATAGGAGGTAGACCTGGAGGAGCAGGTGGTGCGGCATCTGCCGGTGGGGCTGGTGGCATAGGTGGCATTGGTGGCATAGCGGGCATTCCGGGTGGCATAGGTGGTTTTTCATCGCTCATTTACAATTCCTCCGTGGCATCCGCACAAGGCGGTATCAACTCCATACCCAAGGAGCACATAACCGTTCTCCCCTTTGGATTTCGTGAATGTTGCAGTTTCGAGAGGCAATGGAGCCGTACAATCCGCACACTTGATGTAGGGTGGGGCGGAGGATACAGCATGGTTGGCATGGACAGCGGCACCCCTCCGGTGCTCTTTGTGGTTGGAACAGCAGGTGCAGGAAAGTCATCCTTGGTGACTTCATTTCAGCGATGGTCGAGGTTCTTAGAGACCGATGCCATCGCAGTCAACCTCGATCCTGGAGCCGAACGCGTGCATTATGATGCAGAATTTGACGTTCGAGATTTGATTTCCCTTACTGAAGTGATGGGTGAATATGACCTAGGGCCAAACGGCGCACAAATCCTTGCAGCCGATTTGCTTGCAGCTCAAGCAGGCGATGTCGCTGCTCAACTTCACGCACTGTCTGGTGAAGTGATGATTGTCGATACTCCAGGGCAAGTCGAACTGTTTGCCTTTCGTGAAGCAAGCAATCACCTGATTGAAGTAATCGGCAGGGAACAATCAGCCATCATCTACCTGTTCGATCCCATGCTCTCTCGCTCCCCATCTGGATTTGTTTCACAAATGCTGCTTTCGAGCATTGTGGAATTTCGCTTAGGCCTCCCTACCAAGAACTTTCTTTCGAAGGCGGACTTGCTCGAACCAGATGAATTGGCTCAAATCTTAGAATGGTCAGAACGCTTGGAAATTCTAGAAATGGCTCTCTATGATGAAGCCGGAGGTCAGCGAACTGAATTCGCAATCAATCAACTTCGCATGATGCAGGAGTTCGCCCAAGCACCAGGACTCACCCCCCTATCTTCTGAATTAGAAGAGGGTCTAGCAGACATTCTCACCTTTGCTCAAGCCCTCTTTGGCGGAATGAGCGATGCCCGTGACGGCTTTGCTGCTGATAACGATGACGAAAAGAACTGAGTCGTTCTCTCACCTCATAACAGTTAGAAACCGTCCTTTCGTGGAAAGGTCATGCCCCAGCACCTGTTGGCCATTGATGACGTAGAAGAAGACTTTGAGAAAATCCTCCGCTGGGCAATCGAGTTCAAGCGTTTGTGGAAGCAAAGCGATGAGGTGGCTCTCAACTTCATGCCCCTTGATACCTTGGCCATTGGTTCGATTTACGAAAAGCCATCGACTCGCACCCGCGTTTCTTTCGAAGTCGGTATCAACCGTCTTGGTGGCTATCCTTTGACGCTTCTAAAAAATGACATACAGCTTGGCAAGTCAGAAACAGTCGGCGATACTTCACAAGTCTTGTCGAGGTTTTTGGGTGGCATGACCTACCGATGCTTTTCCCATGACGATGTTGCAGAATTGGCAAAGCACGCCGATGTTCCGGTCCTCAATGCCCTGTCAGACAAGCATCATCCGTGCCAAGCGGCTGCAGATTTGATGACCGTTTTGGAGCACTTTGATGATCCATCAGAGATCACTGTTGCTTGGGTTGGGGATGGTAACAACGTACTGCATGACCTCATGCTCGCGTGCGCCATGCTCGGCATTGATATCTCGTATGCAGTCCCTGAAGGCTACGAGCCAGCCTCTGATGTCGTTGAACGAACCAATGCACTTGCGGAGAAGAACGGTTCCAAGGTCACGATGACTCACGACCCAACCGAAGCCGTTTCAAACGCTCATGTTGTCTACACCGATGTGTTCATCTCCATGGGTGAAGAACACATGAAGGACAAAGTGGCTGCCTTCGATGGATTCCAAGTCAATGAGTCAATGGTTGAACACATGGATGCCACTTGGAAATTCATGCATTGCCTTCCAGCTCATAGGGGCGACGAAGTGACGGATTGGGTCATGGATCACGAGCATTCGATCGTCTTTGATCAAGCAGAAAACCGTATGTGGGCGCAAATGTCACTTCTTGCTTACTTCATTAACGAAGGCGCTTGGGATGCCATGGGCGAATTCATGGGCTTGGAGTGATCTCACATCGTGAGGGTCAACAAAAACCCGAGTAGCCCCAGCAGCATGGCGACACGTATCCTGGTCGCAACCAAGGCATCCTCGCCTTTGTACAATGGTCCGTTCAGCATGATCAAGACGAGAATTGCTGGCGTTTGGAACAGCAGTTGATTAAACACAAATGGTCCTTGCCAGTAGGGGATGTAGAGGCAGACAAGTCCACCGAGGACAATCACATAGGCCACCATTCGAGCGTTTTCAATGCCGATTTTCATTGGCAGTGTCGAACGCTCATCAGCGTCAGCAATCATGTCCTGGCAATCCTTGATGATCTCACGCGCTAGGTTGGTGAAAAACACAACAAGTGCAATCCATCCGACCAGCGGTGTCATCTTACCAATCGATGCTGCACCGTAAGCGATGACAGCCGCAACCATAAGCGAAATAGCGATGTTGCCAATCAATCCCCTTTCCTTCGTTTTTGGGCCAAGGTCATAGGTGAGCATGAGCATCACCGCTACCACGTATATGACGGCAAAGGGCCACCATTCAAGTCCCTTTGATTGGAGATTGAACACGCCCACACCCATTGAGCCTACGCTGAAAAGCATCAACAGCCATACGAACCGTACGGCTTCAGTTTCTGTGATGCGGCCAGATGGCAGCGGGCGTGATGGATGTGCTTTAGCATCGATCATTGCATCTTTGATGTCATTCATGGCATTGCCAGCACCCATGAACGCAGAAACGGCCAAGATTTGCATGGTGACTGCCCGGCTGTGGTCATACGACCAGTCCCCTGCAACGCCAAACTGTGCTCCTAGTACAACTGTAAGACCAGCGAGAACCATGTTCTTTGGTCGCGCTAAATCGACCAAAGCAGACATTTTCCCCGCCATGGTTCTTGCTAAAATCGCTGGGTTTTGAGTTCTTTGGGTTAAGCACCAGCGATTGACCACACACAAACTCTCATGCGAAATCCACCAATGTCAGTGCCCTCATCGAAGCCAACTTTGACGAACCTTCGGTCCCTGGCAAGGACATTACCGAGTTGATTCATGGTCGCTCCCCATCGAAATCGCTGGTTGACGTGATCGAGGATGTCGGTGGTGTTTGCTTCACCAACGTTCGACAAGTAAGCTTCAATTTCGGTTCTCAAGCGGAGCGTTCGACCCATCATGCCTCACCTCGGACGATTTGCGCTGCTCGTCGGCTGAGTCCTTGAACCGTCCTTGAGACCATGGCCTGCGGCGATGCTTGACCCGGTAGGTGAAGGGGTTGCCATCCCACAGTGGCGAACCGGGATGGGAGTTCGCCACTGTGGTGGGCATAGAGCGTCGTGGATGCCTCGCACCAGGCCGGTG
>VMHT01157390.1_pt1 | contig 12340 bp, 13 predicted proteins | sample 4693611 | NCBI WGS metagenome assembly VMHT01 (sample SAMN12280063, study PRJNA550983) | marine metagenome | isolation source: seawater sampled from same location over 5 years 0.02-0.2 micron viral filtrate | place: USA: collected off the coast of southern California halfway between the port... ...
TTCAAAAGTTTCATAATGATGATTTGCATTCATCTCTGTTTCTGAACCATATTTTTCTAAAGCAAAATCATATACTTTATAATCTTGTAGTGGCCATTCGTGATTTATATTAATAATTCCAGCAACTAATACAACAATGTAGTCAAGTGTTGGATCTCCATATAATTCTTCTGCAATCATATCAGGACGATCACCGTCACCAATTGTAAATTTATTTAATAATGAAACATTATCTTTTAGAAAATCAAAGAGTTTTGTTCTACGAAATAAATTCTTGATTAATATATAATCTCTCGATGAGTTTTTATGAGTCAACGGAGACTGATAAGCAATATTAGGTAATTCTCTAAAATATCCCATTAGAATCCGACTCCCTGTTCATCACTCATACCATCATAATCCTCAGAGTAAATTGGATTAAGTTCTTTAAATGTTAAATTCATTCTGATACTAACTGGAGAACCATCTTCATAACTTGCATATGCACCAGCATTTGTATAGTTTACATTCATACCAGTAAGAGCACACATTTTAAAACTGTTTAAGAATGGATGGTCTTGACCATTATGTAAATAACGAAGTGAAAATACATCTGGTGATTGAAGAAAAATACCTGATGCAGAACCACCATTCATTTGACCTGCTTTTGCTGCCATCGCCATTTTAAATTGTCTTATTATTCTCTTCACCTCAAGCATTTCTTCATAATATCTAGGTGTGAATGTGATACTGAATGGGAATGTTCTTAGATTTACTCCACCAAATAGTAATTCTAAGTTAGAGTTAAGAACCTGACCTGTTGCTCTTGAAATTAATCCTGCACGATTGACATTACCACCTAAAGCATTAATCGCAGCACCACTAAATCCTGCACGAATTGCTTTTTGTAAATCGGGTGATAATTTATCTAATTGAATATCTCCTTGCAGTACATCTAGTACATTTTGAAAACTTTTATTTGGATTATTCTGTATTGCTGTTGCAGCAGCAACTCCTGCTAATTGAAATATATTCATTGTATCGTCACCCCAAGTAACAATATTGGAATCATTTACTTCTTGAGGAATTGGTAACTCAACATAATATTTTATTTTTTGATTCCGACTCATTCGACTGTTCGCATCATTTGCATTCATTCTAATATTAGAATACTTTGTATAAGTATCACCAGCTTTATATGTCCTACCATTTAATACTCCACCTTGTGCAACTTTTTGAGTTGTTCTATCAAAATTTATTCCAAGTCCTGTTCCATTTTTTGGTGCAACATATTCCATACACTTAATCATAAGCGTATCTCCAGTAAATTCACCTGGACCTCTTGCAAGAGGATATCCTAATCTTGTTTTTATATTTGACTTTCTAACTTGTAAGTTCTTTTTTGCAGTTGATCCAGTGGTCTTAGTATCATTAGCAAATTTCGACTTTTTTACTTGAGTTCCATCTGAGTTTGTATAGTTACCTGTAAAATCTATACTCTTTCCTTTAGTTTCTTGAAGCTTGCGGTTTTCTTCAGGGTCAGGATGAAAAGTTGCTAACCCGTGTTTTTTTATTAATTCTTGCCTTGTGTAGATTCCTTTTCTTCTTCTAGAAGCATCTGCTCTACGATTACTCGACATATCGACCTAATTTTTTAACTATTTAGTAGGATTTTGACAAAAGGTAAAGTTCTTAAATCTCTTAGTTCCATTTCATCTACTTGATACAACCCACCAACCACTTCTGGGAAGGTATATTGTCTCATTTCACCCCAATGATAGTTCAATCCCTTGAATCCCCATTGAAAAACATCAGTCACAGCAACAAGTGGGTGTGAGTCATACGCAATACCAGGTGTTTTTGCGTTGTATACAAAGACATAAAAATTACCTGCTTGAGGAACATTACTTCCCTCAGTCAACACTTCGAGTATATCTGTTGCTAAATCATCAGCACTTTCATTACCGATGAATCTTTTCATTATAGGGTCTATACGACTCATATGTCTAACTCTTTTTCTGTAATTACTTTAAACTCCCACATTCGGTCAGCACAATACTCTCTTGCTGCTTTCCACTTTGCTTGATTCCTTGCATATTCAAATGCTTCACGAATGTAACCTTTGGTTTGTCTTTTTGGTCTTTTTGGTTTTGTTGTTTGTTTAAGTGGCTTCACTTCAATCAGGTATCTTTTTATTTTACCTGTGTTCTCTTGAACCTTAATATAAAAGTCTGGGAAGTATCTGTGTACTCGACTATCGTGAGGTGAGATATATGGGAGAGCAATCTCTTCACTTCCCCACTCAAGAATTTTAGTATTCTTGTCACAGTACACCATAAACTTTCTTTCCCAAAGTGACCTGTAAATTATATTGGTCGGATCACCCTTGTACTTTTTAGGATATGACGGATAGTATTTTCCCCTATAAGCCATCTAAATAACTATACTATAGAAGTATTTAGAGTGCCAGCACCAAGACCAAGAGGGATATCAGATATACTGCCTAAGTTACAGAATGTAGCTCAGACATCAAATTATTTTGTCAGATTTGCCTTACCACCTAGTGGATTAAGAAATCATCTTAGAAGAAAAGGTATTGATTCAAGATTCATTGCAGATAATGTAGGATTATTATGTTATGATGCTGTATTACCAGGCAGTGCAATGGCATCACAAAATATTACTGGAGATTATCAAGGAGTTGTTGAAAGATTTGCACATACTCGTAATTTTACTCAAATAAATTTTGAATTTTATGTAGATAATGAATATAAATCTCTTAAATTTTTAGAACATTGGATGGAATATATCACAGGAGGAAATCAAGTTGATCCTAGTAGTGATACGTATTTTTTCCAACTTAATTATCCAAAGAATTATAAATCAAATGATACAACAATTGTAAAGTTTGAAAGAGATCACAAAAAATTCTTAGAATATAGATTTATAGGATTATTTCCACTATCATTAAATTCAACAAGAGTTCAATATGGTAACTCACAGGTGCTTAAAGCAACTGCATCATTTAGCTATGATAGATATATTTCTGGTGAGTCATCTTCATTAGCAAGAGATTTAAGAAGAGCATTCAATGATCTTGGATTTGGTCGTGGAAATCCAAATAGAGATGGACTATCTCTTAAAGATGACCAATTAAATGCACTTGCTTATCAATCAATGGGTAGATATTTAAATCAGGATAATCCAAGAGGTGAATATGGACAATTGACTAAGGGTGGTTTCTCTCCAGTTACTGTTCAAGCTAATTATCCATCTACAGCACCTGGCATATCTCCATAATTGTGCTATAATAAGTTTACAAAACCACTATAAATAATTTTACTGAAGTGTAATAGTTATTATGCCTTTACCAAAAATTGCAACACCGACTTATGAGTTGGTGTTACCTTCGTCAAACAGAAAAATAAAATTTAGACCTTTTTTAGTTAAAGAAGAGAAGATTCTCATTCTTGCAATGGAATCCCAAGATACAAAGCAGATTGCTAATGCAGTCAAAAATGTTATCACTCACTGTATACTAACCAGAGGTATAAAAGTTGATAAATTATCAACATTTGATATTGAGTATTTGTTTTTAAATATTCGTGGAAAGTCTGTTGGAGAGGATATTGAAGTTATGGTTACTTGTCCAGATGATGGAAAAACACAAGTTCCCGCTTTAATTAATATTGATTCCATTAAAGTTCAAAAAAGTGAAGATCACGAAAGTGATATCAAACTTGACGATACTTATACATTAAGAATGAAGTATCCATCACTGAATGAATTTATCAAAAGTAACTTTGCTGGAGCTGTTGATGATATGAATGTAGATGATACATTCGATTTAATTGCATCTTGTATTGAACAAGTATATTCTGAAGAAGAATCTTGGAGTTCTGCTGATTGTACTAAAAAAGAATTAAAAGACTTTTTAGAACAATTAGATTCAAAACAATTTAAAATGATTGAAAAGTTCTTTGAGACTATGCCAAAGTTATCACATACTGTGACCGTAATTAATCCAAATACTAAAAAGGAAAACAAGATTGTGCTAGAGGGGCTACAGAATTTTTTCGGGTAAGTATGGCTCATGAAGATCTTGCGTCATACTACAAATTAAATTTTGCCTTGATGCAGCATCATAAATATAGCTTAACTGAGTTAGAAAATATGATGCCTTGGGAGAGAGAAATCTATGTTTCATTATTACAACAGTATGTTGAAGAAGAAAATCTAAAAGCACAACAAGAAAATAATGGATGAGGAACAAGGATTAGCATCGCCACTTGCAGGAGGTTTAAGAGGTATTAGAAGAACTTTATCTTCTAGTGTCCTTGGTGGTGGTCGTGCACCTGTTCAGGCTCAACCAGATCCTCAAACAACTAATTTACTACAACAAAATTCATTAGCACTCAATAACGTTTCAGCACAGTTAACAAATATAAATGCACAAGTTGCAGGTTTAAGTGGATCATTAGCATCAATCAAAGAAAATTTAGCAGTAAGTGATTCTTTAGCTAGGCAAAGAGAAGCAGCAAAACAAAATCGTGAAAGAATTTTAGCAGAGCAAGGATTAAGAGAAGGAAAAGAAAGTCAAGTAGAGTCACGCATACAACAAGCACTTACAATGCCAGTTAGAAGAGTGGCACAGAAAGTACAAGGTGGATTAGCAAATCTAGGTGCTTTCTTTGGTTTTTTGACAGCAGGGTGGTTAACTAATAGTTTAATCAATGTAATCAATGCAAGTGCAGATAAAAACACTGATTTATTCACTCAATTAAAATCAACATTTCAAAGACAGTTAATAATTGCAGGTGCGACAATCGCAGCGTTGACTGTTGGTTTTAAGGGTATATTAACTGGATTAGGTTTTCTTAGTACAACTGCGTTGAGAATTGCTAGGGGAGGATTACTTAGAACTCCATTTGCAAAAATAGCACTTGGAATATCCACTGGTGTATTGCTTTTAAAAGGAGCAAAATCTATATCACCAACAGGAGGACCAGTAGGAGATGCAGCGGTTGGAGCAGTTGGTTTGACAGCTGGAGTACCTGCATTTAACTTTGTTAAAAAACAATTTGGTAAAGTTTTAAAATTCCTAGATACAAAATTTCCAGATAAATTAATTAGCAAAAGAGTAGCAGAGACGACTGCGGAAAATACCACAAAATTTACAAAACCAATTATAGAAAAAGGTATAAAAGGATTTATAAAAAAAGGTAGTAGATTTATAAGTAAAATTGGTGGACCATTATTCTCATTTGTCTTTACTTTATTAGAAGGTGAGGGAGTGGGTGCAGCAATAGCCGCAGCAGCAGGATTTTTTGCTGGAGCAAAAGCAGGTGCTGCATTAGGAGCAACTTTAGGTGCTTTGGTTGGTGGTATAGGTGCTGCACCAGGTGCTCTTATTGGTGGAATTATCGGTGGTTTCCTTGGTGAAGAAGCATTTAAGGGTATATTTAAAGGTATAAAAGCACTGTTTGGATTTAAAGTTGGTAATGAACAAGAAGATGAAGGACCAACAGACAATTCTATTGATTTAACAGGGGAGGCGGTTCTCAGTGATGATAAGGTGGTAGAAAGTGTAGGTGCTAATCCTATTTCAATTGATGGAGGATCAAATAATACTGTATACGGACCTCTCTCTGAGATAGGTAAGAAAAATAGGGAATTGATAGCAGCACAAAGTTCAAATCTTTTAATTTCATCAATTACACCAAGAAGTAAGAATAATTCAGAAATCGCACAAACTATATCAACAATGGAAGAAGGAGCACCACAAGTTATTACTTTCCCAATCCAAGGTGGAGGTGGTGGAAATGCTGGTGGAGGTGGTGGAGTTGCACCCCCAGACGATGATACAAATAGATTACCACAGATAGGATTTGATAATAATAATATTCATACGATGTATGCTACATCAACTTATGGAGCTAGTGCATAATGTCCATTTCTTCAAGAAGGAATTCTGCACTTAAATCATCGATAAGCATTAAATCGATATCAAACACTGCTGCAAAATTTTCAAAATCATTATCAAGTGCTCGAAGTAGTTCACAAGATATACAAAAACAATTAAGAGAGACAAATCAATTTAAAAGAAATTTGATTCGTAAAGATAATATATTTTTTAGAAGAAGACAAGAAAATATAAGGAGAAAAGATAGAGAAGATGAACTTGAAGCATCATCAGTCACTGGAACATCCAAAAGACAAGGTTCTCTGCTTGCTAAGAGTACCAGAGGATTTTTAGGAAGAATACTGGACTTTTTAGGTATATTGTTATTAGGATGGGCAGCAACAAACCTTCCAAAAATTTTGATGGGTATTAATACTTTAATTAATAATATTAAAAGAGTTGGAGGAATATTAGGATTCTTTGTAAATGGTGTGAAAGATGTTGTGCTTGGAATCGGTTCGATAATTGGTGCTACACTTGGTAAATTATTAAATTTTGATTTTATTTCAAATAAAAGTAAAATTGATAAAGAATTAGAAGGCACTCAGGGAAATGTACAAAAAACACAGAGAGAGTTAGCTGAGTCTGCAAATCTATTTTCAGATCCTGAAAATTTTGGATTAGAAAATCCACCTGGTTTTGAAGTTGACACCCCTCAAGAACAGAAAAGTAAAGAAACTTCTAATGTATCTGACGCAGGTGCAGAACCTACTTCTGTTGATGGTAATGAAGGAGAGAAAAGAGAAATAGAGGGTGTTGTTAATGACATTGGTAAATCAGTAGAAAGTAAGGGTGAAGATCCCGTCTCAATTGAGGGTGAATCTGATAGTATAGAGGGAGTTGAAACAGATACAGGTGGTGTAACACCTCAGAGAGGTGGAGGAGCAAAATCAGCACCTGCAACTGCTTCATCATCTATAGAAGATCCGAGAGAGGTATTGAAAAAGAAACAAGATGAATCAATTAAAAGAAATCAAAAAACAAAAAATAGAAATGACAGAAGAAAATCATCATTTTTAGGAACACCAAATAGTGTTGCAAACATAAATGAAAGTGTCACTCCTACAGAGAGTACAATGCTTGCTTCTGTTGACGAGTATAATGCTGACTTTGAAAGTGGTCAAGGAGGAAGTAGAAAGGTTAATTTATCATCACTTGTTACACCAACTAAAAAAGATGTTGATGTTAAAACAAGTAGAAAACCAACTAGAACTGTAATGATAATGGAAAAACCAGTTGATATGTCTTCACCGTCTGTCGCTATGGCATCAGGTGGTGGCGGTGGAACTAAACTTACATCTTCAGCAGTTGAAGATGAAAAAACATTAATGAAACTGCAAAGTTCATCAACTCTTAAGTATACGTAATGGCTGCAATAGATAAATCACTGTACGAAAAATTTGAATTAGAGGCTGTAGATGGTTCTAAATCTGCCAATATATCTGCTGGTGTAGTTAGTTTTAACTACTATGAAGATGTATATTCTCCTATGATAACTGCAATGGTAGTTGTTGTTAATACTGGTAACGTTATTGAAGGTGATGACGGTAAAATGCAATCATTATATAATGGATTTCCGTTAAGGGGTGGTGAGAGAATGACAATCAAAATTGCTGGTAATTCTGCAGATAATAAAGGATTAGAATTAGAGAATATGTTTGTTGCATCAATTGAAAATGTAATGATAGATGCTGAAAGAGAGATGTTTACACTTAAACTTGTATCCAGAGAAGCGATTACAAATGAAACTGTAAGAGTTGGGAAGAGATTTTTACCAACTACTAAAATTTCAGATAGTGTTGATGATATATGTAAAAATTATTTAAGTACAGATAAATTATATGATGTTGATGAAACTGAAAATCCGTATGGATTTTACGGTAATATGAGAAAACCATTCACAGTTATGACAATGTTAGCATCTAAATCAGTGCCTGGTAATGTTTCTGGTAGAGATGCAACAGCAGGATATTTCTTCTTTGAAACACAACAGGGATTTAGATTTAAGTCTATAGATTCCCTCATAAGAAATGATCCTTATGAACAAAAATATACTTACGCACCAGGTATTATAGATGGTAATGATACAACAAAAGATTTTAAAATTTTAGAATTTTCAACATCAAAAAATCAAAATTTACTAGAAAATCTAGAAAGAGGTGCATATTGCAGTCATCGAATTTATATGAACCCTCTTACATTTGAATATACAACAGCATCACAGAGAGTTTTTAAATTAGAAGATTATTCAGGTAAGATAGAAAATTTAGGTGCAGATATAGATATAGTCTTGCCACAACTAAGTCAAAAAGATAATAGAACATTAGCGTCAGTACCGAGTCGTTATGTTTGTGGCATACTAGATATAGGTACAACTGATTCAAAAGTATCTGAATTAGGTAATGCTGATCCTGCTAGAATACACTCACAAGCAATGATGAGGTATAATACACTGTTCACTCAAATATTAACTATGACTATTCCTTTAAATACAAATTTGATGGCAGGTGATATACTTGAATGTGAATTTCCAAGAATTGACGTTGAAAAGAGAAAAGAACCTGACCAAGAACAAAGTGGTTTGTACTTGATTAAAAAATTAACTCATTTTTTTAATTCTACAGGTTCTTACACCAAACTTCAACTTTGTAGAGATACTGATGGGAGGAAAGCAAAATGATTGAAAATTCTTTAATACAAAGTAATTTCATTGGTAGAGATGGTTTTCGCTGGTGGGTAGGACAAGTCGCACCAGAAGATGCACAAGGTTCGCAGATTAATGGTGGTGGATGGGGAGATAGAGTTAAAGTAAGAATTTTAGGATATCATCCAGAAGATGATGTTGAACTTAAAAATGAAGAACTACCTTGGGCACACGTATTAAAATCTCCAGAGGCTGGTTCAGGTAGAGCTGGAAGAGGTAAACCACCAAAGATATCACCAGGTGATACAGTTCTTGGATTTTTCTTAGATGGTGATAATGCACAACAACCAGTTATACTTGGGGTTTTTTCAAGTTCATCCCCTGCTGCTGCAAAGTCAAAAGATAAATCATACTCTCAACCATTTACTCCATTTACAGGATATACAAGTAAAGTCAAACCAAATGATAATATTGCTCAAAGTGAAGCAGGTGATCAAAACAAACTTTCAAGTCCAACTAATAGACAAGTTGATGCCGAAACTGCGAAAAAGATTGAGGAAGCAACAGGACAAGTTACAAAATCAGCGAGTTCAATTGTTGGAATGACAATTACTGCAGGTGATGCAAATGGAGCAAGAGCAGCAGTAAATAAGATAAATGGTGAAGTTTCAAATGCAGTGAAAAATTTTAAATCAGCCACACCGATGATGAAAAATAAGATATTGAGTGATGCTTCAAAATCAATTGCAAGTTTATCTACTGGTATGTCAGCAGGTATGATATCTTCAACTTTCTCAGAGATGGCACCTAAGATGAATCAGGGATTACATAAACTTTATAAAGATAAGTATGGTGAAGTTTTAAAGAAAACAGGTAATATAGCACTAGCAAAGAAAGCTGCTAGTTTAGCACAAAAAGCAAAAGTGCCTTCAATCTTAAACATCGAAAATGCCATACCTTGTATGATGAAAAATGTAACAGATAAGTTAGAGGGTAATATTTCAAATTTATTAGCTCCATTATTAGATAATGTTCAAAACTTTAATGACTGTATAGGAGATCAATTTAATGCAGGTATAATGAATAGTATTATTGGAAGTATAGATGGAGCATTAGGACCTTTGATGGGTGATGTTTCTGACATTTTTCCTGGTGACATTGGAGGTATGTTAAGAGATAAGGCAGATGGTTTACTTGGTTTGTCAGATGCGTTAGGTGGTTGTGATTTACCAACCGCATCATCAATAATTGGACAAAAAACAAATCAATGGACACTTGGTAAAGGACCGAAAAGTATTACAGTCAAATCACTTGAAGATTTATCAGGTTCTCTTATGAGTGTGGCAAATGCAGCTGAATCATTGAAGGAAGCAGCGGGTGGAACTGGAGTCTTAAATAACTTACTTAGTGGTGTAAATTTAAATTTACCAAATATTCAAATACCTCCTATCGCTGGTGCGATTGGTAGTTTAGCAGGGAGTCTTGGTGCTTTTGATTTCATGTCTCCTCTGGTAAATACACCTGGTTATCGAAGTGGTTTAGGTGATTGTTTTACTGGAACACCTACTAATTGCTCTGGTATTAAAGTAAATGTTTTTGGAGGAGATGGTGAGGGTGCAGCAGGTCAAGCGATCTTAGGTGGTTTAGTTGGAGATTCCGCAGCAGAATTGACAGGGAGTTTGATTGGTGTTAAAATGACTAGTATGGGTTCAGGATATACTACACCACCATTTGTTGAAATAGTAGATAATTGTAATCAAGGTTATGGTGGGTTAGCAAGAGCAGTTATAGATTATGATAAGACATCACCAACTTATGGACAAGTCACGGACATATATGTTGTAAATGGTGGAGAGAATTATCCAATCATTGAAACAAATGATGATACTTATACAGTCGATCACGTAGTTGTAGTAAATCCTGGTGAGGGTTATAAAGAAGAAGATATTATCACTGACCAACAGGGAAATGTTTATACGAAGTTTATTGATTCAAATGGTAAACTCTTGAACGTAATTCCTCCAAATCCTGCGACAAACAATGTTAAGGAAGTTACAGAATTTCCAGTCTTGAGTATAACAGGACCTAATGGTGAATCAACTACAGGATTTGGTGCAATATTATCAGCACAACTAACTCCAAGACCTGAGTATCAGGGAGAGATAAAACAGGTCATAGATTGTATTACACCTCGTGATGGCATTGTTGGTTTTGTGAATGGAGAACCATATTATGGAGTATTTCACGTTATGTCTAATGGTATAAAAATGACAGGTGCTAAACACTCAGATAGTGATCTTATAATATATGATACACCCCAAGAAAGTCGAACATCAAGGGGTATGATGGCATCAATGTCATCTGTAACCACAGTTTCATCACTAGAAATTCAAGAAAATGTTTCCGACACCACAATACAAGCTATCCCAAGCAGCGATACTTCAACTACAATGGCTGATACACCAAGTCAACAAACGACTCAACCGAGTTACACTCCTCCTAATAATAACAATACTGGTAGTAGCGGGTCTTCGGGATCAGGTGGGGGTGGATCGTCAGGTGGCGGTGGATATGGAGGAGGATACTAAATAAAGGTAAAAAAATATGGGAACAAAACCAAACGAAAATTGGCAAGAGAGAAGTTATGAGGCATTTACTCCTAACGTTAAATTAGACTGCAATAATCCTCAAGAGGGGTTTAGTGGACCTATTGTTTATAATATGTTGGCTAGTTCCAAAGATGGAAATCAAAGTTCATATGGTATGACAGAGGGTGGATTATTTCATATCTACAATGATCAATGTATAGAGATAGTTGGTGGTAAAAAAGTTGGAGGTGGTGGTGTATGTTTAAATATTGTAGGTTCAAGTGGTGATGTTTGGATAACTGCATTGAGTAATGGTGATGTCAGAGTGACTGGAACTAACATTATGTTAGATGCAGCAAAAGATTTAACAGTAAATGCAGGTTCAAATTTCTCAGTTAAAGCAAATAAAATCACGATGAAATCAAATGAGTGTTACATAAGTGCACCAAGAGGAAAAATAACTGTTCGTGATGTAAGTTGGAGTGGAACAGTCTTTAAAGGAACTACTATTGATCCAAGTCAATTCAGTGGACAAATAAAAAATATTGCTGATAATCTTGATAAAAGTCAAATACAAGATGCTGCTAAACAAGCTGCAGGTCAATTACAAGATGTAGCAGGTGATTTACAAAATCAACTTGGAGGATTATTCTAGTGAGTGATTTTAAGAATGGTGGAGTTCCTACACCAGATTATGATAGCGGAAATGTGAATTATATAAATGATACAACTGAATTTACAGAAGACGTTTTCATATATGGTAATACCTATGCTCAGTCTTATAATGGTGTTGAGATAAGTGTTGTTGGTTCAACACTTACATTTACTGTTGCTGGTATTGGGAGTACAAGTTTGACATTATCATAGTTGACTGTTTTTATACATATGCTATAATAGAAACAATGTATTATCAAGGTATGGATGATTTCGTATTCGAGGTTGTAGTAGACATCTGTTCTAGAACCTTCAAATTAAAAAGCGATAACGGAGATAATAAGATAATTGCATGTGAAGATAGTGATGAGTTTATGAGAGTTTTAGAAGTTTGTGACAAAATGCTTGAACCAGAAATGGTTGTTTATGCAGATTTGGCAATAACCTCAGATAAATAAATGAAATACAAGATAACCACTCATTTCTGTTGGTTTCGTGGTCGAAGTATAATTG
>VMHT01030208.1_pt1 | contig 12339 bp, 25 predicted proteins | sample 4693611 | NCBI WGS metagenome assembly VMHT01 (sample SAMN12280063, study PRJNA550983) | marine metagenome | isolation source: seawater sampled from same location over 5 years 0.02-0.2 micron viral filtrate | place: USA: collected off the coast of southern California halfway between the port... ...
TTCTTACTTATCTAACTATATTACATAGATAGTTTTATCTCTCCATTTATGGTGAGAGAAATAAAACTCTCTTAATGTAATGTTAGATAGTAAAGGAAAAGTGTTATGGGAAATTCAGTTAAGGTTAGCAAGTCAACCCAAGATGGAACAAAGCTAGATGATCTAGTTAAAGAGGGCAAAGCCCTTGGCAAAATGTGGTCTGCCTTACATAACGTGAAGCAGTCAACCAAAGCTAACGGCTTTGATACTCGACTAGGTAAATTACTTGTTGAGCTAAAGGCTCAGTCTACTCTGGACAGTGGACAGATCTCACGTCAAACACTCACCACCTATGGTGTTCACAACATTGATCGTAGACGTAGATCAGAGGCATTGTGGTTCGTTGAGAACGAAGTTGATTGCCGTGAGTTCATTAAGAACTCTAAGAAGGGTTTCACTTCCCTTACTGCTTTGCAGAAGGCAATGAAAGATGCTACAGCTAAAGCTGAAGTCATCAAGGAAGCAGCAGACAAAGTGTCCAACGTTGGTCAGTCTGACGAAGTCAATGACACTGGTTGGGTTGAGGTTGACAAAGGTACATACTCACTTGGCAATACACGTACTGCAATCGTTGACGCAATCTTTGCACATTGCAATGATCACAAGATTGACATTGAGACAATCATAGCTGACTTGCAGTCAAAGGCAGCGTTAGCAAACAAGGTGGCAGCGTAAGCTGTCACTAACATAGGAGTTACAAAAATGATTACATTTTTAATGTTTATGATTAACGGCATGGCGTTGGTATCTTTGTTCCTAATTGCTATGACAGTTGAAACAATAGAGGCAATACCTAGTATGCTAGTTGTGTTTGTGATTGTAATGGCAATCAACTACCTAGTTATGTATACAAACAAACTTTAATAGTCTCATAGTTATATAACACTTGAATTATTTGTGAAAGTGTTATATAACATATGTAGACATTAACACTATAACTGAAACCGTCCAACGTTGGACACTTTAATCGGAGATTACTATGATCCATAAAATAGAACATGTAGATGATGGATTTGTGAGAGTTCACAAACAGTCTTGTATTACTGGCAACCATAATTCAATGGTGCTGCCTACACGTCAAGGTGAGCTTGAGTATTGGGAAGAAAATATGATCTTGGTACAAGATGCCTTTCCACACTTTACAACAGAACAGCGTGAGTTTCTCATATCTGGTTCTACACCTGAAGAATGGAATGAATTGTTTTCGGAGGAAGCATAATGTCTGTAAGACAAATATTAAAAGTTTATCGTTCAGCTACTGCTGATGAAATTCAACATGGCATGAAATGGTATGCCATTGCAAAGCGTGACAGCACTAAGGTAGCCAAAGAATTTGGTATCAGTGTAAACACTGTTGTCGGTGTTGTTGCTGCACTATCCCCTTTGATGAATTGGAATGTCAATATCAAGTCTGCACGTATTCTAATTGAGTGCTTTGTCAATGGTGGTGCTATGGACGATGTAATCTTGTCTGGCTATCCACAGAACAAGCTAAAGGCTTGGGAAATGCTTGAACAAAAAATGGTTCGCAAGAAAACTATCATGGCTAAACTGAATGGTCAAAAGACTACAGCGTTCTTTGCCAATATACTTGGACTGGACGTAGTGACAGTTGACGGTCATGCCAAGAACATACACGATGGACTACGTAGAGTTCTCAAGAACAACAACGTAGGTGTCAAGGAATACCGCACCATATCGGAAGCTTACTACAAGGCTGCTGACAAGGTAGGTATCAAAGGTTATCAAATGCAAGCTATCACTTGGGTAGCATGGCGCAGACAACATAACATAGCGAGGTAAAGTTATGATGGACGATTTATATAACAACGTTAATGTATGGCATGGTGATACAAAAGTATCTATTGCTCAACATTGGGATACACCTAGTGATAGGTTCAATGGTGATGGTGCTGCCATACAGGAAGTGGCTATCATACCTGAAGACGGTAGCACATGGGATACCGCATATATACAAAGGTATGGAACTACCTTGGACGATCTTATACACGCATTGAAAGGAATACGTGATGAAATTGAAACAAAGAAATATAACGAATCCAGTGGCAAAAGCGATGCTCGAACAGCGCAAAGCGCCACAGGTAGTGCCACCTAAGAAAGGCACGAAACGCAAGCCTAGTAAGAAGGAGAAGTACAATGCGTTACGAAATGCAAAACTTTGTTAAGTTTGCTACCACCAAGAAAGTGTCCAACGTTGGACAGAAACCAAAGCGTGATGAGCACAAACGCTTACGTAGAATTGCACGTAAGAACAAAAGCTTAACACGTAAACTATCACAATAACTTATATAAGGAGTATATAAAATGACTACCCCAATGTTTAAATCAGTTCGACCAATCGTTAAAGCTACGCATCCTGAGTTGTATGCAGAGCACACATTCCACATGAAGAAGTGTGTAGCCTACACCTACAACTATTCGTTCCTTGACGATTACATAGCTGAACACTGGTCTAGTAAAACTATCCAACAGATTGCTGATGAGACTAATGAATACTACCAACGTGTTGCATATAGGTCACACGTACTACAAAACATAGGTATCATACAGCCTAAATTTAGACAGGATGGATCAAGCTTCTTGAAAAAAGAACGTAGAGAACTACGCTTTAAGTTGAAGCAAGTGGAGCAAAAGTTGGAGCAATGTGGCTAGGTAAACACAGAGGTAAGTATATTGTGTACGGTAGTGATGGGCGTGTGCTCATCATTACCTCATACAAGACCATTGCAAATAGCGTAATAAAGGAGTATAAAAATGACAGAAAAAACAGTAAAGACAGAGCTAAGTCGTGAAGAGGTAGTAGAACTACTAGGTCTGTATCACGTCATAGATGAGATAGTATCAGACTTTGGTGAGATGTTCGACACTGATCTTGGTAAGGTGCGTAGACTACAAGACATGTCTTACAAACTGAAAAACCTATTTGACTTTAGACCACGTACAAATCAGATAGGTGAGCCAGATCACTGGCGTCCATATGTTATGCCTGACGATGACAGGGCATGGTTTCACACACCAGAGGAGGACTAATGAAAGTAAATGCGTATGAAATAGTTATTGAGATTGACGGTGTCAAAAGCTGTATCAATCTTGATGACCTATATCCTGCAATCAAGGACTGGCATACAGCCACAGAGTTTGCCATGATGATGGCACGTGAGGCTAATCCCGATGCCATACAAATTGACTTCCTTGAGTGTGGGGAGTACGAACTTGAAGGGTACGAACACATACCCTATATACATGAAGCACCATTTCAAGTGCAATGAAAGGAGAAAGCTATGGAAGCAAAGATAAAACTAACTAAGACCATGCTTGACAAGAGCATAATAGATGCCAACAAATCTGTGCGAGAGTTCTTAGAACAGGAACTTGACTACGCCTATGACAAGTTGGAAGCAGATGTTGATGGTAAATACACCCATAAATACTGGTGTCATGCACTGTATGAGGACGATACCCCTACTATTGTTACGTTCTACAAGTCCAGAACCAGAGGTGACAGACGTATTAGCATCAAGAACTTGCGTAAGTTTGCGGAAGAGGGAGACACTGTAAAGCTACGTACAGAGGTTGTGATGATTGAAGATTGCATCTTTGATGTACGTGTGGTAGTGTGTAAAGAAGATGATGACCAACAAGGAGAAACCGTTGCCGCCTGATGATCCACACGATGATTGGGGCAACCAACCAATACCCAAGGAGATACCATGAATAGATTTCTAATAAGCTACACACCCGAATGGATTTCACGTGAACTGTGTGACAAACACATAGTCAAGATGCCATTGGAAGAGGCACAGATGCTATGCACTGCTGTATGGCAACATGCACCAGAGTATGCAGAGAAGCATGACCTGTACAAGCCAGTACACCAGAAGCACCCATGTACAATCTGGGCAGCTAAAACTCGTGCCAACTTTAACTATGGCCTTGCCTTGTTTGACCACATGCAAGCTGAGTACAGCTACAGGTATGGCAGACGCCATGCTTCCAACAAGCATTACTTTGCCTTGCAAGATGCAGCGCAGTACATACCTGAAGGTGACATAACACCACACCCTGAGTGCTTCAGTGAGCACACTGACCTCAAGAGTGGTGAGAACTGGCCTATCAATAGCTATCGTAAGTTCTACATGACTAAGCAACGTAGGTTCAGTATGAAGTGGACTAACCGTCCAGTGCCATCATGGTTTCGTTTTGAGAAGGAGGCAGCGTAATGATGTACATATTAATATGGATGCAGTTGTTCAGTACACAGACAGTTGAATACTACCAGTTGGGTAACTATGCCACACTGGAAGAGTGTCAGATTGAACTGAGCAAAGCAGCAAAGATGATAACACACAAGTCAGAGACAGTGGCTTGTCTAGAAGTGGAGATACAACAATGACCGACAAAGAAGAACTAGACGCAGAGGTGCGTGATGCCTTTGACAGAGCTAAAACTGCTCTGATGTATGACTACATGTACATGGGTACTGAGGTAGGAAGAGACAACCTAGAATATATGGGGTTCAAACATATTGAAACTAGGGAGTACATAAAGATACCTAAGTGTGGAGTTGCGTTCAATGATACTGTATAGGTCTAGCAAGGGTCAGTGGGTAGGTACTCAGCGTGACGCTCAGAGATATTTCCCTAGAGATTGGGAGCAAACTGAAGTGCCTGTATCTAAGGTGCAGCTTATAGAGTTCCTTAACGTCCACAAAGTAGGGGCGTATTCTCAGGCTCCACCACAACAGCCAGTGATGACTGTACCTGATCCAGAGCAGATAGACCCAGAGGCATACAGTTGGGTGTCATGGGCTTATGAAACACTGAGAAGAGGTGACAAAGCAGAGGCACTCAAGATGTTAGAGAAGGGTCTAAATAAACAGAAGGAGTTGATGAATGACACCCAGTGAAGCAGCAGAGATAGAGGCAAAGAAAACATTCGAGGGCTTTATCAAATGGTCTAAGGTCACTTTCTATTGGATCATGGCTATACTAGTTGTACTAGCAGCATGTGACTTTGGAACGGACACAAAGACAGGTAGTCAGTACAACGGTGAGGTGTACTCACCCAGAAACATAGGAGAAAAATAAAAAATGAAATTAACATTAACTGTTTTGTTTTTAATGTTCGTAGCAGCATCTCCATTTTTATATATGATGGTTGCGAGTATTTAAATGATAGCTGAAATGCTTACATGTATTGCACTCAACGTGTACTATGAGGCACGTAGTGAGCCATTGGAAGGACAGTATGCAGTGGCTCATGTCGTACTCAATCGTGTTGCAAGTGACAGGTTTCCTGATGACGCATGTTCTGTGATATATCAGGGTCTGAAAAAGGGTATAGGTAGATGCCAGTTTAGTTGGTACTGTGACGGTAAGTCAGACAGACCAACAGAAAGACGAGCATGGTTAGACTCTCAGCTTGTAGCACACAAGGTGGTGCATGGGTATGTCAAGGACAATACCGATGGGTCTATCTACTACCACGCAAATTATGTTCGCCCCTTCTGGAGCAAGCACTACAAACACACTGTGACTTTAGGGTCACACATATTCTACAAATAGCTTATCGTTACTAGTATAGGGAAACGGTATGTGATATAACTAATTATCAGTTGCCAATATAACAAATGAAAAGGAGAAAATATATGCCATTTGATATTCCAACACACTTAGACTTTGACGTAGACTTTGAACCAACAAAGATGGATGACAAAAAATATGTTATAAATCAAGACACTGGCGATTACCTTGGTATCGTGGGTGAAGGGTTCAAGTGTGCGTCACACGGTGACTTTTACCGTAACATGTATGATACAATCACAGAGGAGTTAACAGACGGTGACATTGAAAACGCCAAGTACAGGTGGTCAACTGCACGTAATGGCGCATGGTCAATGCTCGACATTACTCTGCCCGACATGCAAGTACCCATCGTGACTGAGAAGATGGAGAGTAGCATAGGTAATCGTATCATTGCTTTGCATGGTGTCGATGGGTCATGCAGTAACCAAGTGTACTTCGGTGCTATTGATTTCTTTTGCACCAACGGTATGATACGTGGTGAGTACGACAAGGTACGTAGAAAGAACACCTCTGGTTTCTCATTACATAGCTTCATAGGTGAGCTACAACGAGCACGTACTGACTTCTATACAGAGGCAGCTAAGATGCAAGTGTGGGCTGAGACTTCCACCAAGTACGTAGACATCAAGTCTATGCTTGACGAGATGATCAAGTCTGACCGTAAGGCAGAGAAGATGTACCAATTGTACCTACATGAGGCATCACAACGTGGTCACAACAAGTGGGCATTGTACTCAGCGTTCACTAACTACGCTTCCTATGCCGATGAACGTAATGGTTTCAACCTACGTAACACTGGCAATGACACACAGGCAATCAGCATGTGGTCACGTGAACAAGAGGTATCCAAGTGGGTATCAGATAAGAAGTTCGTACAGTTGGAAGCTGCTTAATGGTAGCACTGCCCAGATTTGTACAGCAACGAGTGTCACTTTCGGGTGACACATCGTATCGCTTCAACCCACCACAGAAACTTGTCAATGCAGGTGTTGTGTCACGTGAAGAGTTAGGTAATGATCTACGTGTAAGTAAACAGCTTGCAAAGGAGTTAAATAAACAGATAGATGATTGGAGAGAGGAACAGTCAAAGGTTGTGAACATCAAGCCAAGCGGCAAGGTTACTGACCTGATAAACTTTTACTATTCTTCTAATGATTTCAATATGTTACGTGATTCCACAAAGATCGACTACCGATATTTCCTCACCATATTACATCAGACGATGGGGTGTAGGAAGTACAAGGATGTCACACCTAAGATTGCCAAGGCAGCGTATGAGGAGTGGGTGTCACGTGGTGTCAGCTTTGCTAACCATACGGCTACCTGTGCCAGTAGAGTGTACAACTATGCCATACAGATGGAACATGCAGAACAGAACCCATTTGCCAAGATCAAACGCAAGAGAAATCATCAGCGTAAGGTTGTCTGGACACATGGTGAGGTCAACAAGTTCCTTGACGTGGCGTACAGTGACTTTGAGTATCGCAACTTAGGACTGATTGTACACATGGCATATGAGTGGTGTCAGAGGCTTGGAGACATGCGTAATCTTACATGGGATTGCCTTGACCTCAAGAGGCAGCAGTTAACTCTGGAGCAAAGCAAGCGTAGAGCACAGGTGTTTCTGCCCATCAGTGACAACCTCAATGCTATGCTGCTAGAACAGAAAGCTGACTTTGGTTTTCAACAGTGGGTAGCACCACATCCAAAGCCAAGGTCAGGTAAGTTTGAGCCATATGCTATGGAAAGACTGTCCAAGGTTGGACGTAAGGTAATGAGACTGGCTAAACTGTCAGAGGAACTACGCCTTATGGACATACGTAGGACTGGTGTAACAGAGATGGTAGACAAGGGTGTGCCTTTGCCACAAATTATGGCAGTGACTGGGCATACACATGTGTCTTCTGTGAAACCGTATATGAAGCATACATATGAAAGTGCAAATAATGCCTTGACACAGAGAGATACTTATGTACAATCGAGTGTAACGAGTAACATAGAAAGTGATATATAATGAATATAAAACAATACATAAGTGATCTAGACATTAGTAATGGTGATACTAAGCGTACTAACTGCCCTGTTTGTGGTGGAGTTAAGACGTTCACTGCTACTAATAACATGGGTCAACTTATGTGGAATTGTTACAAGGCAGGTTGTAGTGTGTCTGGTGGATCACGTGTGCATCTAACTACGGATGACATACGTAACTCACTTGGCAGCACTGCACAAGAAACAGAAGCAGTACCCTTTCAGAAACCTGAGTGGATCGTCAAGAGTTACATTCGTATCTCTGACTTCTGCTACAAGTGGAGATTGTGGTCTGTGGAACAAGACTTATTGTATGATGTAAAAGAAGATCGTGTCGTATTTCCTGTAGTCCATAACAACATCATGGTGGACGCTACAGGTAGAGCACTAGGAAAAAAGTTACCTAAGTGGAAAAGATATGGAAAAAATCCCTTGCCTTATGTGCATGGATGTGGTACAACGGCAGTAGTCGTTGAGGACTGTGTGAGTGCAGCTATTGTAGGTGCGACAGACGGTTCTGGATGCTCGGAGAGTGGCGTATATGTCGGGGTAGCAGTGTTGGGTACGTCACTCTCTGAGGTACATAAAAGGTACTTATCGCAGTTCGATACGATTATTATTGCACTTGACCCCGATGCACTACCAAAGACGCTGCAATTTGCAAAAGAGTTACGTGGGTATGCCAACAAGGTAAAAGTATTACGCTTGACGGATGACCTAAAATATCGTAATCCTACCGACATAGAAAACTTAAACACACTAGGAGAAACATAAATGGAATTATCATTAATACGAAGTCTGATGGACAGAGAGTTCTACGATGATCATCGTGGTGCTAAATGCCCTGACAGATTATTCAGTAAAGATGTACGCAAGATCAAGCAAGCTATCGACAAGGCTATGGATCGCTATGAGCGTACAGTTACACCAGATGAGATTGAGGCATTGTTCATGTCAAACAATCCCACACTTACAACGGCACAGAAACAGGCGTATGGTTCTTTGTTTAACCAGATCAAACGTGAGTCACCTATGGGTAGTGACGTAGCACAAGAGGTGCTATCCAAACTGTTCCAACAAGTAGTGGGTGAGGACATTGCTAACCTTGGCTTTGACTATGTGAACGGTGACAGGAACAGCCTTGAACCACTACGTGACTTGCTTGAGCGTTATGCTGATGACTTCACACCTGACCTACGTATTGAGTGGGATGACATTGAGATTGACACGTTGCTCAACATGAACGACTTGGAGTCACAGTGGACATTCAACATCCCTAGCTTGACACGTAAGGTAGAGGGCGTAAATGCAGGACACCTGATTGAGATAGGTGCTAGACCTAACACAGGTAAGACCTCATTCCACGCCTCTCTCATTGCCTCTCCCAATGGGTTCGCCCATCAGGGTGCAAAGTGTGTCATATTATGTAACGAGGAAGCTTCACACCGTGTTGGTGCTAGGTATCTGACAGCAGCTACAGGTATGACAATGCAAGAAGTCAAGAACAATCCTGCTAGAGCACGTGACGTTTATGATGCAGTCAAAAAGAATATCAAGATCAAGGATGCATCTGATCGTGACATGGCATGGGTGGAGTCCGTATGTAAGTCATACAAGCCTGACATTGTGGTGCTTGACATGGGTGACAAGTTTGCCAGAACAGGTGGCTTTGCTAGACCTGACGAGGCACTGAAAGCTAATGCTATCTATGCTAGACAGATTGCCAAGTCACACAACTGTGCCATCTTCTACATGTCTCAGCTATCTGCTGACGCAGAGGGCAAGGTGCTACTCAACCAAAGCATGATGGAAGGTTCACGTACAGGTAAGGCAGCAGAGGCTGACCTCATGGTATTGATTGCCAAGAACCCTGTGGTTGATGGACAAGAGGAAGAGGACACACAACGTCACTTGAATGTTGTGAAGAATAAACTATCTGGTTGGCATGGTGTTGTTCATTGCGAATTGGAATACAAGACAGCGAGGTACATGGTATGATAGACGTAACATTAATTGACAGCATGGGCAGTGACCTTACTGTGGTAAACTCTGCCCGTGTTAGCTTTAAAAAGAAAAGTGATTGGGATGAGAATAACGAACTTTCTGTAAACGACACTTTGCTTATATCATATCTTGCACGTAACAAACATATGTCACCCTTTGGACATTGCTTTGCTACGTTTCATGTCAAAGCCCCTGTGTTTATTGCAAGACAACTAGTCAAGCACAAGTTCCTACGTTGGAACGAGGTGAGCCGTAGATATGTAGACGATGAGCCAGAATACTTTGATCCATCTGTTAGTATCTCACGGTGGAGAGGACGTGCAGACGATAAGAAGCAAGGCAGCAGTGGCGAGGTTTCTATATCTAATAGTATGATTAGTACACTAGCCAAGCATACCGTATGGTGTAACAAGGCGTACAAACAATTGCTTGAAGAGGGAGTAGCACCAGAGCAAGCACGTATGGTATTGCCACAGAGCACCATGACAGAGTGGTACTGGTCAGGTAGCTTGGACGCTTGGTCAGATATGTGTAGACTGCGACAGGGTAAGGACGCACAGGAAGAGGCACGTTTAGTTGCTAACTCAATTAGCATGGACATGGACACGTTGTTTCCTGACTCATGGGCTGCATTACAGGCGTACAACCGATGAGTGAGCAGTACTGTACAACAAAAGGATTAGGATGGGCGTTCCTAGTGTGTGTATTCTTTATACTGGGTGTGCCTGTGGGCATGTGGTTAGCATTAGAAGGTGCGTCATGGTATGAAATATTTAGCATGATGAACCCAATGTTTTAGGAGACAGCTATGCGGAGATACAGAGAGGTACTATGTCCTTCATGTAAGGAGTACTTTGATACAACTAAGTACACGTCCTGCCCAAAAGAAGAATGTAAATCTATAGTTGAGGTAAGAGAATTTTTTATTGATAGACGTAAAGGCATTTCAAAAGAAATAAGACACATGACAAAAAAGGAACGTCAACGTGCCAAAGAAAAAGAGGAGGCTAACAAATGTACACAGTCGAATTTGAAAAAGACGCCTCAGTAGTTACATCATTAGATGAAACGAACAGGTTTGAAGACGTAGAGATGGTGATCAGTGACGATGATACTGTTTATTTAAGACAATATGAAAACAGTTTAAACGAACACCAAATTATTTACATATCGTATCAACAATTGCTAGACCTTGTTACCTCTTTGAGTAGTACAGAGGGAGCATTCTATGCAAAGCTAAGAGGAGGCACATTACATGACACATGAACTACGACTAAAGACAAAATTATATAACCTGTTAGAAAGGTTAGACCTAAGTTATGATGAAGCAGAACATGCGCTAGGTTTATATGCACATAATAAAAGGTTTGACAAAGACCTTGATACACATTATAACGTAGATGACGATGTAATAGATGAAGACTGGGATGAGTGGCATCCCAACGATTTATAGGAGAATAAATGAAACTAACACTCGACATAGAAAACACTGTGACTAAACGTAATGGAAAGCTACACCTTGATCCATTCGAGCCAGATAATACAATGGTTATGGTGGGTATGCTAGATGATCGTGGAAACGAATACTGTGTAACATTTGATCACTCAGAGCATCAACCTACCACAGAAGGGCGGTACATTGTCCAGAAGAACTTGGATGATACTGCCCTTCTCATTATGCACAACGCATCACACGACTTGATGTGGCTATGGGAGTCGGGGTTTACCTACGAGGGTGAAATCTTTGACACTATGCTAGGTGAGTACGTATTACAGCGTGGACAGAAAGAACCACTGTCTCTTGAGGCATGTGCCGAAAGGTATGACCTTGACACAAAGAAACAGGACAGTCTCAAGGAGTGGCTCAAGGCAGGTAAGTCAGTGCGTGATATGGATCATACTGAGTTATCTGACTACCTATCTGCTGACCTACATGCTACGCAGCAATTGTATGACCGTTTGCGGATACAGTACGAGGAGTGTAGCTCATTGGAAGGAACAATTAAGTTGACCAATCAACTGGCAGTACACCTTGCACATATTTATCAGCGTGGATTTGCCGTTGACTTAGACGCTTTGGAAGAGGTGCGTAAAGAGTTTGAACAGGAGCGTGATACACTAACACGTGAACTAGAAGAACAGGTATGTGAACTCATGGGTGACAGACCTATCAATCTCAACAGTCCAGAGCAATTGTCTTGGGTAATCTATAGTAAGAAACCTAATGACAAAAAGGTATGGGCAGATTTGTTTGAACCATACATGCCTGATGCAGACTACCGTTCAACGGTACACAACAACTCAACTAAGTTGTATAAACAAAAGGCAAAGCAGTGCCAGTCCTGTAATGGCACTGGCTATACATACAAAACTAGAAAGGACGGTACACGATATGCTAAACCCAACAAATGTATTACTTGTAATAATACTGGTTATATCTTTATGGACATCACTAGCTCAGTTGCAGGTTTAAAGTTCAATGCCCCAACTGCAAAATGGACTTCAGCTAACGGTTTCGCCACAAGCAAGGACAGACTTGTATACCTTGAAGGTGTGGCTAGACAACGTGATATGCAGAACGCAGTGCAATTCCTACAGCGAGTGCGTAGGTTGTCTGCTGTTGACACATATCTCTCAAGCTTTGTGGAAGGTATCCACA
>VMHT01165443.1_pt1 | contig 12338 bp, 27 predicted proteins | sample 4693611 | NCBI WGS metagenome assembly VMHT01 (sample SAMN12280063, study PRJNA550983) | marine metagenome | isolation source: seawater sampled from same location over 5 years 0.02-0.2 micron viral filtrate | place: USA: collected off the coast of southern California halfway between the port... ...
CGGCTCTGCCCCCATATCTTTATAATGCGTACCACCAATTTGTGTGTCAGTTGCATCAGGTTCTTTTTTGCTAAACATTATTTAATACTCCTTTTATTATATTTTTTAGCATTAGGTTTTTTAGCATTATTATATTTTTTCCTTTGGTAATCTTCATACAATTTTTTACTATCCAACCCATATAAATAATTTAGACCCGGCAGGAGAAGTTCTAATAACTTTTTCCTTGATATAGGTTTACTCATTCAATAGACCCTCCAAATATATGTGTGCCTATGTGATTAAATTTAAGTTTTGTATTCGCATATACTTTCCCACCATGCTTTCTCCATAAAGCACAAAAATGATAATCCTCAGATAATAGACAGCCTGTCTCATCAATACTTGTGTCAAAGAATTGTTTTACAAGAGGTCTAACAAACTCTCCCTTTTCGTTTTGTTTTGTAGATGCTCTATACTCAGGAACGTGTGGTGCTAACTTTTCAAACACTTCTCTTTTAATAAGCATAAACCCTGTGCCACCATGTCGTACCTCCACCATACCATCAGCATCAGGCTCTACTTTATTAACACCATGCGGTAGGTTTAGTACAAATGACGATGAATGATTAGGTAAATCAACTTTGCCTTTGTTCGCAGCCGTAGAAACTTTACTCCAATCTAATTCTTTCTTTGGGTATATCCCACAAGCTACATCTTTATCTGCTTTGTATAAAGTAGCAATGGCTTGATCGTTAAAATACATATCGGCATCTATAAACATTATGTGAGAACATTGTGTTTCGTTTAAAAATAATCTAACTAACTCATTTCTTGCACGAGGTATCAAAGACTCATTCATTAGGCTTGCTAACAAAGTCTCTACCTGTAAACCTTTAAGTGTGTTAATAGAGTTCATCAGCGCAATAGTATAATGTCCTGTACACATACCACCATACATTGGTGTAGCTACTAAAATAGATTTAACTTTAGGTTGTGTTATAGGTGATATGTTTAAACCTACGTGTTCTTTTTCTGATATACCACTAAAGTCAAACATCTTTTCTAATTTCTCATCAGCATCTTTAAGTTCTGCTTTGTCGTATGGGGTTAACATATCTTTAAACTTCCCTGCGATTTTGTCGTTCATCTACTTTGTCCTTTTCTTTGTTGTGGCAACCTTTACACACCCAACCATTTTTATTGCGTCCACCATAATAACCAACACGTTTAAACTCGTTACACGTCTTACAATAGATCCGTGGCTCAGTCATCTTTCTTTGGTTTTTCTGGGCCGTAAATATCGTAGTCACGCTCCAAGTCGTCCATGAATTGCGACCACATCACACAAGGTGTTTGCTCTCCGACATACGCACCCTCTATATTAAATTCAATGTACTCAAGTGCTTCTTCTGCTGTCATACCATCTCTTGCCATAAGTATGGCAACAATCTTTTCACCTGAATAAATAAGACGATCTTCTTGCCTACCAGAAGAATCCCAAATACAAGAGCGACCGATGAGGGCTTTGTCCAATCCGTCCATCTTGATCAACTCAGTCACTAAGCACTCCTCTTTAAGTAAGATTTAGATGTACGATCAATACAACTATTGCACTGAAAACGTTTTACCTTACCTCGAACAATAAATTTACCAACCTCTGGCTTTTTGTATTGTTGACATGACTGACACCATTTATTTATATCTGTCATTTTTTATACTCGTCTGCGTAAAGGAACATACATTTTGCTTCAAGTTCTTCATGGGATATATCGTATTCTGCTTTGCCTAGTGTGTATCCATCATCACGGCCCACTTGATATGCGTGTTGCCAATAAGATTTCATTTGCCCTACATTCATTTCCATGAAAAATAAAATAAGTAATGCCCCAAAAACAAAAGATACTATGTGTGTCATTTGACATACCTCCCTTGTAGTTCGCCCATTAAATAATGAATACGTTTGTTTATAACAAACTTCTTCCATGTCTTAGAATTAATTATAAGTTCAGGATTAGGTTCTACGTTGTTGTTAAAAAATATAGAGGGGCTAATAAAGTTGTTCATACCAATAGCCCCAAAATCTTGACCTGTAGAAAAAAACCTATAACATAGTTTATTGTTTTTTGCTTTACCAGTTCGTTTAATTACTTTACCCTGTTCTGCTAATTCTAGTAGCAAATGTCGGCAATAATGAGCGTCATGTTTAAATCTCCCTGCGAAGAACGTTGGAGCATACCCCTCTGTTTTAGGGTTTGAAACGATATGTGCTAGGATTTTATCTCTTAGCTTTGATTTTTCACGCATTTAATTCCTCCAAATTTTTAAGTTCTTTTTGTATGGAAATAATTTCTACAGGGGATACATCTAGCCAGTAAACTGTATCCGTTATCCTTTTACCAAACCCTTTCACATACACACCTCTGTCAGTTATATTCACTACAGATATCTTTGTATTTATAATGCTAGGTAGTGGAGGTACATTTATGTTAAGAGAATCATGTAAAGAAAACATAGTTCCATTCACATACTCGTTGTCAGTATATTCAAACCTAAATCGTATATAAAAATTAGTATTGTTTTTCATAACTAAACCTTATCTCAAGCTAGTCTTTCTGTCAACACATATAATTCTGTGTCTCCTATTTTAATAAAAGAACCAATACCATGCACTATGGCACTTGTGACATTTTCCGATCCCTCATGAGATTCTCCTTTCATTAAAAGTAAAGACATACTAGATTGAACAATGTCAGGCATATCTTCTGTGCAAGAAAAAGTTGTTGGTTCTAAAGTGCTTTCTTTTATGCTATGAGATTTAAAGCGACTAGTATCACAATTTTCAAGAGTTGCAAGTGTATATAATTCATTGTCGCCATCAGATTTTTTTACAACAACGTGATAGTTATAATTACATTTGTAATACTTGACATATTTTTTGTAATTAGGGAGTGCATTTTCCGCTACGTTTCTAAATAGATCAGTGGTAAACTTTACATCTTCACCAAGAGCCATTACTTCTTCACACAAAGTTTGCACCACCTCATGAGTACATGGTATGTCTTTTGTGAATTTATCTTTCAATGACTGTGAATATTGTGATACAACACTATCTCCAATGTCTAACATATCCTTAACTATTTTATAAAACTTAATAGGTCGAAATGCGTTTACAATTTCTCTAATAGCAACTCTTGGTTTAGTAGTTTTAGTCGTACTATTTCGTTTAAATATATTACGACCAGTAATTTTGTAATTCACATTGTACAAACCAAGTGAATGTAGACTCGCTTCCCACTCAAACTTAATCTCAACGCTAACAATAGGTTCACGTATAGCTGACCAATCAAAGCGATCATAACTTCTTACTGCCGATGGTGTACCATTTCCACTCATATCAAATCTACTATCATATATTTTTATATAATAAATTTCAGGAATTTGGTCTTTAATTTTTATATTACCGATAAGTTTAATTAAGTTGTATTTACCCGCATGAGTTTTTTCAAGTGCGTACTTTAAATCTTCAAGCCATGTTTGTACATTACTGTCTGCTGTTTCAATATCTACAGGTTTTTGTTTAGTGGTTGGCATTTTTACTCTCCTTTGTATTTTTTACCTTGTCATCATCTGACAATAAGAAATCAATAAATCCACAAAATTCTTTCTTTAACATATACAACTTGTGGTGTAAGTACAAAATGTACGTCACCAGGATGCTACAAAAAAACGCTATCTCTTCACTCATCTCCACTCTCCCTAATATCTGTTATTTCTGAATCATAAATAGTCAAGTTATGATCCTCATAGAATTGATCTTTAACTTTTTGCACATACTCAGTTTTACTACTTGCTTCATGGTTACAACCGCTAAAACATAAAGTAACTACACACTCAAACTGTTTTTCTTCACTCATCTTCACTCTCCTTTTCTTTTAATATCAAATCATGTTGAGGGTCTTCATATTCATCTCCATAAAAACTAATGGTTATTGTTATAAAGTCATCATCAGAGTTCCACTCTATTGCAAAATCCCAATCCTCATAAAGGTCTCTAAAAACATTGCCTAACTCAATGCGTTTATTTTCCCACTCTTTGGGATCTTTTAAATAATGACTTTTCTCTTTTGGCACAGTAATGACTATTTTATTATATTCACTACTATCATCAGATTCCCACTCTATTTCAAAATCCCAATGTCCAAAATATTCTCTAAGAATATCAGCCAATTCAATGTAGTTTGTTTCATGTATTGCTTCTCTGTATGTCTTTACTTGTTGATAGCGTTTATCTTTCCACTCATCACTATCATTTTTTTCTCGGTTAATTTTATCTTCACTCATCTCACTCTCCTTTTCAAAGACTAGTAAAATACTTTTCTTTCTTTTGATCCGAACATCGGCAAATATAAGTTGTCCCATACACTTCCTCTAAAAAATAAAACTCACTATTAAGAAGTGCTTCTTCCGCTTGTTCACGAGCGTTTTGAAAGCTACTGGCTTTTACAGAAGCAGTAACATACGCTTGTCGATAACCATTTATCTCGTACTCTTGAAGAGACATCCACTCATAACGAATTGAAATGCCGTTTTGCGAAAACCATGTTTTTAAATCAATGTCTTTTTCACTCATCTTCACTCTCCTCTTCCTCTAAGTAATCTGCTATCTGCTTGGCAAACTCTGCCCGACCCTGTAGAAGTTCGTAGTCGGTAGAAGCATTAGGGTTGTCTCGCAACTCTTCCTCGTTCTCTTCCCACTCATCTTGTTCTCGTTCACAAGCATCTTGTATGGCAAACAACTTGCCATTCAAAAGCCGTCTCAACTTCTTTGCATGACACAATGCCATCTCTAACTCCCTGACTTTTTCAACTAAATTTTCTTCACTCATCTTCACTCTCCTTTAATTGACGTTGATAATCTTTCTCCAACACGTCTTGCATTACTTTCCAACCACGTGTTTGTACCTGTTTAGCTAACTCCAATATTTCTTTGTCATCAGGCACAGATGCCCACCTTTCCTTTTCTTCACTCATTCTTCACTCTCCTCAATTTGACAATCGGTATAACCTTTATTTAACCATTCATTTTTTATCTGATTAGCTACTTGCTTACTGACTAAATAATCAACTACTTCTATGCCACCTACCCAAACTGTCCACTTTTCCTTTTCTTCACTCATTCTTTACTCTCCCTTTCTGTCTACATACTTCTTGCACAACAACGTAATGGCTTGACTGTAATTCAAACTCAAACCCATGTCTTTCTCCATGATTGATTTAACGTCATCAATTAATTGTCTTGCATCTTGTCTTATCAACAATGCTTTGTAGCTTTTAGGCATTGGCATTTTTACTCTCCTCTACTTTAGTTTTGATTAATTCCCACGCACTACTAATTGCCATAATATCTTCTCGATACTCAAGTTCATGTATCACATCACTCAAAGAGTTTTCAACATACTCCGCAAGAGTTTGCTCTACTAATGCAACAGCTTCTTGCAACTCAACTTTTTCTCTAACAGTTTGGTTCTTTACGTGAACGTCTTGCAGTAACTTCTTGTTGTCTATTTGTTTACACATCTTCACTCTCCTCTGTTTTAAGTCTGACATCTAAAACTTTTGTCATTACTTTCTCTGATGGCTTATGTATTTTTACTGTGTAGCAACTTTTGTCCATGAGCATAGCGATAAGAGTTTCGTCTACTTCTTTAAATGTTACTTTAATGGGATCAGACGAATAAAAACTATAATCTTTTTTACCCACTACTTTGTTGTAGATTAAAGTAACTATTGGAGTAAAAAGAGATTCGTCACAACACATTTTTTTAAGACGATCAAATTCATAAACAGGGTGATCGGGTACGTGCTTTTTAAGTTCTTGATACGACCAATTTCGGTGTGTTGATGGGAAAAATCTATTTATTGTTTCTGTAAGTGAGTAACTAGATTGATGCCAGTGTCCCTCTCCATAATTTTTATCATAGTCCTCAACAATTGCGTTACCTTTTTCAATAAACTTAGGCGAAATATATCCATTTGATACTTTGTCAATAATTCTAAGTTTGTCTAAGAAAGGTTTTATTTGTTCTCTAATACTATTTGTTTTCTTTCTATCCACAACTTCTTGTACTATCTCGACATTATTAAGACACTCGTTCCCAATAAAAGTTAAAGGTGCGTTTGGTATTAGAGGATAATATTTCCCCCCAACTTCTACCCACACATAACCATTTCTTTTAGCACACGTGTATGGCGAGAAAGCATCTATTACTTCTGACGTGCCAACACTTGGATAATATCCTACGTCAAGAGTTACTCTGCCATCATGGTAGTAAGTAACATAATCGGTGTTATAATTACTGGAACTACCACCATAATAAATAATTTTAAACACATCTACTTCTTCAAAATCAGGATCTGTTTCTTTGACAATACGATACTCTGTGGCTCTCCTATTTCCAACAGGTCTTACATCTTCCACACGACCACGAATAGGTTTTACACTCTCCCATCTATTTTTTGCTTGTTCATAGCTACATATAGTGTGTCTATGATAAGTACCTTGTGTGCAATTACTTGGTTCAAATACGTTACCCATTTTCACTCTCCTCTAAAATATTAATCTCAGCTTTGGCGTTCTCAATACAAGCATCTGAATCACTCACACCTATACCTTTCTCGTAAACAACCACCTCTCCGTCTTTGTCCACAATGTCGTAAACATACTTTTTTATCCCTGTTACCATGTTGCAACTCTCATAAGGGAAATCCATAATTGCGGATACAATTATGTCGTAGCCTTTGTACTCAACAAGTTCGCCTTTCTCTATCTTGTTTTTACGTATGTGATTAACAAGGTTTGTTTCCACTTTCATACTGGCTCTCCTTTTCTTCTACGTACACTTGTTCTAGGTAGTTTCAAACTACTAGGTTTAAATGCTCTCCAAAGTTCATTCAATGTAAAAAATACTAATCCTCCAACAGCCATAAGTTTAAGCATATCTCCATAGTTGAAATACGTTATGGCATCTATACCCTCTGGTAAGAAGTAGTCCAATGGCTTTACCCAATAGACAAACTGACTCGTTGAAAGAAAAGTAGTCAACGCTACTAGTAATATTAAAAACGCACATTTTCCTTTACTCATCTTCACTCTCCTCTATTTTCATATCATGTAGTTCTTGGGTTAAATTTAAAAGCAAGCAATAGTACATTTCTAACACAGGGTCAGATTTTAGTTTAGCTAGAAGTTCATTAACGGACATATTTCCTAGCTTATGTTTTAACTCTTTACTCATCTTCACTCTCCTTTAGTCAATATCAACATGAACACTCGTACCGACATCTGCAACCATCTCGCTACTTGTAATACCCCAAAACACAGGGCAATCCCATTTACCCCAACTACCAACATATCCATCTGTAAACATAACAACGCATTGTGGGTTGATGTTTTTGTCCTTGATGTATTCTGGTACGCACTTTGGGTCAGTACCTCCACCACCTCTAGGTTTAGTTGATGAGATAATATTATCTAACTCGTGTTGTTCGTATGACTCAGGTTGTTTGATGCTTGTATCCCAATACACAAGTTCAACTTTTTCTGGGTTAATATCTTTGCATATCTTAGTCACTTCTCCCAAGAACGCTGATATTTCGTGTTGTCCAATAGAACCTGATGTGTCAATACCAATAAGCAATTTACCTGCTGATTCGCCAACAAGTGACGGCAAGTAAATGTCTTGATGTATCCACCTACGATTTGGTTTACGCCATGAAGATACTTCTCTGTCAGAATTGTTGCTAATTAGAAAGAGTCGCATCATTTCTTTCCAATCAATCTTAGGCTCAAGAATCTTCTCAACACCTCGTGGTACGTTACCACTCATTTTCTGAGCCAACATCTTACCTTGACGTAACGCTGTGTCGATTGTTTCTCTTATTTCTTTTGCTTTGTCCTCGTCTTTAGACATTTCTTCTGCCTTATCCCACAAGTGGTCATCAAGTGTTTGCCCATCATTGCCACCGCTTGATTGTTGTCCCTCTTCTTGAGAATCACTACTAGAGGTTTCTCCATTACCTTTACCCTTTCCCTTACCTTGTTTGTATAGATCATCAAAGATTGTCTTGGTATCTTGAATGACACCATTAACCCTGTACTTGTCATCACACAACGCACCCTCGATAGGCTCAAGAAATTTCTCACTTGGATCAATGTCATACTTAATAGTGAGATTGTTAAAATGATCGGTAGCCATATTTGCACACATGGGATCTTTCTTACGTAGTGGTTGCCACACGATTAGGTGCATAGCCACAATGTGCATAATCTCGTGCATAATGAGATACCTAAGTTGCCCATCAGTAAGACCCTTGACGAAATCATCATAGAACCAAATGTTGTACCCATCTGTACACGCAGTTCTACAAAGACTTGCATCATCAGTAACAAACATAGGACAACTTAGAACCAATGGGGAAAACATAACTGTGCGTTTGTCACTTGTCAGACTTACTTTTTGCCTGACAATGCGTTTGGTTGTGTCTAGTCTTGCCATCTCTACTCTCCTTAAAGATTAAACTTACTGAGAACATCATCAATATTTCGCTTGACAGTATGTCTTACAGAATCACTTTCACGTAACTGTTTCGCATCACAATTAGCCACCGCTTTTTGTGTTTCATTAATCAAGTCAGTAATGCGTGGGTCATCTGTAAGATTTAGGTCATGTGCTACTGAACACAAGTCTGTGATGTTAGTGACGATTGTGTCTTTGAATGACTGATGATAGATAGTGTCGGTCTTTGTAACTTTAGGTACTGGCAAGTCTGCAAGTCTTTCACTTGCTTTTACCAAACCATCTTTGATATCGTCACAAAGTTTTGTCATAGACTCAAACAACTGATTCTCTAACAACTTGGTTTGTTTCGCTTGTATATCCACCAACACATCATTGGCAACTTGTACTTTGAAATCGCCATCAGGCACTTGTAAATAATCATGACGAAAATCAAACCTGTACCTCAACTCATCTGGGTGTGGGTAGTCTGCTTGTGTGATTGTATCTTTCCAATCATCTCTTGAATGTTGTCTCCAGTAATCTATGGAAGATAAAACAGACTTCTTATAGTTATCTTCTTCAAGAAACTTATTCCAAGCATTGGTATACAAGTCCTCAAACTGATTCATCTTTGACACAAAGAAATCAAATCGTTTCATGGATAACAACTTTTCTCCGTGTGACCACACGTTGGTGTGTTTGTTTACGAATGATCGTGCATCACTATCAACTCTTGTGATTGCTTTAAATCTCTCGTCATTTTGAAACAGATTGACTTTCATCAACAACCCACGTGTGTCAGCAATCTTTGTTTTCTCCTCGTCACAAGACTTCTTGCCGTCCCACTTGGATATGCCAAACCTCACAATTACACAACGTCTATATAAGTTGGTAACTGACTCAGCGACTTTGCTTGTAGATAATTCCATTTCACTCTCCTTAATTAATAAAAAATTGGTGGAGTTACCTCCACCACATGAACAACTACAATTAAGTAAACAACCACTTCATTTCTGTTGCACGTTTAGTAAACGCATCACAATCAATAGCGATCGCTTGTTTTTCTTTACTAGTCATAACTGATCTATAAAACACACCCTCATACTCAGGGTCATACCTTTTGAAATACGTAACCAAACTGTCAAGAATATTTTCATCAAGTAACGTCAACGCTTTTGTAACTACCATAAACTTAACCGCAACATCTTCTTGTTTAGGTAAAGGTGCGTTTGCAGGGTCGGTAACAATCTTATTCCAACTAGGCATCTTGTCAGCAAACTTCTTCAATGCCAACAAAGTCTGTGAAGCATACGTACCAATAGCACCCTTGAGCATACCTCTCAACACACGCTCAGAAACCTTGTCACTTTTCTTGATGATTTTACTTGCCATCTCTAATGTGTATGGACACACAAACGCTTCCACACTTGGTTCTCTGGCAGGGTTGAATATCATCTTGTTGTCATGCCCCTTTGTGTATGAGTCTAGGCAGTTTGGATTTTCTTTGACAAAATAAATAATGAGTGGATCAATGCCGTTGTCTATTGCCCATGAACCCCAACTGTCAGGTTCGATCTCATTATTGAGTGGGTTAAGTCCTGCACGTGGTTTTTCTACTCCCACTCTGACAGTACGTCTTTTGATAAAAGGTTGCGGTTTATCTCCACACCCATCAGTTTCAAGGTTAGATGCACAAAATACTATACTACCCTCTGGTGCTACCCAATCATTGAGCCTACGATCTTGAAGAAATGATGCGACTGAGTTTAGTACAGGTTTAGGTGCTTTGTATATCTCATCAAACATAATACAAACTTTCTTACCTTTAAACTGTGAACCAAAATCAGCATTGGGTACAAACTTACTTACTGTGACACCCTCGATCTTTGTCACAGTTGGTAATGCAAGATCGCCAACGTCCATACGTCCCATGTCAAAGATGTGATAGTGGTAATCATCAGTACCAAACACCTTTTTAAGTCTGGACATTGATGCAGTCTTACCAATTCCTGGCTCTCCAATACCCAAGATAGTTATTTCATTACCATAAGTTGCGATAGCATCAGCAAAATCATTTACTGACATATCTCCCAAATCCCCTGCGTAGTCTTGTTTAGACATAATTACTCTCCCTTTAATTAAGATCGGTGGAGGTAACTCCACCACATAAACAACTTGTTATATACATATGATATATGTATACCTTTACATTGTCAACTACTCACACCTCCTTTCCTATATGCCACTTGCGGTCTAAAGGTAGACCCCAAAATGTGTTTGCAAGTTTATCTCCAAACCTTGCGTATTTCTTACACCTCAACTCATGGTCAGGACGTTTATCCCTTGCTTCTTTTTTCCCATAAAAATACCCACGGCTAAGAGTCCAGAACTTGACTTGTCGCCTACACACAGTCCTTTTCATAGGTAGTGGGCTACGTTTGGCTAATTGAAAACAACGTATAAATCTCATCACTTATCCTCCTTTCTAAAAGTTTCCTTTAGCTACTTGATGGCATACCAATCCATTTCTACGCCACATATCGACAACTTCATCTCGATCGTCTAGCACTAGGGATATACGTTTTTTCCAACCCATCTGCACGATCTTTGTATTTTCTTTCCAAGAATAATTTATTCGTTTCTCTATGTATGGCTTTATCTTTCGCCACAAAATTTCTTCTTTGATTATATGGTCTGGTCTATAATCGCCAAACTCACGCATGAACAAATTATTCTCTGCACCTATACAACCCTCAGTATGATGTAGATTATTACTTGTTAGCCAACACTCAGTTCCTAATCTATGCTCCTCACTTCTAGCGGAACAATAGATAATGTTGTAACCACTATCATGAAATAAATCTAAAATGGTTCTTGTGGTTTCAATAACTTTATCCTCTTCCTGCTCGGCAAAAAAAGATTTAAAGTCTTTTTTCTTACCCTCAAGATAATGCCGTCTATGTTCACAATCAGAAATAGTGCCGTCAATATCACATATAACAAACTTAAAATTAGAGTTCTGCACTGAATCTAAACCCAACATAGAGTCCTCATCATCTTCTACACCAATGCGTGGATCATCATTCATATCATTCATCACTCATACCTCCTCATTTTTTATGGACAGTTCTTAAATCATCTGGGTTGTGTACGTACTGATACGCTCCCTTGTTAAAACCAATCGTTACTGTATGCACTTGTGGGTTTTTCCTATCTTCAATCTCTTGACAAGGTATGCACGTGACATGGTTCATATCTGCACGACCTTTTGGGATAGGGTCATAACACAATACACACAATGGTTGATCGTGTTTACCAACTACCATTACACACCTCCCAATGCAACGTATACAACAACAAAGAGCATGGTCACAAAGACCATGCCCCAAACAACCCACTCCGAAAAATAATTAATCATAATCTAATTACCTCCCCCTTTTTTTCTCCCTCCAGTAACTCCACGAATGTGACTGACGACTGTAACAACTTGTTGTCACCACTACCACGATACGTGTTGCGTTTTATCGTGGGTTCAGGTACATACTTCTTTAACGTGGTTTTTAACTCATACAACTTTGTTACTTGATCTGGTGCAAGGATATCTCGTAGGCTACTCATTATTGAACCCCCACATAATTTAGATGTGTGTAGTTACGTTCTTGTGGAACATTCCTGTTTGCGTCTGCCCACTGCTTGTCATAGAACTTACGCATAGCCCTGTTTTTTTCTTCAGGGGTTAACGAATACTTACTGTTTTGATTTGACTTGATTGACTTGATTGTCATTTCACTCTCCTTT
>VMHT01124831.1_pt1 | contig 12337 bp, 19 predicted proteins | sample 4693611 | NCBI WGS metagenome assembly VMHT01 (sample SAMN12280063, study PRJNA550983) | marine metagenome | isolation source: seawater sampled from same location over 5 years 0.02-0.2 micron viral filtrate | place: USA: collected off the coast of southern California halfway between the port... ...
CATGGAAGTGGCAGAACAACCCTGTTGGAATTTGGCGGGGTAATGCATCAAGTTAGAGGTGGTACTCGCCCTCCCTAAAGGAGGTGAACCTTTACCAGAGGAACTTGAGTTGAGCAGTACAAATTTTCGCTTTAGCGATTCCCTGTTCATGTTGGTACGATAAGTAATCCTTCCTTCCCCTTTTCGTTATAGAGTCCCCCTCACGGGGGACTTTCCCTTTTGTATTATTATGTTAGACCCTTCGGGGTCTTTTTTTATGCTATAATATATCCATGAAAAGAATCTGGACAGTCTGGAAGTATGCATTAGGTTCCTTCCAAGATGAGACAACAAAGAAGCACGACAACTGGATCTGTATCATCAGGTCATTCATATTCATACAGTTGGTAGTGACTAACTGTTTCATTGTGGCAGGGAATATACGACACTGGAATGATCATCATACCCCACCATCTTATGAAAGAAATTTATAAATAGGTGTAGGAATAATACAAAAGTACATGAGCATATCAAGAAGCACTTCTTTTGATGGCACTATTAGGACAGTTAAAGAGAAAGACGGTCTTGTCTCTACTGCTGCTGATGCTACCGAAATGACTAACTCTACATCTAATCCTACATGGAGATTTAGAGAGAGACTACTAAAGAAACTAGATCGTACAGATTTTGATGAAAGGATTGACTACTGGAGAAAGCAAGAGATTGCTAAGAAGGCAGTCTATTCTGACATGGACTACATGGAAAAATATAAAACTATCAACGGAACATATCCAACCAGTTGATATAAGTAAGAAAGTCTGATATAATTTTGTTATGGATTATGTTTTATGGACTGAGAAGTTTGTCCTGCCGGATGATACTATCAAAAATTTGATGAAGAGATACCAAGATCCCTACTTTTTGAAGGGGGATCCTGATTGGGGTCAGCATTTTACAGGTTACCATAGGAATCCTAATCATAATGTATCAGCAGGTAATATTGATAAACGGTTTACTTCACTAACACACCAGACTCATGTAAAGTGTGTTGACAAGGATCTCCTAAAGATCTACGTCCCAACGATAAAGAAGGTAATGAAACTGATGGGACTCATAGGTGGTAAAGAGAAACCAACACCACTGTATAGTTTTGGTAGTATATGGGGACAGTTATATAAAAAAGAAATGAGGGGGAAGATAGACATACATAATCATTATATGACACCAAATAATTTGTTGTCGTACGTTCACTTCATCAAAGTACCACCACAAAAGTGTTTTTACTTTCAGGTTGGTGATGAAAAAATTTATCCTGAGACTCAAGACGAGTCTGATCTAATAGTGTTCCCATCTTATGCTAATCATGGTGTCGATGTTATGACATGTGGTAGAGATAGGTTTGTTGTTGCAGGAAATGTTACTAGAATGAACTCGGTTCCATCATCTTTTGAAAAGAAAATTTCCACATGAAAGCAGTACTATGGTCTAGAGATAACTGTCAGTGGTGTGAGAGAGTCAAGCAACTCTTTGCTGCTACTAACATAAGCGTGACTGAATACAAACTGGATAGAGACTTTACTCGACACCAGTTCCACGAAGAGTTTGAGGAGGGTGCTACCTTTCCACAAGTTCAAATTGACAATCATTACATAGGCGGATGCAAGGACACACTACACCATCTTCAAAAACTGAACCTAATATAAACAGAGGGTCAGTTATATTATTGAAGCGTAACAGAAAACCTAAACCGGTTTTTTCTGTGCTATTATGGGGACTGAGAATTTCACTACATATAGAAAGGGAGATTTAAATGGATCTAGACATGACTGCAATCATCATTGCAATGGGAGTAGCAATACTACTTCTAACCATTGGAGTAAGCGTTGTAATCGGGTACCTTGTACGTGCATATATACATGACGTGACACCCCAGTATACACATCCAGAAATGTATGATGAGAATGGGAACCCTGTCGCAGATTCATTGATTGCCTTCAGATTTGATGGCGATCAGACATTACCTGATGATGAAGACTAACTAATTATGGCTAAATTACCACCTAATCCTCTTGTATCAGAGGTTCTTAGGGCTGCTCACGGTGCTAAGACAGTTGAAAAAAAAGTAGAACTACTTGCAAAGCACAAGAGAGATGACATCAAAGCAATTCTAATCTGGAACTTTGATAAAGCGATTAGAAGCAACCTACCTGCAGGAGACGTTCCTTATCAACCCAATGAGACCCCTGCTGGTGCAGATGGTCACACAAGATTGATTCAAGAGTGGAAATCACTCTACAATTTTATCAAGGGTGGTAACGATAAACTTTCTGGTATGAAGAGGGAGACAATGCTCATTCAAATGCTAGAGTCTCTTCATGCTGATGAAGCAGAACTTATTTGTCTAGTAAAGGACAAGGAACTTCAAAGTAAGTATCGTATCTCAAGAAACGTAGTAGAAAAAGCATATCCGGAGATAATTTGGAAGGATAAGTGAAGTTCCTCATTGATCTAACAGATCATTGCAACTCCAAGTGTCCTTTATGTGCTCGACATAAGACCTCATACAATGATGAGGTAGCGGTCTTGAAACCAGACCCATCTATGAATCGTTCTTCTATCTCACTCGCTGAGTGGAAGGCATGGTTTCCTATTGAGACTCTTAGAAAGACAGAACTAATATACTTTCAAGGTTCATTTGGTGAACCCAGTTTGAACGAGGATTTGTTAGACATATATTCTTACACTCTCAACGCTAACAAGAGTATCATCTTCCAGATGAGCACCAATGGTGGTACACGAGACCAAGAGTTCTGGGGTAGACTTGGTGCTCTCATGGCATCATCACATAGGGATAGTTTTCTTATCTTTTCCATAGATGGTTTGTCAGATACTCTACAGCAGTACAGGGTAGGTGTAGATTATAATAAAGTTATAGAGAGTGCTAGAGCATTTATAAAGGCAGGAGGTAATGCTGTCTGGAGGATGCTTGTATTCAAACACAATCAACATCAGGTCAAGAGATGTAGAACTCTTAGTAGACTGATGGGGTTCAAAGACTTTAGACATACTCTAGTAAATGATTTGTATGATGCCACGGGTAATGGAGATGGCACATTTACTTACGAGTATCAGGGAGTGGTTCATAAGTTAGAAGGAGTACCTGACCATGTGTTCCAGCAGCCACCTGCAGCAGAGGACACAGAGATAGACTGTAAGTATGGTCATGGTATAAAGAAGGTAGGTCAACTTAGGATAGACAGTCGTGGTATTGTACATGCATGCTGCTTCCACCAAAGCAGACTAAGATTCTTTTACCCAGAGTATTATATTCATAATAATATAGATGCTCCTGCTGTATTCAGAGACATAAAGAACCCCAACAAAGGTGTAGGTGCTGAGTATATGCAGCAGGTATTCTATGATAGTGTCATACCACTCATCGAGGAGCAAGGTGGATTGAAATCTTTATCTTTAAAACATAATTCACTTGAAACTATAATTCAATCTCAATTTTTTCAGTGCAGGCTTGCTAAGTCATGGGATAATAAACCTCATGTGTGTTCGGATTACTGTGGTGTAAAAAGAAAAACTGTATCAGAGAATACAAAAATGGTTGCATAAATATTGAATGTATGTTAGCATACCAATACGTTCATCCTCTTAGGAGGACGCAAGTAAGCCGACTCGGAACGGGTTCGTTCATCCCATGTATCAAATTCTTCTTAGTCTAATAGTGATTGGAGCACCACTTGATTGTGAGACTGCTGCTGAATTATTAGATTCTGCAAGTAAAAATCCTGATAAATCTGAGCAATTGGAAATAGCAAGGGTTGTGATAGCACATACTGATCCAGTATGTTTTGGGGACGCAAAAGTTGACTGAAGGAACGGGGACTAAAAAACCCTACTACTTTGGAGAAACCCATGGCACAAGTCACATATCGTGGTATCAAGTATGATACAAACGACAAGAAGCAACAGCATTCAAACAAGGTCCAACTAACTTACAGAGGTGTAAGACAGTCAAAAGATCTATCTGTTACTGCTAAGTAATAGTTTGAACTGCTAACTTTATAGGAGAGGGTTGACCTTCTCCTTTTTTTATGCTAACTTATAGTACAACCACACAAATATCATGCAAGGTCACTCAAAAAAGACTAGAGTTTCAAACACAACTTTAAAAGACGCACTTCAAGCAATTGATTACTTAGTGATCAGACATGAAGAAGGAGAACACACACTAGAAGCAGGGACGTTCAAAGCGTTCAAGAAATCTGCTGGTGTTATAAGATGTGAGATGGCAAAACAACATCCACAAAGAAGAAAGACTATTAGAGTCGACATCACTGAAGATCAAGAAAGAATTGACTACCTAAGAAGGTCAAGGATGGATGAAGTGATACATGGATAGAGACAAACTCAAGATCATAGTCTCTGACTTAGAGATGCTACTCTCTGCTCTCAAGACAGAGGTATGGAGTGATACTCAGTCCTATAAATATGATGACTTAGATCCAACTGAGGTTGGTGAAGAGTATGATGAACACTACGAAGGACCATGACCGTAAGGTTAGTAAGTATTACTCCTGATGCAGAGAAGATGATGGCATACATTGCCAGAGTATCTAATCCATCTAATCAAGAGAACGAAAAGTATGCTGGACTACTGAAATATTGTATCAAGCACAACCACTGGTCTGTTTTTGAACAGGCAACCATGACTCTAGAGATAGAGACTACTCGTGCTATTGCAGCACAGATATTGAGACATAGATCTTTTACATACCAGGAATTTAGTCAGAGGTATGCTAAGACTTCATACTTAGGTAACATACCTATACCACATCTAAGGAAACAGGACGATAAGAATCGTCAGAACTCCACAGATGATCTAGATGAGTTTGTCAAACAGAAACTGGAGATGCAGATCAAAACTCTGTTCAGTTCTGCTGAAGCATTGTATCAACAGATGCTAGAAGAAGGTGTAGCAAAAGAGTGTGCTAGGTTTGTACTACCATTAGCAACACCCACTAAGATATACATGACAGGTTCATGTAGGTCATGGATACATTATATCAACCTACGATCTGCTCATGGTACACAACTAGAACATATGAAAATTGCGAAGGACTGTCAGACTATTTTTATAGAACAGTTTCCTTCCGTAAGTGAGGCATTAGAATGGCACGAATTGCAGGGATAAATCTATCAAAGTATGGTTCACTAGCAATCATAGATGATGGTAAAGTTGAGTTCTATCTAGAGGAAGAGAGAATATCAAGAGTAAAAAGGGATAGAGGTGCTGTTCAACTTGTTCAGAAGTACCTTGATGATGTTGATGTTGTTACTGTATGTGATTGTTATACGAAGTATAATGCTAGGAAGTTTCTAAGAAGAACTAAAGAGAAGGAAGCGGTATGTAAAGTTATAAGAGCGAAGGGAATACCTATCAAAGACTATAGAAGAAGACATCATGAGTGCCATGCTGCTAATGCATTCTACAACTCAGGATTTGATGATGCTGTTGTAGTTATTATGGATGGTAAAGGTTCAGTATATGATCATAATGGTATGAGATACTGTGAGACTGAAACTATATTTGATAACATGACACCAGTGTTTAGACATTACTCTACCTTCTGGAGTGAAATAGAATGTAACAAATTAGAACAACCATTTTGGGATGGTATTAATTTCTATAGTGATAGGACAAGTGTTGGTCAAGCATACAGAAGAGTGTCAAGATTCTGTGGGTTTGATGAGTTGGATGCAGGTAAGACAATGGGACTGTCAGCCTACGGTTCTGGCGATGTAAACCTATTCAATGAGGAGTATGGTCATAGTATATGCAGTAAAGATTTGTATGCTCTCAGAGATAGCACAGAATATTACGGACCACCAATCGATGGTAAAGATTTAGCATACAACTTACAGAAATCTGCTGAACAGCATGCTATATACATGATAAAGAAAGCAGTTCAGTTATCAAATAAAAATAATGTTGTAGTATCAGGAGGATTCTTCTTGAATTGTGTTGCCAACCATGCTATCATAAAAGAGATGGATATCAATCTCTTTGTAGATCCCATCGCTTATGATGGTGGCATATCTATTGGTTCAGCATTACTAGAACATTATGAACATTTTTGTGACTGATCCTGATCCAGTCAAGTCTGCTCAAGTATTACCTGACAAGCACATTGTCAAGATGCCTCTAGAAACATGTCAAATGTTATCTATTGTTGCATCAGAGAAGTGGGGTCATGGTTTTGGTACACTACCTAAGTTAGATGGTACACCATACAAGACAGACAAGGGTGCATTCCGTAATCATCCATGCACTATCTGGGCACAGAACCATTTCTATTGGTTACTAAGACACGGACTTGCCTTGTGTGCTGAGTACACACATAGGTATAGTAAGACACACAGTTGTCAACAAACACTCGATGCAGCAATGCATATCTTTCCTAAGAACTCATACGAACCTTACTGGGGGTATGAATTTACTAGAGCAATGCCCGATGACATTAAACTTGACACAAGCATTGACACTTTTACTGCTTACAAAAATTACATTAGCAGCAAACCTTGGGTTGCATCTAATTATTTACGTGACCCATCCCGCAAACCAAATTGGATTTGATTTATGATTCCATTCTTTATTGCATGTCCACCAGTGTATACTCTACCTGGTACATGGAATGACCCAGACAAAATAGCACGGTGTAATGACACCCTAATCCCACACCTCACACTGAATCCGAACATAACATTCAGTCTATCTGTTCTTGCCATACTGGTGATACTAACAGGTTATGGTGTGTACAGAGGATTCTTTGCCAACCAGAATCTTACTGACCCTTGGGATGACCACGATGATTAGATCTTTATACTTAGGACCTGAGTATGATCTGACTGAAATGGAAGGTGATACTGTAAATACAATGCAGGTTGCCAAATTACTAGAGCAAAGGAAAGTAGTGGCAGTATTTCAAGGTAGATCTGAAGCAGGACCTAGAGCACTAGGCAACAGGTCTATCTTGTATGACCCTACAGATCCAGAAGGAAAGGATAAGATAAACAGAATCAAAAAGAGAGAATCTTTCAGACCATTTGCTGGTAGTGTACTGCTACCTCATGCAGATGAGTGGTTTGATATGGCAGGACTAAAGGAGTCTCCTTACATGATGTTTGCACTCGAAGCATTACCTCATACATATGATAAGATACCTGCTATCTTACACGTTGATAAGACATGTAGAGTTCAGACTGTGGACATGAAAGACAACACGAACTACTACCAACTCATTGATTCATTCTATCAACTGACTGATGTACCTATACTATTCAACACATCATTCAATCTTGCAGGTGATCCATTGGTTGAGACACCAGAGGATGCAATCAATACCTTTGAGGACAGTGAGATAGATTATCTTTACTTCCCAGAGGTGCAAAAGCTCAGGGAAAAATGACTTTTGATTTACAGAATACAGGAAAAAAAACTCCGGCAAAAAAATGGGTTGTAGGGTTCAACCTATCTAACAATGGATCAGTATGTTTGTTGGAGGATGGTGAACCGATCCTGTATCTGGAATCAGAAAGACTTACAAGAGAGAAGTGGGACTATAACGTTAGTGATCTTATAAAGATACTACCATCTGATATAAAACATATAGCATTGGCTGATTCTTATTGGACTCAAGGTGATAAGAGACTACAAAATATAAGATGTATAGCAAGAGTGAAGAAAGCATTCCCTGATGCAAAGATATATGATTATAGAAAGGTACATCATCTAACACATGCTGCATGTGCTTTCTATAACTCAGGGTTTTCTCAAGCAGATGCAATCGTTGTAGATTCTAATGGATCTAAACAGGAAGGTGGACTAGAGATTGAAAGTATTTTTACTGCACCTTCATGGGATGTGATACATAAAAATTATTTTACTCAAACCTTTGTGGGTTTTGGTAGGTTGTTTGAAGAGGCAGCGAAGGCATATAATTGGGACTACAGAGATGCAGGGAAGGTAATGGGTATGAGTGCCTACAATCATAATCCTGCTGAATCTGTTCAAAGAAATTGGGAGAAGAGATACTCTGAACTAATAGAGATGACAACAAGTGGTAACATAGTAGTATCAGGGGGTTGTTTTTTAAACTGTGTTGCTAACTATAAGATGAAGAAAAAATATCCACATATAAATTTCTACATGGAACCAGTCGCACATGATGGTGGCACAGCAATGGGTGCTGCATACCTAGCATATAATGAGACCTAAATTAGACATCTTAGACATCAGTTCTTCTATAGGATGTAACTTACAATGTAAAGGTTGTAATCATTTTAGTAATTACTTCGCACCTACTAGTCAGTTAGATACTGATGCCCTGATAAAAGATATAGAAGTTATCTTACCAAGACTAGATATTGGTAGGGTATCCATCATAGGTGGTGAACCTCTACTAAATCCTAGATGCGAGGAACTTGTCGATGCATGCAGAAAATATACTAATTCTCCTGTGTATCTTTACACCAATGCTTTACTTCTCTTACAAAATGAAGTCTGGATTAGAAAAGCGTTAGAAGATCCTAGAGTTTACCTCAGAGTCAGTGTGCATTTACCACACGTTCAAGATATTATAAAACAATTCAATCATCCTAAGGTATTAGTTACCGAACATCATACTGGACAGGATAGGTGGTTCAATAGTATAAAGAAGAAGGAAGATAAGGTGTATCCATACAACCAGAACAAACCTGCTAAGAGTTTTCAATCTTGTTCATGTCCTAACACACAATTATATAATGGTAAACTATGGAAGTGTCCTAACACTGCCTTCCTTAGAGAACTATTGTCAGTCACAGAGCAGGAAGACGCACCAGAATGGCAGGAATATATTGTAGATGGTGTGCCAGTAGATTGTACTGATGAGGAGTTGACAAAGTATTGTGCACGTACTATACTTCCTGAGAGGGTATGCAACATGTGTACTTACAAACCTCTTCATTTCAGTGCTGCAATCCAAGAGCAGGTGAAGCGAAAGGTAATTTATACCTAATAAATAAAACACTTACAGAAACATATGCCAACATACCCTCTCAAAAATATGAAGACAGGTGAAACTAAAGAGATCATCATGTCAATGAAAGAATATGATCAGTGGAGAAAGGACAATCCTGATTGGGATAAAGATTGGTCTAAGGGTGCAGCAGGTACAGTCAGTGGTACTGGAGATGCATACAGTAGATGTGATGGAGGTTGGAACGAAGTGTTATCTAAGGTAGCACAAGTACCAGGTTCCAAAGTAAAACCACAAAAGACAGTACACTTCTAATGACACGTAAAAAGAAGATGTCCACTAGTGTGGGTGCTGGCATGACTGCTAAACAAATGAAGAGGAAGAAACCATATAACTCTGACATGATGGTTGGGATCGAACCCATCACACCAAACCAAACAACAGCATTTGCACATTATAATGAGGGTAAGAATCTATTCCTCTATGGTGCAGCAGGTACAGGAAAGACATTCATCACCCTCTTCTTGGCACTCAAGCAGGTGCTTGATCCTTTGACACCATATAATAAGGTAGTCTTGGTACGATCACTTGTATCAACAAGAGAGATAGGTTTCCTACCTGGTGATCACGAAGACAAGTCAGCACTATATCAAATACCATATAAAAATATGGTCAAGTATATGTTTGAGTTGGCATCAGACAATGACTTTGAAATGTTGTGGGGTAATCTCAAGGCACAGGAGAGTGTGACCTTTTGGTCTACATCATTCATCAGGGGAACAACACTTGATGGATCAATTGTTATAGTAGATGAGTCACAGAACTTGAATTTTCATGAATTAGATAGTATAATAACAAGAGTAGGTGAAGACACTAAGATTATGTTCTGCGGTGACGTAGCACAAACCGATCTCATTAGAACTAATGAGAAGAATGGTATCCTAGACTTTCAAAAGATCATTACAATGATGCCTGAGTTTGCTTTGGTTGAGTTTGGTATTGATGATATAGTAAGGTCTGGTTTAGTCAAGAGTTATATCACCAGTAAACACAACTTAGGTTTGTAATGTTCACTCACGTTGACTGCGAACTTCCTAAACTAAAGAGGAAGAATATAGATGGTGCAAGGTATTACACTGTCAATGGTAGACCAATGGTCTCAATCACATCAGTTACCTCATGGTATAATAAACAAATCTTTATTGACTGGAGGAAAAGAATAGGTGAGGATGAAGCAAATAGAATAACAAAACGTGCAACCTCTAGAGGTACTGCAACACACTCATTGATAGAGAATCATCTACTCAATAAGGAGGTAGAGTTTGACAAACCCAGTCCTAAGATGTTGTTCTTGCAATCAAAAGAAACCCTAAAAAATATAAATAATATATACGCTCTTGAAGAGAGTCTTTATAGTGAAGAGTTAGGTGTTGCCGGTACTGTCGACTGCATCGCTGAATATAATGGAGAGTTATCAATAATAGATTTCAAAACTGCAGAGAAACCTAAGCCTAGAGCATGGATAGAGAACTATTTTGTACAGGCAGCAGCGTATGCTTGTATGTTCTTTGAACGAACAGGTATACCCGTCAAAAAACTTGTCATAATTATGACATGTGAGAACGGAGACGTGACAGTGTACGAAGAGTATGATAAAATAAAGTATATGAAAAAACTAGTCCTTTACATTCAAAAATTTGCCGAAGAAAAAATCAATGAGTGCCAAAACTAAGATGCGTGAGATCTTGAAGAACAGATTGCTCTGTCAAGATAAATTTACTAATGACATTGAAAACTTAGTTAGTAACAACGAATCAATGAATTACATTGAAGCAATCTGTCACTACTGTGACGAGAATAACATAGAGGTAGAGTCTGTCTCTAAACTCATCACCAAACCTTTGAAAGAAAAACTCAAAGGTAATGCTACTGACCTAAATTATTTAAAGAGAACATCAAAGGCAAAATTCTTTAGCATCTAATGAAGATCAAGGAGTGGACATTTGGAAAGATCCACAACCAATTACCTGAGGAGAGACTCAGAGTAGTAGCGGAGAGTGTTGATTATGTTAGGGAGCAAAGAGGTTTTTGGATAAGTAATTTTAGACAGTGTACAGAGGAAGAGATCAAACAACTAGAGGAGGAACGACCTACCACTAGACTACTCAGTATACATGTCATCAATGGTTGTAACTTAGCATGCAGAGCATGTAATCATAACAGTAGTTTACTTGGTGTAGATAGTAGAGTAGATATAGATGCACTCAAGAAAGATATAGAAGAGATACTACCCAAGATACATGTGTGGAGTCACATCAGTATCATAGGTGGCGAACCATTACTCGAACCCAGAACTAAAGAAGTTGTTACTCTAACAAGAGAAGTAGCAGAAGCAACAGGTCAGAAATGTAATATAAAACTATTCAGTAATGGATCAAGACTTCTACAGGAGAAGGAGTGGATTGCAGATGAGATGTTGAAGGGTGTAGTGTTCAGACTTACCTTTCATAAACCATGGTACACACCACTAGGATCTGTCAACTGGGAGAACGCAGCAAAGTTTGTGAAGTATCTCAAGTCTAGAGGTGTGGACACAGAGAATCTACTAGAGTTTAGTGAAGCATTTAGATTACTTGATGGTAAACCTAGACAGTGGTTTGATATTGTCAAGTATGAAATGAATGATGATAGTATAAAGTATTATCCTTTTGAAGAAGGTGATCCTGTAGAGAGTTTCAAACACTGCTCATGTCCTAACAGTCAGTTATATAATGGACACCTATGGAAGTGTCCTATGATATCATATCTCAGAGAATCTTTAGCAGCAACAGATCAGATAGATGATCCAGCATGGAAGAAGTATCTTGACTACAAACCCACCAGTATCAATGCATCGGTGGATGAGATCAAAGAATCTTTCGATGAGGTGTTGAAACCTCATGACATTTGTACGATGTGTCCACGTAATCCAGTTTGGTTTACTGCAACTCAGCAATTAGATGCTAGAATGAAGAAAAACGTACCGATGTATGCTGAAGAGACCTATGACACCGTTTGATACTTACAAAGAGTATCTTGCATTCAAGAACCATTTTACTAGAGAGAAGTATGATTATCATAGGTATGGTGGTAGATCGAAAGCAAAGATAGAATCATTCTACAAGAGAAAGGATCGCTATTTCTTTGAGAAAACATCAAGGAAGTACAAGGACAATGAGATACACAATTTCTTTCTTGCTAACTTTGTAGCAACAGATAACCCTGAGGGTGTATGGATAGGAAATATAATACGATCAGGTGAGGTAGTATATAAAGATTGGATGAGGAGA
>VMHT01100162.1_pt1 | contig 12336 bp, 10 predicted proteins | sample 4693611 | NCBI WGS metagenome assembly VMHT01 (sample SAMN12280063, study PRJNA550983) | marine metagenome | isolation source: seawater sampled from same location over 5 years 0.02-0.2 micron viral filtrate | place: USA: collected off the coast of southern California halfway between the port... ...
TAGTTCATAGCCGGTATAGACCTGGCGCGGACGCGCGATACGCATGCCCGGGTCGGCCATCATTTCCGACCAGTGCGCGGCCCAGCCGACCGTACGCGCGATCGCGAACATCGGGGTGAACATGTTGATCGGAATCCCCAGCGCCTGGTAGATGATGCCGGAGTAGAAATCGACGTTCGGATAGAGCTTGCGTTCGACGAAGTAATCGTCTTCCAGGGCGATGCGTTCAAGCTCGAGCGCCAGCTCGAAGAGCTTGTTGTTCTGCATGCCGTAGTGTTCGAGGATCTCGTGGCAGTAACCGCGGATGATCTTCGCACGCGGATCGAAGTTCTTGTAAACGCGATGGCCAAAGCCCATCAGACGGAACGGATCGTTCTTGTCCTTGGCCTTTTCCAGATACTTCGGCACCTGCGACACGTCGCCGATCTGGCCGAGCATGTTGAGTACGGCTTCGTTGGCACCACCGTGGGCCGGTCCCCAGAGGGCTGCAATGCCCGAGGAGATCGCGGCATAGGGGTTGGCACCGGTCGAGCCAGCCATGCGCACGGTCGAGGTGGAGGCGTTCTGTTCGTGGTCGGCGTGCAGGATGAACAGCACGTCCAGCGCCTTCGCGGCGACCGGATCCACTTCATATTCCTCGGCGGGCACGGCAAAGCACATGCGTAGGAAGTTGGCCGCATAGTCCAGATGGTTTTTCGGACCGATCTTGGGCTGGCCGATGGAATGCTTGTAGGCGGCCGCGGCGATAGTCGGCATCTTGGCGATCATGCGATGCGCGAAGATCGCACGATGCTCGGGATCGCGAATATCGGTGGTGTCGTGATAGAAGGCCGACAGCGAACCGACGATGCCCGTGAGAATGGCCATCGGGTGCGCGTCGTAATGGAAGCCGTCGTAGAACTTCACCAGCGATTCGTTGAGCATCGTGTGATGCGTGATCGAGTGGCGGAAGTCTTCCATCTGCGTCGCACCCGGCAGTTCGCCGTTGAGCAGCAGATAGCAGACTTCGAGAAAGCTCGACTTCTCGGCCAATTCCTGCACGGAATAGCCTCGATACATGAGGATGCCGTTTTCACCGTCGATGAAGGTGATATCGGACTTGCAGCTGCAGGTGGCCGTAAACGCGGGATCGTAGGTGAATACGCCCTGCTTGGTGTTCAGGCCGCGCACGTCCACGCCGGGTGTGCCGAGCGTGCCTTCGACGAGCGGCAGCTCGGTGCTGCTGTCGTCCTGCGGATTGCTGATCTTGAAGGGTTGACTCATCTACGATCTCCCGGGTTTTGTCCGCTTCACGGCCGTATTCAGCCCTGCTTGGGCTCGACGACCGGCTGCGGATAATGCGAAGGATATTCGGTACGCGCAACGCCGGTGGCGATGGCAGCCTGCGCGACGGCAGGTGGAATGAAATCGATCAGGCGTGGGTCGAACGGGCTCGGAATGATGTAATCCGGGCCGAACGACATGGCGTCCTGACTGTGGGCTTCCAGTACGCTGTTGGGTACGGGCTGGCGGGCAAGCTCGCCCATGGCGCGGGCCGCAGCAACGCACATCGTCATGTTGATGCGGCGTGCACGCACGTCCAGCGCACCGCGGAAGATATAGGGAAAGCCCAGGACATTGTTGACCTGGTTCGGGTAATCGCTACGTCCGGTCGCCATGATCAGATCATCGCGACCGCTCTGGGCGTCTTCCGGCGTGATCTCGGGCGTTGGATTGGACAACGCGAATACGACCGGCCTGGCCGGCATCATGCCGATCTGTTCCTTGGATACCGTGTCCGGTCCCGACAGACCGATGAACACATCGGCCTGTTTCATGGCGTCGTCGACGCTGCGCAGGTCGGTCTTGGTCGCGAACTGGGCTTTCTGCTCGGACAGGTCGTCGCGTTCGGAATGGATCACGCCCTTGCGATCGCACATGAACACGTTTTCCAGCTGCGCGCCCATTTCCAGCAGCAGATTCATCGACGCCACGCCGGCCGCTCCGGCGCCCATGCATACGATCTTGGCGTCGGCGAGTTTCTTGCCCTGCAGCTCCAGGGCATTGATCAGACCGGCTGCGACGATGATTGCGGTGCCGTGCTGGTCGTCATGGAAAACCGGGATATCGAGGCGCTCGATCAGCGTCTTCTCGATCTCGAAGCAGTGGGGGGCGGCGATATCCTCGAGGTTGATGCCGCCGAAGGTCGGCGCGATGCGCACGACCGTGTCGATGAAATCCTGTGGGTTATCGGCGTCGACTTCGATATCGAAGACATTGACGTCGGCAAACTTCTTGAACAGGACCGCCTTGCCTTCCATCACCGGTTTGCTGGCCAGCGCGCCCGTATCGCCGAGCCCGAGAACCGCAGTGCCGTTTGAAATCACCGCGACCAGATTGCCTTTCGAGGTATAGCGAAAGGCCGCTTCCGGGTCATCACGAATCGCCTTGACCGGTTCGGCCACGCCGGGCGTATACGCCAGCGACAGTTCTTCGTAGGTGGTAAAGGGCTTGGTGACCGATATCGCAAGTTTTCCCGGCTTGGGTTTTGCGTGGTAATCCAGAGCTTCCTGTTTGCGCGAGTAATCGGCCATGCAGTTTGCGGCTTTGCGTTCAAGCGTAAGGAACCCACTGGCGCGCGGTTCGCAGCGCCTGGGCAATGATCGACGAATTCCCGAGTATACCGACGCGCTCGCCGTGCGACTAGCGATAGGTCGTCTTTTCGGTTGCAAGCCGCTGTGTCGTAAGCGGTTTTTTATGAAAAACGGATGCGACGAACGTCGAATCAGGGCTTTCGAGGCCCGCGTAAAGTTGTTGAAGTCGGTGTTCGAGCCCTTGCGCTGATGCGTACGCGATCAGCTTTTTTGTGAGGGTCTCGCTTTGCCGAAAGTCGCCGGGCGGGAAGGCGAGCACGAGTGGGCTCGCTAGCCGTTCTCCGCAACGGCATTGATATAGGCGAGCGTGCCGTCGGCGGCAATCTCGACGGTCACATCGATCGGCTGGCAGCAAACGAAGCAATCTTCGGTATAGCGTTGATCACCAGCCGAGCAATCTACGACCAGAACGATCGGTTCGCCGCAGTAGGGGCAGGTCACGGTATGTTCTTCGAGCATTAGGCTTTATGGCAGCAGTTCCGCGAGAATCGTATCCAGAAAACGCCAGCCGCGATCGGTTGCGCGCAGCGCCTGCACATCAAAGGATACAAGTCCCTGTTCGATCGGTCGCGCGAGCGCCGCACCCAGCGTTTGCCAGTCGAGCCCGGTGCGCTGTTCATAGTCGCGCCGTGTTACACCTGCACGCCGGCGCAGGCCATTGAGCAGACATTCGAAACGGGCATCGGCCTGATCGAGTACGCGCGTTTCGGCGACCGAGGCAGCCTTGCCAGCGACCGTCATGTAACCCGTGGGCCACCGCTGGCGTGCGCTGCGTTCGATCTGCCCGTCGGCGCGCGTACGTTTTCCGTGTGCACCGGCGCCAATGCCCAGATAATCGCCGAAACGCCAGTAGTTCTCGTTGTGGCGGCAGGCGCGCTGCGGTTTCGCCCAGGCGGATACTTCATATTGGGTATAACCCGCCGCATTCAGCCGCTCGCTGGCCTGTTCGAATATCTCGATGACACGATCCTCGTCGGGCAACGCCGGCGGCTGACGGTAGAACGGCGTATTCGGTTCGAGGGTCAGCTGATAATAGGAAATATGGCCGGGATCACGTTCGATGATGGTCTCGACGTCCGTCATCGCTTTTGCCAGCGTCTGGCCGGGTAGCCCGAACATGAGATCGCAATTGATGGCGGTGAAACCGCCGGCGCGCGCATCGTCGATGGCCGCGAGCGCCTCGTTCGCGCCGTGAATGCGTCCGAGGGCGGTCAGGCAGTCGTCATCCAGGCTTTGAATGCCGAGTGACAACCGGTTTACGCCAGCCGCACGAAGATCGGCAAAGCGCGCGTGTTCGGTTGTACCGGGGTTGGCTTCGAGGGTGATTTCGCAGTGCGTTGCGAGGCCGAGCCGGGCGTCGAGCGCTTCGAGCACACGACCGATAGCTTCAGCCGAAAATAGACTCGGCGTGCCACCACCGAAGAATACGGTTTCGATCGGGCGGGTCTCGTGGGCTGAGGCCAGTGCCCAATCGGCGAGCAGGGCGTCGATATAGTCGGCTTCCGGTAATTGCGCCGGCGCGCGATGCGAGTTGAAGTCGCAGTAGGGGCATTTGCGTACGCACCACGGCAGATGCACATAGACCGACAGCGGTATCGCGCTGCGTTGTGCAATCGCCGGGGCAGGCGTTTCAGCCGTTGTGGTCATCACCGCGCAGTTGCTCGACCAGCTGGCGCATGGCGCGCGCGCGGTGGCTGATCGCATTCTTGCGGGCGGCCCCCATTTCGGCCGCGCTCGCGTTTTCTTCGTCGACCCAGAACAGCGGGTCGTAGCCGAACCCGCAGTCGCCGCGCGGGGCCTCGAGCACGCGCCCGCGCCATACGCCATGGGCGATCACCGGTACCGGGTCGCTTGCACCCCGGGTGGCCACCAGGCAGCAATGAAACGCCGCGCCGCGCTGTTCGGGGGCGAGCCCTTCGAGCGCGGCCACGAGTTTCGCGTTATTGGCCGCATCGTCGCCATGGGTGCCGGCATAGCGGGCCGAATACACGCCCGGCGCGCCGTTCAATGCATCCACGGCCAGGCCCGAATCGTCGGCGATCGCGGGCAGGCCGGTCAGCGCGGCGGCATGCCGAGCCTTGATCAGCGCATTATCGACGAACGCGATACCGGTTTCTTCGGCATCGGGTACGTCGAATTCGGTCTGTGCGACCAGCTCGATATCGAGCGCGGCGAGCAGGCTGCGCATTTCTTCAAGCTTGCCGGCGTTACCCGAAGCCAGCACCCAGCGTTGACGCGGCGAAGCCATACTCGACTAGCCCTCGCGTGCGCTGCGCTGGGCTTCGACCAATTCGCCGATGCCTTTCTCGGCGTGGCCGAGCAAAGCATCCAGTTCACTGCGCGCAAAGGCGTGTCCTTCGGCCGTGCCCTGGATCTCGATGAAACCGCCGGCTTCGTTCATGACGACGTTCATGTCGGTCTCGGCCTGGGAATCTTCGGCATAGTCGAGATCGAGCACCGGCATACCGTTGTAGATGCCGACTGAGACGGCCGCGATCTGGCCATGAATCGGGCTGGTCTTGAGCTTGCCGGCCTTCACGAGCGAATCCATCGCATCGACCAGCGCGATATAGCCGCCGGTAATCGATGCGGTACGCGTACCGCCATCGGCCTGAATCACATCGCAATCGATGGTGACCGTGCGGCTGCCGAGTGCGTTCATGTCCACTACGGCGCGCAGGCTGCGTCCGATCAGACGCTGGATTTCGACGGTACGGCCGCCTTGCTTGCCGCGCGCGGCTTCACGACCATTACGGCTGCCGGTCGCGCCCGGCAACATGCCGTATTCGGCGGTCAGCCAGCCGGTATTTTGGCCGCGCAGCCACGGGGGGACGCGCTCTTCCACACTTGCAGTACAAATCACTTTGGTATCGCCGAAGCTCACGAGCACGGAGCCTGCGGCATGTTTGGTGAAATGGCGTTCGAAGCGTACGTCGCGCAGTTGGTCGGCGGCGCGTCCGCTGGGTCGCGTGGTCAAGATTCGTTGCCCTTGGTCGTCTATAAACTAAGCCGCGCAGTGTAACAGCGTGGCGCATACCTTCTGATGGCGCGCTGCAGCGTAAGCGGCCATGGCTATGCGATACTGCACGGCTTGCTTGTATCGATGACGACGACGGACAGCCCATGACCCGGAGCATGACCGGTTTTGCACGCAGCCAGGCCCAGGGCGACTGGGGCGAGGTTGTATGGGAACTACGCAGCGTCAACCACCGCTATCTCGATATCCATTTGCGCCTGCCGGACGCGCTGCGCGCGCTGGAACCGGCGATTCGCGAAGCGGTCTCGCGCGTGGTCTCGCGCGGCAAGATCGATATCGGTGCCAAACTGGCCACCACCGACGATACGCAGTCGATCGAAATCGACGAGCAGCGTCTGGCCGCGCTCGGCGAGGCGTTGTCACAGGTGCGCTCGACAGTGATCGACTGCCGTGCGCCCGATGCATTGCGGCTGTTGACCTATCCGGGCGTGCAGCGTGAGCGTGAGCCGGATACCGACGCTATTCAACGCGATGCGCTGGCGGCATTGAAAGATGCGCTCGACCAGTTGCAGTCGATGCGCGAGGACGAGGGCAGCCGGCTTGCGGCCATGCTCGTCGACCGCGCACACCAGATTCGTGAACATGCCGATGCCGCAGCCGCGCGTGTGCCGCAGGCGCGCGAGGCATGGCACGAGAAATTAAGCGCTCGCCTGGCCGAACTGGAAACCGAGGCCGACCCTGCGCGTCTCGAACAAGAGCTGATCTTCACCGCCCAGAAAATGGATGTGGCCGAAGAGATCGATCGCTTGCACAGCCATGTCGAGGCGCTCGAAAAAGCGCTCAAGAAGAAAGAGCCAATCGGCCGCCGTCTGGATTTTCTCATGCAGGAATTCAACCGCGAGGCGAACACCCTCGGCTCCAAGTCGCAGGACAGCGAGCTCACCGCCCACGCGGTCGAGATGAAAGTGCTCATCGAACAGATGCGCGAACAGGTTCAGAACATCGAATAAGGTCCGCCTGCGTGAACGATTGCCAAAGCCAACGCCGCGGTCAGCTGTATGTGATCTCTGCGCCTTCGGGTGCCGGCAAGACGAGTCTGACTCACGCGGTTATCGAACGTCTGGCTGCACGCGGCCGTAAGGCCCGTTTTTCGGTGTCCTACACGACGCGCGATGCCCGCCCGGGCGAGATTGACGGCGAGGATTATCATTTCATTTCCGTGGCCGACTTCGAGGCCATGATCGCCACCGGCGCGTTTCTCGAGCATGCGCGCGTGTTCGATCGTTATTACGGCACCTCGGCTGCCGAAACCGAACGCTGGCTCGCGCACGGTCAGGACGTGGTGCTGGATATCGACTGGCAGGGCGCGCGTCAGGTGCGCGAGCGTGCCGATAGCGTGGTCAGCATCTTCATCCGTCCACCGTCGCGTGAGGAACTCGAGCGGCGCCTGCGTTCGCGCGCTTCCGACGACGACGCCCAGATTCAACGCCGGCTGGCCGAAGCGGATGACGAGCTCGCCCATGCCGATGAATACGGCTATCAGATCGTCAACGACGTGTTCGAAGAGGCGCTGGACTCACTCGAACGCATCTTCTGGGATACCGATCCGAGCGAACACGCCGGTTCGGCTTAGACAGGGCTGGCCGAGGCGCGCGCGCATGGTTATACTGCGCGGTTTGCCACCCTCGTCGCGAGAGTATCGTCATGGCCCGAGTTACCGTCGAAGATTGTCTTGAGCACGTCAACAACAAGTTCGAACTGGCTACGATCGCGGCCAAGCGCGCGCGTCAGCTCGCCCGCGGTGCCAATGCCCGCCTGCCTTGGGAAGACGACAAGCCTACCGTGATGGCGCTGCGCGAGATCGCAGCCGGTGAAGTTACCATCGCCATTCTTGACGAGCCGGACCTCCCGCCCGTGCATACCGGCATGGATGCCCCGCAGCCTGCCGAGCCGAGTGAAGAGGATCTGGAAGCCGAAGGCGAAAAGAAAGCCGCGGCCAAGCCGGCGGCCGATGCCGACGAATAACATCGCAGCGGGTCGGTATAGCCGGCCATAGTGCGATCGAGGGCCGCTGGCGACAGCGGCCCTTTTTAATTGCCGCCGTGAATTTTGTCGGCCGGCTGGCCGTTATCTAGCAATGGTCGTCAACACTGTGTTTTAGCAGTAGGCTTGGATCATGGAATTGACCAGCGGCATCAACCGGCTACAAACGCGTATTCGCACCTCGCGTATCTCGCGCGAGTTTGGTATCGATACGCTGGCCGAGCACTTGGAAGGCTATCTGCCCGAGCCGGCGATTGCGCGGGTGCGTGCGGCCTATGAGTTCGGTGAGCGTCAGCATCGCGGTCAGTTTCGCAAGACCGGCGAGCCCTATATTTACCATCCGCTGGCCGTCGCCCGGATTCTGGCCGAGATGCGCCTGGATGCAACGACGCTGATTGCCGCGATTCTGCATGACGTCATCGAAGATACGGATGCCGCGCGCGAAGAAGTCGCCAAGCGCTTCGGCAAGGAAGTCGCCGATCTCGTCGACGGCGTCAGCAAGCTCGACAAGGCGCAGTTTCATAGTCGCGAGCAGGCCACGGCCGAGAGCTTTCGCAAGCTGATGCTGGCGATGACGCGCGATATTCGCGTCATTCTGGTCAAGCTCGCCGATCGGCTGCACAACATGCGCACGCTCGAGGGCATGACGGCTAAGAAGCGTGCCTCGATCGCACGCGAAACGCTCGAAATCTATGCGCCGATCGCACGGCGGCTGGGTATCAACAGCATGCGTCAGGAGCTCGAAGAGCTCGGCTTCAAGAACATGTATCCGCGCCGCTACGAAGTATTGCGGCGCGCCAGCCAGTCCGTCACCGGTGATCGGCGCAGCCTGCTGCGTGAAATCGAGGAGACGCTGTCGCGCGCGTTGGCCGCCGAGGGCATCGGCGCGATCGTCAAGGGCCGGCGCAAGAATCTGTACAGCATCTATCGCAAGATGCGCGAAAAGCATCGGCGTTTTCTCGATGTGTTCGACCTCTATGGCGTGCGCGTGATCGTCGACGCCGTGGACGAGTGCTATCGCGGCTTGGGCATCGTGCATCATCGCTATCGGCCGATCACCGAACAGTTCAACGACTTCATCGCCAACCCGAAGCTCAACGGCTATCAGTCGTTGCATACCACGGTCATGGCGCGCGGTGGGATCAAGTTCGAGGTGCAGATCCGCACCCGTGAAATGGACCAGATCGCCGAGTCGGGTATCGCGGCGCACTGGCAATACAAACTCGGCGAAAAAGCCGGCAAGCTCGGCAATCTCGATGCCGAGGAGTGGCTCGCGCATCTGGCCGAAATGCACGAAGGCGAACGCGATTCGCTGCGCTTCGTCGACAACCTGCGCATGGACCTGTTTCCGGATGAGGTCTATGTATTCACGCCCAAGGGCAAGATCATGCGCCTGGCGAAGGGCGCGACCTGTGTGGATTTTGCCTACGCGGTGCATACCGAGCTCGGCGACCGCTGCGTGGCCGCGCGTGTCGAAGGTCATCTGGTGCCGCTCAACAGCCAGCTCGAATCCGGCCAGACGGTCGAGATCATCACCGCCAAGCATGCCCGCCCGAACGCCGCCTGGCTGCACTTCCTCAAGACCGCGAAAGCGCGGACCGGGGTACGCAACTTTCTCAAAAACCAGCGCGAAGACAAGGCGCAGCGGCTGGGCGAGCGCTTACTCGACAAGTCGCTCGGCGATCTGGGTCTGTCGCTGCGACGGTTGTCGCGATCGGATATCGACCGCGGTCTGGCAGAAATGGGCGAACCCAGTCTGCCGGCGCTGTATGCCGCCATCGGCCTGGGTCGTCGACTGGCGCCGCTGGTCGCCCGGCATTTTCTGGCCAGCGATGCGCCGGTGGCCAAGGGTCGACGCGCCAAGCCGCTCGCGGTGGAAGGCACCGAAGGGCTCGTGGTCGAGTTCGCCAAGTGCTGTCATCCGGTACCGGGTGACGCGATTCACGGGCAGGCAAGCCTGGGCCGCGGCCTGGTGGTACACCGCTTTGGCTGCGCGTATTCCACCCGCAAGGGCTCGTCGGCCGATCGCGTCGAGCTGACCTGGGCGGATAATGTCACCGGCGAATACGATGTCGAGCTGCGCGTTACGGCATCGAACAAGCGAGGGCTACTCGCCACGCTTACAGCCAAGTTCGCCGATGCCGACTGCAATATTCAGAATATTGTCTTCCCAGAAAGCAGCGGCGCCTTGATTACCATTCGTTTTCTGATCGACGTACGCGATCGGCATCATCTGGCCAATGTCATTCGGCGCCTGCGCCGCATCAACGCCGTCGAACGCGTCGAACGCAGCTAAGCCGGCGATGGGGCCGGGGCTGCCGCGTTCGGGCGTGGCTATGTGACAATACGAGCCCAGCTCTCAATACGGTTCAACTCATGATTCAACCGGCTACCCATCAAATCATCAAAACCGAAGAGGCGCCGGGCGCCATCGGCGCGTACTCGCAGGCTGTTCAGGCCGGCGATACGGTTTATATCTCGGGGCAGATTCCGCTGGACCCCGCGACCGGCGATCTGATCGATGGCGATATCGAAGCGCAGATCGAGCGCGTGTTCGACAATATCGAAGCCGTTGCTCGCGCCGCGGGTGGCACGTTCGACCATGTGGTGAAGTTCACCATCTATCTCACCGATATGGACAACTTCGGTGCGGTGAATACGGTCATGGAGCGCAAGCTGGCCACACCCTATCCGGCCCGCGCGGCCGTAGGCGTTGCTGCTTTGCCCAAGGGTGCCGCCGTAGAGGCCGATGCCATCCTCGTGCTCGGCTGATCTAGCCCGCAGAACACAACGGCTAACGGCCAGCGATCCGTGTCGGCGCTTGAACGGCGTCGGCCCGAAGCTCGTCGACAAGCTCGCGACGCTGGGCATCGTGAGCATTGGTGATGTGCTTTTGCATCGGCCATCACGCTACGAGGATCGCACGCGTGTAACACCGATCGCCGAGATGATGCCGCAAGGCATGCCGGTGATTGCGGTGGTGCGTATCGAGGCGGCAGAAGTACGCCACGGTCGTCGCCGCAGTCTGCTGGTGAGCACGACGGATGGCCATGCTCGGCTCTGGTTGCGTTTTTTTCACTTCGCACCGGCGCAGCAGGCGAGGCTGGTGGCCGGTACCTGGCTGCGCGTTTTCGGTGAGCCGCGTGCGGGCGTGTACGGCCTCGAGATCGTGCACCCGGAATACCAGATCGTCGACGATGCGGCTGCTGGTCACGATTTCACGCCCGAACTGCGTGCGGTCTATCCCGCCACCTCGGGCGTAACCCAGAATCGCCTGCGCGATATGGTCGATCAGGCGCTCGTATTGCTGGATAAACCCGATTTCTGGCCGGACGCGCTGCCGCGCGATCTCGGCCACGAACTGGCAGCAGCCGGGGTAAAGATTGATATCGTCGAGGCGTTGCGCTGTATTCATAGGCCGCCCCCGGGCGAGGATCTCGCCGCGCTCATCGACGGTCGCCATCCGGCGGTGACGCGCCTGGCGTTCGAAGAACTGCTCGGCCACCAGCTTGGCCTGCGTAGCCGGCGCCGTCAGGTCAAGACCGAGCGCGCCCCCGTGCTAGGCGATGCCGGGCGCGGACTGGCGCCGCTATTCGAACAGCTGGGCTTTTCGCCCACCAACGCGCAGCGCCGTGTCATCGGCGAAATTCTCGCGGATATGGCCGTGGCGCATCCGATGCTACGGCTGATTCAGGGCGATGTCGGCTCCGGCAAGACGGTCGTCGCAGCGGCCGCCGTGCTGACCGCGATCGAAAACGGCTGGCAGGCTGCGTTCATGGCACCGACGGAATTGCTGGCCGAGCAGCACTTCACCAACCTGTCGAGCTGGTTGGAACCGTTGGGGGTGAAGGTGTTGCTGGTTACCGGCCGCCGCCGGCGCGACGATGCGCTGCTGGCGCCGATTCGTGACGGTGAACCGGTGGCGGTGGTGGGCACGCACGCGTTGTTTCAGGCGTCACTGGATTTTGGTCGGCTCGGGCTGTGCGTGATCGACGAACAGCACCGTTTCGGCGTGGATCAACGTCTGGCGCTACGCAACAAGGCCGCGGCAGGCGGGCTGACGGCGCATCAGTTGATCATGACCGCGACGCCCATCCCGCGCACACTGGCGATGAGCGCTTATGCCGATCTGGATACCTCGGTTATCGATGAGCTGCCGCCCGGGCGTACGCCGGTGGTCACGGTGGCCGTGCCCAATAAGCGCCGCGATGAAGTCGTCGAGCGTATCGGCCGTGCGGTCGCCGACGGCCGCCAGGTTTACTGGGTCTGTACGCTCATCGAGGCGAGCGACAAACTCGAGGCCCAAGCCGCGGAAGCGGCCGCCGAGGCGCTGTCGATCGCGCTGCCGGATGTTCATGTCTCGCTTGCGCACGGACGCATGAAGGCAGCGGCCAAGCAAAAAGCCATGCAGGCGTTCAAGGCGGGCGCGATCGACGTGCTCGTGGCGACGACGGTAATCGAGGTCGGTGTCGATGTGCCCAACGCATCGCTCATGATCATCGAAAACGCCGAGCGTCTGGGGTTGGCGCAACTGCATCAGTTGCGCGGGCGCGTGGGGCGTGGATCGGTGGAAAGCCATTGCGTGCTGCTCTACCAGCCACCGTTATCCGAAACCGCCCGCAAGCGTTTGTCGGTGCTGCGTGAGACCGGCGACGGTTTTGCCATCGCCCGTGCCGATCTGGA
>VMHT01051867.1_pt1 | contig 12335 bp, 10 predicted proteins | sample 4693611 | NCBI WGS metagenome assembly VMHT01 (sample SAMN12280063, study PRJNA550983) | marine metagenome | isolation source: seawater sampled from same location over 5 years 0.02-0.2 micron viral filtrate | place: USA: collected off the coast of southern California halfway between the port... ...
ATAGCCTAAACTTTTAAGTTCTTTAGCAATTTCAAAGGTTTGGTCTAATTCATGTAAATGTGATGCAATTCTAACCATATTTATTTTACTTTTATTTTTAGGAATAAAAAGTTTTCTAACAGATTTTTTCAAGTTTCCATTTGCAATTACCTGTGATGCATTAACCATTACAGCAATTTTAATTTTTTTAGGAATTTTTAAGGAATTTATAAAACTGTCAGTAGTATACCAATTACTTCCCTTAAAATTTTTTGAGGCAAAAGATCTAAATCCTAACTCTATATATTTTATTCCAGAATTATAAATTGAATTAATATAATCTTGAACAAGTTCAGAGGGGAAGTCCCAATTATTGTAATATCCTCCATCTCTCAAAGTGCAGTCTAAAACTTGGATGTTTTTTTTAATTCTCATTTCTATTATATGATTAACAAATTTTTATTAAAATATTTTTTTTACAAATTCCCTATTGAAGTTTTTTAATTAAATTTAAAGTTTCTTCAACAGGATTATCTGTTGTTTTAGCAAAGATTTCACAAAAATTTGATCTTGCGTCTTGCGTTTGCTTTTTTTTCCACCATTTATCAATTTCATGATAATTTTGATTCAAAAAGTTTGAAGCTGAACTAATATTTGTGAACACAATTTTATTTTTTTCTAATATTTTATAGTGTTTTTTTGCGGTATCAGTTAGCTTATTTAAATATCCTTTTTTTAATATTAGTATAGTTGGAATATTATAACTTAAAGTCTCTAAAAAAGTTGTGCTATCCTTATCGTGGATGAATATTCTAGCGTTATAAATTATAGTTGAAAATTTTTTTTTACCATTATCCTTTAAAATTTTATTATTTAAAAACCTATTAAAATAATAACAATTTTTTTTCAAAGATTCTAAATAACGAATAATATAATTTTTTCTTAAATTTTTGTTAAGATTTTCAAATATGAGATTGGCTATTTTGGTCTTATAAATTTTTTCATTTAATGAAAAAGGATTTCCATCAATATGGCTAAAATAGTTTGGATAAATATTTTGACAAAAAATTATTTTCTTGTTTTTAAGATAATCAATCTTTTTTAATTTTGAAAACTTTAAAGAGAAAAAGGGCAAAACATTACTTTTATTATTTTTCCAACCCCAGCTTACAAAAGTATCAGCCAGATCTAACTGGGTATCTAAATTACTAATAAATTTTTCTGTACCAAACTTACCGCCATGTTGAGTAATAATGTATTTTGACTTATGTTGCGCTTTTTGTTCAGCGCACCAAATTTTAAAAAAATCACTAAACCAGTAAGATGAGCTAGTTAAAATAAGGTTTGGCTTTTTTGGCCAATAAGATTTTGAGATCGCCTTATTTATTGAATTAAAATTTTCTAAATAATTTTTTGGAATAAAATAAATTATATTTTTTTTAATAAAATTACTTAAATTCTTTTTATCAATATTTATTCGAAATATTTTTTTTCTAAGGTCAAAGTTGGTTGGTGATAATTTATAATTGTTATTTTCAATCCAAATAAATGGAAATTGTCTCAATTTAAATGACAGTAGAATATAATTTAAAAAACCAATTTGAATATTATCAATCATAATTTTATTAGAGGGAAAAAATTTAGATAAAAAGTTTACTAAATGGTACTTGACATTTTCAATTTTTGAAGATTTGCCAAAATTTTTTTCTACTGCAATTTTTTTTTTGTAATTTTAAAATTACCCTGATAAGTTATTATTTTACTTATAATCCATCTATTAAAATCAAGATTTTCAGGATATTTAGCTTCTTTAAAATTGTTATATATGAAATTTTTATCTTCTAATTCATAAATTTCTGCTGAACAATTTTTTTTTATCGAAGATATCATTTTCCAGATTTGATAAATTCGTGGAACCAAGTGATCTATCCATGGAGTTAAGATGATAGACCAATAAGTTTCACCCATTTTTGTATTGTGATGTTTTTCTAAATTTTTATATACAAAAATGTAAATTTCTCTTTTTAGCTTTGTCACAGAATTAAAATCTTTTCTTAATTTAGGAAATTCATCCCACATAGAATTAATTAAATTTTTTTTTTTATTAGTTTTAGATAAAATAAAATCATCAATGATTACATTATAATTTTTTCCTCTAACTTGCTGATGATCAACAAATATTTTTTTCATTTGTCTTTATAAAAATTAAGAAAATTTCTTCTCTTCAATTACCCCGTTTTCTAAACTATAAACCTTATCAAACTTCTCAAGCGAGCTTATTCGGTGCGTTACAAAAATAATTGTCAAATCATGAATCTTAATTAGATCATCAATTATTTCTCTCTCGTTCTTAAAGTCTAACGCGCTCGTTGCTTCATCCATGATCAATATTTTAGGTTTTCTCATTAGTGCCCTTGCGATACCAATTCTTTGTATCTCTCCACCAGAAAGATTTTTTCCATCCTCCTCTATAACTGAGTTTTCTTTTAAAGATAATTTTTCCACTAAATTAGTTAAGTTGGCTTTTTCTATTACATCTCTAAAAATCCTCTGATTTTCATCAGCAATTTTTAATCCAAAGGCAATATTCTCTTTTAAAGTTTCTTCAAGTATAAAAATTTTTTGTGGTACAAAACCAATTATATTTTGCCATTGGTCTAAATTTTTAAGAGTTTTTCCATCTAAAATAATTTCGTCTGCCTTTGGATTAATTAGTCCAGTGATAAAATCTAAAATTGTACTTTTACCAACACCGCTTGGTCCAACAAGACCTATTTTTTGATTTTTTTTAATTTCGAGTTCTATATCCTTTAGAAGATAATTTTCATTAGATTTATCATACTTAAAATTTTTAACTTTCAAAATAAATTCATTTTTAAAATCTATCTTGTTATTTGATTTTTTTTTTTTTATTAAATTTCCTTGCTCTTGCAAAGCTAAATTTACTGAAACATTATTGTATCTCATATTTTGTGCGCTTCCCATAAAACGGTTAAGTGATGGGACTAATTTAAAGAATGCAAATAAAAAAACTCCCACAAAAGATACAATATAATTAAAATCTGCATTAGTTTGATAATTATAATAAATTATAATTATCAGAAAAATTATAGCAAAAAATTCCAAAAATATTTTTGGAAATTGATTAAGTAAATTAATTTTAATCGAGTTAGTTCTTAGAGACTCATTGTGTAAATTAAATTTGTTCAAAATTAAATTTTCTATACTAAATAATTTTATTGTTTGATTACCTTTTACCCCCTCATTAATATATTGTAATCTTTTATTTGCTGAATTTAGTCTTTCTGAGCCCCATCTATCAATTTTTTTTTTAAATAAAGTAAAATAAAAAAATAAAATAGTTATAAACGTAAAAATTAAAAATAGAGAAAATTTAAATTCGTAAATTAATAAAAAAATTACAATAAAACTTATCAGTACTGCCTCCAATAATAAAAATGATACTGCGGATAAATAATTTGTCACCTGATCTACCTCATTTGTAAGTAAATTTAAGGACTGTCCAGAATTTTTTTTTATTTTTTTATAATCATCTAGAAGAGCTCTCTCAAAAAGATTTGCAGTAAGTTTCGCTCTAAAACTAAAAATAAACTTATTTTGGAAATAATAGTAAAAAATTAAATAAAAAAATTTGATAGCAAAAATTGCAAAAAATATGATGAGCAATTCAAATAAACTAGTCGATCTTATAAGCTCATTATTAAATAAAATATTTTCTAAAAAACTCTCACTATTATTTTCTATTTTAAAAAATTTGTTTACTAAAGGTATTATTAAGGAAATACCTAACAAATCTAAAATCGAGGCAATCACCATCAGGAAAATTAAAAATAAAAAATTTCTTCTCTGATCAGCGCTGAATAAATGATTATATAATGTATTTATATTCGACATACTTTATTTTTCTTAAAGACTGAAATCTGAACTATTTTTAGGAAATATTGATTTTAAATCAAAAATAATGGAGTCTTTTTTTGCATATTTTTTTATTTTTTCAAAACCCAATTTTACAAAATTCAAATGTCTTACTGAAATAATTATACCGTCATAAAAATTATTTCTTATATTTTTAATTAATTTAGTTTTATATAATTTCTTAAATTCCTCTTGATTAGCTACTGGATCAAATAAGTCTAACTGAAGATTTTTGTTTTTTAAAAATTCATAAATTTCCATTACTTTTGAATTTCTAACGTCTGGACAGTTTTCTTTAAAAGTAATTCCCATAATTAATACTTTTTTCTTTTTTTGATTTTTGTTTTTTAGTAAAGATAATTTCTTTATAAATTTTTTCCCAACATAGGTGGGCATGTAGTCATTTATTCTTCTTCCTCCAAGAATTAAGTCACTTTTAACTTTTAATAATTTTGCTTTATGTGCCATGTAATACGGGTCAACGCCAATACAATGGCCGCCTACTAGACCTGGGTAAAAAGTTGAGAAGTTCCATTTTGTACTTGCAGCCTTTAAAACGTCTAAGGTTTTTATCTCTAATTTATTAAAAATTATTGAAAGCTCATTTATTAATGCAATATTTAAATCTCTTTGAACATTCTCGATCATTTTACTTGCTTCTGCAACTTTGATATTTGGGGCGGAATGTATATTTGCTTTAATAATTGTTTTGTAAAGTTTTTTTAAAAAATTTGTAACTTTTTTTGATGAACCACTGACTACCTTATTTGTATTTGGCAATAAGTGAGTACGATCTGTAGGATTTATTCTTTCTGGAGAATAACCACAGAAAAAAGTGTTTTTATCGAATTCTTTTGAATTGTTATTTAATTTTAATTTAGAATTTTTTTCCAATATTGGAATACAAATTTCTTCAGTTGTTCCTGGGTAGACTGTAGATTCAAAAATTACAAGATCTCCTTTTTTTAATATATTTGATACTTGAGTTGTTGCTTTTATTAATAAACGTAAATCAGGTTTATTATTTTCATGAATTGGTGTTGGAACAGTTACTATATATATATTACAATTTCTTAAAAATTTTTTATCGCTTGTAACCTTGAATTGTTTAAGCTGTTTTTGATCTTTTTTTGAAATTTCAGAAATGTTTTTTCTTTTAATTATATTTGAAATTTTTTTTTTATTTACATCAAATCCTACTACATCAAATTTTTTTGAAAATGCCACAGCTAAAGGTAAACCAACGTACCCTAGCCCAATTATACCTATTTTATTTTTATAAAAATTTTTAGTTTTCATTTAAATATTAAAATTATTTTTAAATTTTTGATAGGTAAATATTTGAAAAAGATGAAAAGAGCTTTTTAATTTATTTTTATGAAATAAATCAAGATTTTTGAAAATATTTTTTTTATTAAACATTTCACTTTTTCTAAATGATAAGCTTGAAAACTCATCCATAAAAAATTCTTTTAGATCACTTTTTAGCCATTCTGATTGTGGATCCGGCACACTATTTTTTTTTGAGGTAAAATATTTTTTAGTTTTTTTTTGAAACAAAGATTTAAAAATCCACCTAGTTTGATTATTTTTAAATTTAAATTTATTATCTAAATTAAATAAAAAATTCGCAAGCTTATGGTCTAAAAACGGAACCCTAGCTTCAATACCATTAGCCATCGATAATCTATCACAGTATCTTAGATTTCTTGGTAAGCTAACGCTACTTATGTCTTTTAACTGTGAGTTTTGTAAGTAATTATATTTTTTATCAAGTTCTTCATTATAATAAGAGCTAATTAAGTGTTTATTCAAAAAATCTTTAGAAAAATTATCGATCTCTATAAACGGCGTACAATCCTTGTTTGATCCTTTTTGATAAGTTAAAGAAATTAAATAATTCAATATTAACTCTTCTTTTTGTAATACTGTTTTCCCTTTAAGATTAAGATAGCTAATTAAATCTTCAATATATTTTTTGGAATTGAGTTTTTTTTTATATTTATCTTTCAAAAAGTATAAAAAATTATAATCATAACCACCAAGCAGTTCATCTCCACCATGGCCAATTATGGCGACAGGAATATTTAATGTTTTAAATTTTTTAAATAGTAAATAATCACATATCTGCCTGATAGATGTAATCGGCGCTTCACATGCATTTATAACAGAGTCAAAATTATCAATTATTAGTTTAGGTGTTATAGTTGTGACGTTAATATCAAGACCTAAATCGATTGCAATTTTTTTAGCTTTTTCATGTTCTCCGTAAATCTCTCCATTTTTTGATAAAAAATTATAAGTAAAAAGTTTTGGAAATTTCTTAAATTTTTTTGCTTCGCTTACAATACTTAAGCTATCTGTACCACCACTAAAAAAAAAACCAAGTTTTCTGTCTGAAATAAGGTGTTTGTTTACTGCTGAAGAAAATAAAGAAAGAATTTTTTTTTTATTATTTGATAAGTTTTGATCTTTTTTTTTGTTTGAATCAAAATTCCAATATTTTTTTATCTTAAAGCCATTAGAACTAATCTCACCAAAAGTCGAAGGTTGGACTGATTTAACGTTTTTTAAGAATGTTTCTTGATCGTGATCCATAGATTGTTTTAAAAAAAAATCTAATGATTTTTGGGGATTTACGATATTTTTTGTATAATTAAGTAAAGGCTTTATTTCAGACGATAATAAAACTTTTTCAACTAAATCCAAATAATATAATGGTTTAATTCCAAATCTATCTCTAAAAAAGTGGCATTTGTTTTTTAAACTATCAAAAATAACTATACTAAACATTCCTTCAAGTTCATAAACTACTTTTGGACCAACTTTTTCAAAAAGTAGCAAAATTATTTCTGTGTCAGAATTACTTTTTGGTTTGAGGTTATATTTTCGTTTTAAATCTTTATAGTTATAAATTTCACCGTTATATAAAATCACAAATCTATCATTTTTAGATTTCATAGGCTGATTGCCTAGCCTAGATAAATCGAGAATACTTAATCTGAAAAATTTTGCCGAGAAATTTTTTAGAAATATTGTTCCAAAATCATCTGGACCTCTATGGCTTAATTTTTCAGCATTTGTGAGAAAACGTGATCTATTAAATATGGTATTTTTTTTTCTATATTCAATAAAAAATCCACACATAAATTTTTTTTGTATAAATTATTAATAAGAGAAAATTTCTATAATGATCTACTTTTTCATTATTTTGAAATTTTTAACTAAATTTGAGAAAGTTCTTAAAGTTTCTGGCGTGAACGAGCACAAATGAGCAAGTTCAAAATCTTTTTGAGAAGCTTGATCAAAAGTAAAATGTTTTTCTATCATTGAAGCGCCCTGAAAATAAGATCGTATTACTGCTGCAATACCTAAAGAGTGATCGCTATATCCATAGTAACCTTTGTTTGAAAAATTTGGCATATTTTTGATTCTTTCATCGTCTAAATGAGTTGGGTATTTAGCAACACAATAAAGGTATTTAATATTATCATTAAAACCATAAGGAAATTGATTAAGTTCAAATTTACCAAGAGATATATAAGTTTTTTTATTTTTCGAGAGGACATATTCTACTACCTCAGGGTTCTGAAGAGCTGTGATGCTAGCTATTTTGTGGAATTTAACATTTAGTTCTTCTAACCAATCTACTTTTTCTTTATCAAATGGTGTCGCAGCAAAAGTAATACCCAATTTATCACAATATTGTTTAAGATCTTTAACCTGATCGAAAGTCATTTCCATATACTTTCTGCCATCATTCCCCCAGGTAAGTTTGCTATCGAAAAGTTGTATCTTTACAACATTTGCCCCGTTCATCCATGCAGATAAAGATAGTTTTTTTAAATCCTCTTGGTTTCCACTATGTTGATTAAATAAGTCTACTACAATTTCCATTTGTACTTTCCTTTTTTCTCCTGCAATTTATCAATTGCTGTTTTATTTATTAAATATTTATTGATTATCTTATTTGTATTTTTATCAATAAATAATTTTATATCTTCTTTCATATCTTTACTACGATAATTTTTACCAAGATTAACAGATATTTTTTTGTAATTTTTTTTTGTAATTTTTTTAATAATTGATGCTAATAATTCTATTCCAATTTTGCAAGTCTTAAAAAAAATTTCTTCGATTGTATCTTTTTTATTGAGATTTGTTTTTTTTTGAATCAAAACATCTCCATTATCTATACCAGAGTTAATTTGATGGATTGTTGCTCCGATATACTCGGGTTTTCTCTTAAAAATTGCCCAATAACAACTATCTGTCCCTCTAAATCCTTGAACCAATCCTGTATGAATATTTAAACATCCTTCCGTTGGTATTTTAAAAATTTGTTGATTTAATAAAGAAGTTCCAAAAACTAAACACAGATTTATTTTTAATTTTTTTAAAATTTTTGAAATCTTCGCACTATTTATCTTTCCTTGATTTACTTTAATTACAGTACAATTCAATTTTTTTTTTTCTGCCCCAAAAAACTTTTTTTCGGATTTAAAAAAATAACTTTTTTTTTTGTTTTCAATAATTATCAAACTAGGTTTAATTTTTCTTGAAACAGTTTTTATAAAATACAAGTGACGAGGTTGATTAGATGTTAAAAGTGCAATTTTCACCTACAAAACTTCTTTTGGTTGTAAAGAAATATTTTTGAAGGCTTCTGCGTGTTTCGTTCCTATTTCATACCCTCTAACCAATGAGATGCCCTCTATAAAATTTCTTATACCTGAGATTATTTCGTGTTGAGAATTATAGACATTTATTGCTTTAATTTTAGATTTGAATTGATCAGAAATATCAACAATATAGTCTACGTTAGACAATATATCGACTACTTCAAAAGCCCAAAGATCATTAACTTTATGTATTTTACCAAGAGATGGCAATAAGTTTTCTCCTGCTTTCCAACAAGCTTGTGTGATTATTTTATGTAATGCGACGTGGTCGTTGTGCTTATCTATATTTGAATGTGTAATTATTAAATCTGGTTTTTCTTTTCTTATTAACTTAATAGAATCATGTAATAATTTAAGGTTATATTGAAGTTCTTGGGTATTATTTTTCCATGAAATAATTTTCTTGATACCTAAAATTTTTGCCGCTTTATTTGCTTCTTTTAATCTTGTTGCTTTAATATTTTTTTCATAATTTCTTGATTGATCAACACCTGTATTCCCAGAAGTAGCGAAAACTACAATCACCTCACATCCTTTTTCAGAAAGTTTCTTTATGGTCCCGCCGCAACCTATTGTTTCATCATCTGGGTGCGAAGCAAATACAATCAATTTTTTAACATTTTTAATATTCATTATTTAATTCCTCAAAAGTTCTTATATCTATTTTTTCTTTGAAATCCTTATATGTTCTTTGTTTAAAATCCTTATTTATTGATGCAATTTTAGTATTGCTGTCTAAAAATTTTATAATTTCGTAACTACTTAATGGTTTTTTTTCATATAATGAGTCATAAATTTTTTTTACAACATCAAAATCCTCTTTGGTATCGATAGTAACCCTATAATTATTTCTTCTGATTTCTTTTGGAACGCTTATCTTATTTACATTCCATTTATTTGGTCTATCAAGATACCAAGTTAAATATTCAGTTTTAGGATTAATCAATTTTTTATGTAAATTTTTAAGAAAGTTAAAATTAATTATTTCGACCCTCATTCCTCGAGGTAATTCATCAGTTGTTGTATAATCTGATTTATCTATTAGATGTTTTTTTATAGCCAAATCTATAAACTCGAAGCTCACACAAGGATTTTCTCCTGTTGACCTAACTATGTGTTCAGGTTTGTATTTATCAACTGCATCGATAAAACGTTTTGTTACATCTTCCTCATCTCCTGCAAAAAATTCGATTTTATTTTTTTTACAAATGTCTATTATTTCTTGATCACCTTTATTATAGCTGGTGCAAACAATAACTTTTTCAACAAGTTTTGATTGCTGAATCCTTTCCGCAACATGCATAAAAATTTCCTTGCCCTTTAATTTTAAGGTAGCCTTTTTAGGAAGTCTTTTTGAGTTTAACCTAACCTGAATACATGCAACTATCATTATATAAATCTAATTTAATTATAAAGTTGCGATAATTTTTTTTTAAAATTACTCATCATTTTTTTTTGTTTTGTTTTATTGGTTTTATGCATGCGATAAAAATATAAATTTTTTTCTAAATTCATAATCTTATAATTTCTACCTATTCTTTTTCTTAATTCCTCTTCTTCTCTGTGTCTAAATTTGGAATTGTACACTCCATATTTAATTAATTTTTTTTTGTTATAAAGAACTCCACAAGAAATAGGTTTCATCTTATAGCTAAATTTTTTAATTTTTTTTCCATTAAAGTGGCAATAGTCTGATGATACTCCTAAAATTTCAGGTTTTTTAATTACAAAATCAAATAATAGTCTTAAAAAATTTTTATCGATATAATCATCAGCATCTACTCTTACAAAATATTTACCATTAGCGTTTTTAATACCAATATTTGCACTTGCAGCTACACCAAGATTTTTTTTATTCTGAATGAATTTAAAATTTTTCTTATGCTCAAATTTTTTTATTATTTTTTTACTTTGATCATTTGAGCAATCATCTACTAATATGACCTCATAATCTTTTTTCAAAAAAGATTGGTTGAAACAACTTTTTAGACAAGCTGATATAAACTTCCCGTAATTATAGTTGGTTACAATTATTGAAATTTTCATCAATAGAAATTAAATTTCTTTATCTTTTTTTTTGAGCATAAAAAGTAAAGTTCTTGTGTATTGTATCGTTTGTTAATTTTTTTTGTTAGGTCGATTGAGAAAATTTTTTTTCTTTTTAAATACTTTAAAAAATCTTTTGTGAAAGTAAATAAATGTTGTTTGTTCAATTCAGGACTCACATGACAATAAACAATTACATTTTTGCTTACATCTAGTGCAATATCTAAAATTTTTTTTGGGTGAAAAGTGTGATCTAAAGTATGGAAAATACCAAAGAGATCAAGTTTAATACCTTTTAAATTTGAATGTATAGATTTAATCTTTAAATCAAATAGTTCTGTAGCTAAAGATTTGCTATTAACAGATTTATAGTTATCATTTATTCCCCAGCACATTTCTAAATTATCTAAAAATAAATATTTATTTATTTTTTTTTTTGAAAAATTAAACTTTTTTATTTTTCTTAATTTATTAAAAATATTTTTAGATGAAGAATTAGACTTTTGTTTTTTGTTCATGCTATATCCTGCCAGTTGCCTTGCTGAAAGATAATTTATGCTATGGTCAATATAGACTTTACGAACCTTTTTTTCTTTAAGTTCACTCTCAAAAATATTCAACAATAGTCCCATAAACGGACTATTAAATTCTGCGTAATTTTTTACTTTAATATTTTTTATTAATAAGCTGAATAAATCACCGTGATCAGGAAGAATTCCTCTATTTTTAAAATTAATTAAATTTGACCAACCCTTATTATGTTGGCTGTAAGCATTTGAATATATTTTTACAGCATGTTCTTTATCAAACCACGGACTATTTTGCTTAATAAAACAGTTTTTACAGGAAAAAACTTTCATTTTAGAAAAATCTTTTTTTAAAAGATTAAAATGACTCATTATTGCATCTAAATAAAAATTAAACTTAAATTCTTGATCTTTATCTTTTATCAAGTTTGTTGACTTACAATATGAGCAATTTTTATAAGTAGTAAACATTAGAAATTATTTCAAAATTTTTTTTAAATTTTTTTGAATTATGTCAAACGAATTTTTTGAATATGAACCTGAATCAATTAGAAGATCTTTGTTTTTTCCTAAAGATTTATGATATTCTTTAATGTTCATATTAAGTATTAGAGAAAGTTTTTTTTCAAATTTTTCATAACTATTTTCATTAAAAGAAGTTTTTAAAACTGGAAAATTAATTTTTTTAAATTTAGTAAAATTGCAAGCCAGAATTTTTTTATTTGCTGCTAATGCTTCCGTTAAAACTGATGATATAGTACCAATAGTAATTTTGCTTTCGAGAATATATTTATAAGATGTGTATTTGTTTGCAAATCTTGGTAAAAGTTTATATTTAAAATCTCTTAAATATTTCTTGTAGAAGTTTTTTTCATTTTTGATTAATAAAATATTTTCTTTTGATTGATCATCATAGTCATATCTGCTCACAAGTGCTGGCTTTTTTTTATATTTTTTACAAAATCTCATAGTGTAATTGTAAACTTGACCCCACCCGTCTTCTAAACCTTTAATGTTATGTATGTTATCATAATCTAATGGGGCTTCAGATGGTAAAAAAATATCATATTTATTTTTTTTTATTTTAATTTTTTTTTTTTTGAAAAATTCCATTGCGTAACATTGTCTTAAAGAGCCGACCTTGGTGAATTTATTTACCCTCAAG
>VMHT01089818.1_pt1 | contig 12335 bp, 13 predicted proteins | sample 4693611 | NCBI WGS metagenome assembly VMHT01 (sample SAMN12280063, study PRJNA550983) | marine metagenome | isolation source: seawater sampled from same location over 5 years 0.02-0.2 micron viral filtrate | place: USA: collected off the coast of southern California halfway between the port... ...
GTTTTTCATACACTAATAATATAACAGATTGTAGGAGTTAGTCAACCTATGTTGACTGCACTGTGTCGATGTACTGGCAAGAGTGTGCCTCACTCTCAATATAATAACCAAAGTCATGAAAAGTTTTTACCAGTGCTTTGGACTTTGTTTCGGCCGCCGCAATACACTGTTTTTCAGAGCTGTAGTACACCATGGGATCCTGCTCAAACAGGGTGCATGGGTTACCTAACGTACATATTACTACCAAAACTTTCCACATATACTATAATTACCTTGTTTTCTTTTTGCCCAATAGATCTCTTACGGCCTCCTTGCAGGCATCGTGCCAATATTTTCCTGAGTCTCTCAATTTTTCATTCGCCTTTCGTAATTTTTCCATTTTACGCTCTACCGCTTTGAATTTGCTATGTTTAAATTCCCTATCAATTTGTTTCTCTAATTGATTTAAGATATCATCAATCGCTGGGCAAGTGATATCAGGCACCTTAGGAGCCTTCTTTCGGATCTTACTCCAATAATTGGAACGTTTTTGTGCTTTGTAAAACATTGGCACTAATATTTACTGGCCTGTAGTTGTAGGTGATGTGCTACTATAAGTTATGTGCTATGTGATTAAAGTAAAGTTATGATTCCAAAAACGAAAGCGGTTGTGTACACTGCGAAGATCATCCACATCGCTTTTCTCATTTGACTTTGTGATTCTTCTTCCAGTACTTGCTTTTTCTCATACCAAGATAATGTTCACCAGGCTCGTAGTCCCATTTGTGTCCGTGATGTCCACGGGCATCCGCCCAGGCCATTCTCAGTTTGACCAATAATCTAACTAATGGGTTGTGGTTTACTCTCACTTCTTTTTCTAACGTCCTATCTTTTTCTTTCTACCTAGTGGTATCTTTTGTTCTTTGACGAATTCCTCACCGTTCTTCGTCGTCCACTCGATAGTTATCATCTTGGCTTTAGAATTGCCCTGAAATGATTTTACCGCCTTCTTGAAAGAGAGTGCTTCAACTTCCTTGGTTTCTGTCCCGTCACTGATCTTGAATATTCTATTTTTTGGCATATAGTAATTTAGCACAAACTTGACAATTGGTCAACCTTCAGGTATAATTACTTTTGTAAATGTTGATTGAGATGAAATAAACATTTTGGACGTGGGGGCAGTACCCACCAGCTCCACCAATTTATTACTTGGTGGCTTATGTAATCCCTTCCGGGGCTGACATAGTTTCGACAGATGTGTAAAGATCTCAGGAGTTTGCCCAGTTGGAACGAGGTAACGGCCAGTTTTTAAATGCAAACAAAAAAGCATTAGGTTTTGCTGACCTAACATTTATGTTACCAAGCAAAACTGAATTGAGATTAGCGGCGTAATAACTGCGTAATTTCTGGGGTATGGCCCACCTCGCAACAGAACGGGCCGCTTTTTTTACCAAAAATCATTAAATATTTGTATGTTCAAAATGTTCGCAGTGATTTGCATATTGGCGGTGCCAGACTACACCATGGAGGTCGAACTCAAATGCACAACCTATTACGAAACAGATGGCAGAGAATTTGCTACAATGAAATCCTGCGATGACGCCGCAATTATAAAAATAGATGGCACAATGAAAGCGTTTGTAGACGCCAATGCAGAATACCAATCAATCACTGTTGGTTGTGAGAGCATCAACCCAGAATCTTAATTTTTTACCGCGTACCAAACGTCTTTGCCGTCCACAAAGTGATTCGTTCCAAACACTCTTCGCACGGATTTTGCCACTGGACCCCAATTGTAGTCGTCACCGATAACATATCCACCTGACTTCAGTTTGGGCATGTATGCTTCTATCTCGTTCTTGACGAAAGGATAAGAATGATCGGAGTCGTGGAATATGAAATCCATGCTGTCGTTAGGTATATGCTCAACGATGTCCAGTGATCTTCCTTTGATAATTTTAATTCTATCCCCCCATTTAGCCGCTTCTTTACGGAAATATTTTTCATTTGCGTCATGATCCCAGCGTTCCTCTGGTTTGAGTTCTTCAAGCCTTATCAAATGTCCCTGCTTGTACCTTGGCTTTTTGTTGTACTGCCAGTCATATTCAGGATTGTCATGTTGGACTTCCCAAGCATCAACACAGGTCATGTTCAGTTGTGTGTTTTGCATTAGCCAAAATGTAGTGACTCCGACCCATACTCCAAGCTCTAGTCCCTGCTTCCAGTCATTTCCCTTTGCAAGTTTCTCGATTACTCTATATCTGTCCATGTTACCTCTACTGGTTTATGCTTACCCCTTTGACCTTTTTCATGATATATTATGGTCTTTCTGTGACGTTTCAATTGATCCTTGTTCTTTATATCAAAGTGCCTTATCCAACGTTCACCCATTATGCTTATATGTTGATCCTGCTTAAACACCTGTTTAATAGCTGTTTGATCCATCCCCATTACAAAAAACTGTTTGAGTTGTTTAGTAATGACATCAGCAAGGTTTTCTATTTTTCGAATATCTCTCGGATGGAAGTGACAGAAGGTGGCCATTAACCTGTCACTGTGTCTGGAAAAACATGTTTTGTCAAACAAGTATTTTTTCTCCCTTTTTGTTGGAGTGTGTTGTGCGTATGCATCAACATCTGCCACGAGAACAGATTGCCTAGGTGTCATTTTTGTTCCTAACACCACAAACCTTTGGCATTGACAATAGCATTCATAGAGCCATTGTTGTACTTCTGCATCAGGGTTTTGTGTGCCCGTCGTTGCACGATATCTATTGACTTCACTAGCCCAGTTGTGTTCTTTGGTATCGCAATAGGTAAATGAGATACCAAGTTTTTGTAACTTCACCCGTGTCTTTGCTGAAGGATCAATGACATGCACGTGTATTGGTAGTTGCCAATGCTCTGTAAAAGTCTTATAGAACCTGGGAAAATATTTGTTAAGGTATGCTTCATCACATGATACGAGTATGAATCTTTCATGTGAGGGCCAACTGCCGTAAACCTGTTCAAACATTAGCTCAGTGTGTCCGCAGACTCATTAAGATCCAACTGTCGTGCTATCTCATCACGGTCATGCTGGTTCATGTTTCTTAGAAGTGTGTTGCTTAGACTCTGGATGGTTCTGTTTGCCGTTGTGATGCCTAACTGGGTGCAACTTTGTGTAATTATTTGTTCAGTGGTAAATCTATCGAAGTTTGCGGTATCAATCCTTGAATCTCTTTTTGCTTTGTTGGCCACGGCCTCAAAATCTGTGGCATCAGTCACATCAGGAAGTCCACTATCTACCAACACTTGATCTATAATAGTGCTTTTGTCACTATCGTTTTTGGTTGCATAGAGCCCGTTAAGATTGTTTTTATTCGTCTCATAATCTTCAAAGTAAGTCTGCCAGTTTTTATTCTGTGCCACCTTTGCCATCAGCGATCTCAAAGTTTCGTCTTCGGCCAAAGCCGCAAAACTTATGTTATCTGATAGTGTTGCGATGTAGTTGAATATACCAACTAGATTGTCATTTTCCAAAGTTACCTGTACATTGATCTTTTCACGCATTTCGATCAATGTGTTTTTATGTGTAAGCAAAGGCTCAGAAGCCAATGCATTGTTTAAATTAGTATGAGCTGTTGCGACAGCGGTGGCAAGGTTGTCCAGAGTCTCTTGAAAGTCTGTAGAGTCGGCCACTACGCCATTTATAAAATTTATTAAATTTGTGTAGGCTGTTTCAAGGGCTGTCTCTGTTGCCAGGTCTGCATCTACGATTGCTTGTATGGCCTCTTGAAGAACGGTGAAAACTGGTCTGGTGCTGTCATCTGTTGTGACAAAAATATTATTGATTGTGCCAAGATGATCATTCACTCCTCTATTTTTCTCAGACGCTGGTACGCCATATAAATCCGGGATCAGTCCTTGTATTGTTTGCACACTTTGTAGAACTTCTAAAAATGTCGACGGAGTTGGATTTGTGGCGTCATCCAAAGGTATGATCGTGGCATCTATAATAGTTGCACTATGTCTCACAAGATCCCCTAGAACCCTGCCTAAGTTGATGTGTGACACGTTGTTTATATCTGCTTTTAGGTCTGTCTTCTGTGATCCTGTTAAAATGCCATTGCTAACAATTAGCGAATCCAAAGTCGAGCTTTTAGCCACCCATCCTATCTTTAGATCGTCGACTGCATTTTCTAATGCTTGATTTGAAAAGTTAGGAGTGTTGTTGACTAGTGATAATAAGCCTTTGTTTACAGTCATAATTTATCCTGCCGAAACGTTGTCAGATGCTCCTGTCATTGCACCTTTGTCGGCTTTGTCGCCACGCCTGCCAACGCCTATTCCATCGGCAAACACTGACCTAGAACTTCCCTTAAGGGTGGCCCCATGTATAAGACATTTAAGCCCAACTTTAATTGTGTGTGGTTTGACAGGATCTCCTTTCCTCAAAACAGGTTTGCCATTTGCAAACACGGTGTATTGGGTCGCCAGTACAGGTGCACTTGCTGTACATGGGTGTCCTGTCCTACATCTATCCTTGTGTCTTGATATCTTTGGCATGCCAGTATTTATGGAAGCCAAAAACTGCTGTGATTATAACTTAAATTTGCTGAATTGTCCTTTTTTGACATCCTGCTTGATGCCACCAACGATGTATGATTCCACTTCTGTTTCTTGTGGTGCCACCTGCATACCTTTTGATGATAACCAGTGCTGTGTCCATGGCAGTGGGTTTGCAGAAGCAGATACATCGTACAATGGATCAAATCCTAGAGCTCTTAATCTCTTGTTTGCTATCCACTCCACGTAGTTGCCTAATAGTTTCTCGTTCAGACCAATGATGGAACCATCTTTGAATAGATACTTTGCCCATGCTTTCTCTTCTTCAACACAGTCCTTGAACATCTGTATCACTGTTTTCTCTGTGCCTTTCATTGCTTTGGTCATTTCAGGGTCGTCTCCCTTTTGCCATGCCTTGATCACGTGTGTTGACAAGTTCAAGTGTGTTGCTTCATCCCTAGCGATCAATGACAGTATCTTTGCAGAACCTTCCATAAGTTTAAGTTCTCCAAAGGCAAACGTACAAGCAAATGAAATATAAAATCTTAATCCTTCTAACAAGTTCACTGTGTTCATTGCTAGGTATAACTGTTTCTTAAGTTCGGTCATGTCAACTTTCTTGCCCACTTGATAATCTAGGGCCATCTTCCCAAACTTGTCGTACTCCGCTGTTACGCTCTTCGCTCTCTTTAATATCTCTTTGTCATCTAATATTGTATCAAATACTTCTGTGGGATCACTGTAAACATTTTTCATGATGTGTGTGTATGATCTTGAGTGTATTGTTTCAAAGAAGTCCCAAGTAACAATACAACCTTCTAGTTCTGGATTTGACACATATGGCAAGAACATTAGACTTGGTCCTCTTCCTTGCACTGAATCTAACAACGTTTGATATTTTAGATTACTTGTGAATATGTGTTTTTGTTCAGGTCTAAAGTTCTGAAAATCTGCTCTGTCCTTTTGCAATGATACCTCTTCTGGTCTCCAGAAGTAACCTATCATAGTTTGGTTGAGTTTGTCGAACTGTGGATACTTAAAGTCATCATACCTCTGTATTCCGCCATCCTCACCAAAGAACATAGGTTGTTTTGTGTAGTCTATTTTATTTTGATTAAAAACTGTTTTGCTCATTCTTTTCTCTCTAAAACGTAGTAATCTTTCCTTCCATCTTTTCTAGGAGGAGATTCTCCGTGTCCTATAAAATCCTTGTAATTGTAGTATGTAATGATTTTCCAATCATGCATATTTATCAAATTACGTAATGCATTCCTACTTGGCGTAAGAGAGGATGTTATCTCTTTGTCCCAAATCTGATACTCCTCCATAGCAGTCGCATTAGGTTTATGTAACATGAAATGACCACTATCACTAAAATCATCACAAACTGAGGTTTCAAGAAAAAGATGTTTTGGTCTTAAAACTTTGCTAATGAAATGTAGCACTTCTATAGGATTGTGTAGGTAATACATCACGTCTTGAAAAAACACTATGTCATATGACTGGTTGTTGTATTGTTTCATGTAGTCTTCTATAGACATATTTTCTGATGTAATTTGTTCAGACATGTTCCTAATATTAACATACTCTTTTGCCAATTCATACCTCTCTGTGTGAGGTTCAATTGCGTGAACTGATTTGGCTCCTGCCATAACTGACCATACGCTATAAAAATTAAACAAAGATCCAATTTCCAATACACTTTTTCCCTTGAAAATATCTTTATGCCTGATGTAATTTAACCAATACCTTGCTCTCCAACACTCTGGAAATTGCCATGATGTGTGATTTTCAATACCTTTGAACACTGCGTTCTTGTCATTGTAAATTTTGTTCCATATAAACTCAACATATCCACTGTCCGTCATCTTCCCTTTGAGGTCATCTAATGCGTTGAAATCCATTTGGATTGTTGGTATAAGGTTTGTGGGCATGTTAGATTGTGCAGGCTTCACACTCTCCGTCGTCTGCTTCTAGTTTAGGTGGTTCTTCGTTCTCTGGCTCAAGTATAACATCTTCGCCATCGTCCTCGGCAACCATTCCTATACCTGCAGGTTGCACGTCTTCTTCTTCACCTTTGAAATCATATGTGTTTTGATAGTAACTTGTCTTCCAACCATACTTGTAAGCCATCAACATGTCTTGTGCCATTGCTGACAAAGGAACTTCGTTGTTTTCAAACTGTAAAGGATTGTAACTCCAGTTGCCTGATATTGCTTGATCAAAATACTTCTGCATCATTGCTACCACATTAATGTAACCTTCGTTGCTTGGCATGTCCCAAAGCAAAGTGTAATCGTTTTTTAGTTTCGGATAACCTGGTGCTATCTGCTTCAGAGGTCCTTTTTTACTTTTCTTAATGGCCAGTAATGCTCTCGGTGGTTCTATACCATTTGTTTCATTACTAACAACTGAAGAACTTTCTGATGGCATTTGTGCCGACAGTGTGCTGTGTCTCAATCCGTGTTTTACAATATCTTTTCTAAGACTTTCCCATGCCATTCTCTGTTTGTGTGGAACTATGTCATCTACTTCCTTCTTGTAGTGATCGATTGGAAGTAATCCGTCTGCGTATTTGGTTCTTTCAAAACCTGCACACTTTCCTTTTTCTTCTGCGAGGTCACAACTGGCTCTCAACAAGTGATATTGAAATGCTTCTGAAAGTCGATCAACCAATTCCCATGCCTTGGGATCGCTGTATTTCACACCATTTTTTGCGAGATAGTGTGCCAGTCCTATGTAACCTATACCTAGACTTCTTCGTGTTTTTGTGCTTACCTCTGCCGCTTTAACAGGGTAATCTTGATAGTCTATTATTTGTTCCAGTGCTCTCACACTAAGGTCACATATGTTTTCTAGTTCACTTAGATCATTTAGTTGACCAACATTAACTGCTGAAAGAATACAAAGTGCAATCTCTCCTTGGTCATCGTCTATGTGTTGTATTGGCGTAGTGGGTAATGTAATCTCTTGACAAAGGTTACTCATAGATACTTTGTCTTTGAAACTAGAGTGTGAGTTACAGTGATCTAAATTCATAATGTAGATACGTCCTGTCTCTGCTCTTTCTTTTAATAAATCAAAAAATAGATCTTGTGCAGGTACAGTTTTTTTTGGAATAGTTTTGTCTGCTTCATATTTCAAATACAAATCATCAAACTCATCGGTACCAAATGCATCATACAATCCTGGTGCCTGATGTGGAGATATAAGAGTAATATCTTCTTCGTTCATAAACCTTTCATAGAAAAGTTTACTGATCTGTATGGAGTAATCCATTCGTCTTACTCTGTTGTCCTCTGTGCCTTTGTTGTTTTTCAAAACTAAGATGTCTTCGATCTCTGGGTGCCATATAGGAAAGTGCACCGTTGCGTTTCCGCCACGCACACCATTCTGTGTGCAACATCTCACAGTTGATTCGAATTTTTTAAGGAACGGAATGACTCCTGTGTGTTGAACCTCCCCACCTCTTATTTTAGAATTGATGCCTCTAATACGTCCTGCGTTGATTCCTATGCCTGCCCTTCTGGCCACATAAAGTCCAATCGCCATATCGCTAGAAAAGATACTTGGCAACGTGTCATCACTATCGACTAAAACGCAAGAAGCAAATTGTCTAATAGGAGTTCTAACACCTGCCATTACTGGCGTAGGTATATTAATTTTGTGTTGTGATATTGCATCGTAGTATTTTTTAACATACGACATTCTTGATTTAGTTGAGTAGTCCGCGAACAGTGTGGCCGCTATCATCATGTACATGTCCTGCGGCGTCTCGTAAAGTTGTCCAGTGCTTCTGTCTTGCACAAGATACTTGTCACATATTTGTCTTAGTCCTGCATATGTGAACTTAAGGTCTCTGTCTCTCCGGATCCATGTGTTAAATTTTTTAATTTCTGTTTTAGAATACTTGTCTAGTATACCTTTGTCGTAAACACCCAGTCTGATGTTTCTTAATATTAGTTTCAATAATGGAATGTATTCGTATTGACCGTGTGCTTCCTTTCTAACATCATAAGATAGAAGTCTTGCGGCGGCATATTGATAGTTAGGATACTCTAGAGATATAAGATCGTTAGCAGAACGCACTAGAACATTTTGTATGTCCTTGGTTGTCATGCCATCATAGAACTGAATGTTTGCATTCATTTCAATTTGAGAAGAACTTACACCTGAGAGACCTTCGCAGGCCTCCTCAACAACGAAATGAATCTTATTGATATCAAGAGGCTCTAGCCTACCATCTCTTTTTTGAACTTTGATCGTACTAGAGTTGGTGTTTGGCATTAAAATTTTGTAATTTTTATTTTTGATTTTTGTTTTTGTTGCATCCATATTTATCTAAATCTGTGTTTATATCTTTTTTATGTTTTTTAGTCACCTGCCGTTTGATTAAAACTACTCCGTCGTTATGTAATTTTATAATGTACTAATATTATGATAAAAAAAGTTTTTTGTCTACAAGATAATTTACTTTATTGATAACAACTACAGGTATTATGCTATTATTGTTGTTTGGTAATCTATAGTTGCCGCTGTACCTGAGCTGGTAGTTGTGAACTTAAAGGCAACTGTTTCATTGCCTGCAGTAGAATCTTTATTATCAAGTGCGGCCGTCAAGGTGACACCAACGTCTGCGCCGCTTTCTGTGAATGTGTCATCGAAACCAACGGCGTTGGTTGAGCAACTTATAATAAATTCACCTGTTCTATCAAGAGTTCCTCTTGTAATTTTATATTTGATTACTATTCCTTTACTTGCCAGTGCTGGAAATTCGTTTATCGTAGTGGCCGACGATGTGTTGTCAGGTAAAGTCTGTGATTTAATTAATTTTGTTGTGACACCTATACCTTGTACCTCTGGTGCCGCGTTTAGTTCTGAACTGCCATCTGATCTCCTTAGGTCAGTTCTTTCAAAAAAGTCTTGCACGGATGAGCATTCATCGTTGTCGAACTGTATGATAGGAACTTCTCTAATTGAACCAACACCTTCGAAGTTGTTACCAACAGTTTTTGCGTAAAAATTTGCATGTGAAACTATGTGTCTTGGTCCAGCGTCGTCTGTTGTGCCTGTTGCCGGAGACACTAGAATCGCCTGCTGTCCTATGTCACTCCAACTTGAACTGGTGAATTGAATGTCTCGTGGTCCGTCATCTAGTCCTGTTGTACTTCCGTCCATCTCTGCACCAATTAAGGCTCCATAATATGCAGTTTTGAAATCACAGGCATGGAATTTAACATTGGTACAATTAAAACTTAAATCAACAAGTCTTGCAAACTTTGTAAATTGGCATTGGTTGAACACCACATTAGTTGTTGTGTAAGTTGCTGTTGAGTTTGTAACAGTAACACCTTTGGCGTTTGAAGAGTCCGAACCTCCTGAAGCATATGATCCATGGAACTTCACATTGTTGAAGTATGCATTGGTTACTCTGTCTAATGATACACCACCGTATGCCACAGAGGTTCGCAACGTCATATTTTCTACTTGTACCTGTGTTGGTGTTGTAGCACCTGAGTTTCCTATGTTAGATCCAACATTACCTTCGTCGTCTTGCATGACCATTACTGCGTTACTGCCTGAATTTTTTATTATTGTTTTATCTGGTCCTTCACCTACCAAGTGTGCGTATGGTGGAATTTTTAATGCTGTGTTAATTTTGTAAGTTCCTGCTGGAAAGAAAAGCACTCTTCTTGACCTGGTGTCATCCTTGTCTGTGTCAATGTAAATTTCATCTATCGCATTCTGGATCGCTGTGACGTCTGCTGTGGAGTCATCACCCTTGGCACCGAAGTCTTTCACAGACACATATTCGTCTAGTCTGTTTGCTACTGTTCTCTGTTGAGAAGTTGTAACCGGAGTTGAGTCTCCAAGGTAGCCTTTGTATGTGTGGCTCAATGCTGATGTAAATGCAGAACTGCCTTCTGTAACAATTTCTGTGTTTCCAACTGCTGGAGCGCCATCAGACACAGTGCCGTTACCTATGAACAATCTTTGTTCGTCAATTACCCAACCTAGTTCTCCTGCGGCTAATTGCGGTAGGTCCGTACGTTTTCCACGTCTGTGCTGAATTCTTGATATCTGTACTATTGGCATATGTTGTTATTTATGTCCAGGAAGGATTGAACGTTTTAGCGAAATTTGTACCTCTAACTTCGTCTAGCATTGTAAAGTATCGTTTGAATCTAGTGTGTAAATCGTTATCGAATTCGTAGTTTTTTAACCAATTATCGACTACTTTAACTTTCGGAGAGTTGATTGTAGAAAGCCATTCCCCGAATGAATTCACGTCATCCTGTTTGGCACTGCTCAAAGTGAGATGTCCTGATCCGTCAACAGAGCCACTGTATATCTCTCCAATTTCCAGTTCGATATCATTTTTGACACAGTATTCATATAATCTACGAAACGTGTAGAGAGAAGTATGTTGAAGAATATAATAAAACATAAAATTTATATTTCTATCTTTTAATTTTTTAACATTATTTTCTATATCTATCCATGAGCTTCCGCTTCTAATATAGTTGTTGTGTTCTCCGATGCCATCTACACTGATGTTAATTTTAAGATTTGGCCTATTTTGAAGCAAATCCAAAGTGCTATCAGATAGTTTGGTTCCATTGGTGCTGAATGCCAACTCCGCCTCTGGTTTTATCTCTCTTAGAAAATCGTCTATAAAAGGATTGATGAAAGGTTCCCCACCACCAAAGTAAGCAGAAACACAATTTGCCAGCACACCTTTTATGAATGTTTTGTTTTCTGCATTGTTAATCCAATCATAATCGGACTTAAGGTATCCGATGTTAAATTGAGAAAATTTGTCTTGATATTTTTTAGCTTCAGCGGACCATTGTGAACTGGCGTATGGTCCACACATGGTGCATTTTAAATTGCAAAAATTTCCAAGCCTAAGTTCTAGATGTCCAACATCGAGGGTGTTGGCTGTGAATGACTGGTAATCTTCTTTGAATAATCTGCTGTGATGCTCTCTTCTGTTTATGCCTGTGGCTTCTCTTTTAATACAATAAGAACAGCCACCATCTATTTCGCCGTCAAGCATTTTTTGACGTAAGGTAGTGTCTGCTTTGTACTGTTCAAACTCCCATATTTTGTATTGCGGCAGTGATGATTCATCTCTGATAAATTCACAACAAGGTAACAACGTTCCATCATTGTCCACAACTAGACTACGGAAAGGAGTCTTACAGAATTTTTGTGGTTCTGTTTTCATTAAAACTATTTAATCGAGAACTTTTTTGTAGTATTCTTCTAGTTTGCCATACCATTTACCAACCCACTGATCGTAGTTGTCTATTTCAAATGTTTGATATTCGTTGGCCTGTGTGCAGATAAAAATACGTCCACTTTTGATCTGTGTGTCGTACTGTTTGTTGTGTGCTTCTGCGTATGCTACAAGTTGAAGATAGTAATCTTCAACCCATTCTTTCTTCTTCAATCTTCTTGCTTGTTTGAAATCCATTATTGCAGGTTGTCCTTTGTAAACGCCAACCAAGTCTGTTGTGCCTGCGTAAAGTTCTGGATAATATAAAGACACTTCAGAACCCCAAACTTCACTTACATCATTTAATCCGTTTTCTATTATCACATTGGCCATACCATGTGCCTTTTGCTGTATGAGGTTTGAACCTGGTGTTCGGTCTTCTCCTTTGACATGTTTCTCAAGGCTCCGGTGCATCACAGTTCCTATGTTTGCTGACTCCGTTGTAATCTGTTGTGCCTTTTCAAGACCTACTCTCTTTCTCCATGCGTGTAGATGTGTCATATCTTTTGTTGCACTCAACACAGTTG
>VMHT01158962.1_pt1 | contig 12335 bp, 10 predicted proteins | sample 4693611 | NCBI WGS metagenome assembly VMHT01 (sample SAMN12280063, study PRJNA550983) | marine metagenome | isolation source: seawater sampled from same location over 5 years 0.02-0.2 micron viral filtrate | place: USA: collected off the coast of southern California halfway between the port... ...
AAACGATGGCCAATGGAGAATTGAAGATACTTGGCCTCCACAAGATGTCGAACCCCACCAAATCGATCTCGGGGATTGCACCAATGATGGCGCATTTGTCGGCGGCGGTGCACCGGTTGTTGGCGGTGGACAATCACTCACTGTTGAATGCCCAGCAATCAATGAACAACAAGACTCGCACATAGCAGGCCTTGCAACAATTCACCTTTCAGCAGTTCCAACATTTGACGGAGGCCAAGTCTTTGTCGAGATGCAGGATGCGGTTACTGGCATTCGGCTTGGTCATGCGACCATGGATGTACGATATCACGCAGGTGGATACGAAGCTCAAACAGTTATCCCTGGACAAGAAATTACACTTCTCATGGAGTTCCAAGCCATCGATGCTCTCTTGCCAGCAGGGCATGGAATTCGCTTTGTCCTCACGGATCAAGGCGAAGACTACCTCGCACCGGCTTGTGGTAACGCTTGCACAGTGCATGTGCTTCCCTCTCTATCAATTGCGGAATTGCCGCTGATTGATCGTTCAGGCTCTGATATCTTGATTACTCCCCAATCAGATGAAGCGGCGAACAATCAATGATTCCTGATGATAAGAATGCATTTTTTATGCATTTGACAAATATTCTTCCGTGGAACAGAACAAATGGATATTTTATCCACGCTCGCTTCGTAAAAAATCCGTATATGAATAGACAATAAGCGTTTTTTTGCTCATAACTCACACTGATACAGAAAAAAAATGAGCAAATGGTTCATATACCGTCTTCACAGCGACGCATATGATACCCATGAACGATAAAGCAAAACTTGAGTACATTTGGCTAGACGGATACGAACCTACACAGAACATGCGTAGTAAGACAATGGTTCGTTCGAATTTTACTGGAACACTTGAAGAATGTCCTATCTGGATGTTTGACGGCTCGTCAACAAAGCAAGCAGATGGAAGTTCATCCGATTGTCTTCTACAGCCAGTCAACATCTTCCCCGATCCACAACGCGTCAATGGATACCTCGTTATGTGCGAAGTCATGAACCCTGACGGAACTCCTCACCTCAGCAATGGGCGAGCAACCATCGATGATGATGACGCTGACTTTTGGTTTGGCTTTGAACAGGAATACTTCATCATGGATGTTGATACACAACTCCCTCTTGGTTTCCCAGTCGGTGGCTATCCTGGACCCCAGGGTCTGTACTATTGTTCCGTTGGTGGTAAAAACACACACGGGCGTTCTCTCGTTGAAGAACATGCAGACCTCTGTCTTGAGGCCGGTCTTAATTTTGAAGGCATCAACCAAGAGGTTGCTTGCGGACAATGGGAATTCCAAATCTTCGCAAAGGGTGCAAAGCAGGCTGGCGATGAGCTCTGGGTTGCCCGTTATCTCCTTGACCGTTTGACAGAAAGTTACGGTTACTACATTGAATACCATCCAAAACCAATCAAGGGAGACTGGAATGGATCCGGTATGCACGCGAACTTCTCCAATGGTGCAATGCGTGACACGGGCGGAAAGGAATTGTTTGACAGCATCTGTGAAGCATTCGGTCGCAATATCGAGAAGCACATGGCTGTCTATGGCGCACACAACGAAGAACGCTTGACAGGACTCCACGAGACGCAATCAATCGACCAGTTCTCGTACGGTGTTTCCGACCGTGGGGCTTCGATTCGCGTCCCTGCAACAGTCCCAACAGATGGATGGGTCGGCCGACTCGAAGACCGCCGTCCTGCATCCAATGGTGATCCGTACAAAATCGGAGCAGTCATCATTGAGACAACGAAGTCTGTTTGTTGAGATCGTCATCTGACGACTTGTTTCGAATGCGATAGACGCCGAGCGTAATCGCAATGATGAATCCTAGAGTAAGGATGTTTGAAACGATCATGGCAATGGATTTGACAATGATTCCGTAAACAAGCCAGAGCGACAACGAGGCGGTTACGGCAAGGAAGGTTGGAAGTGAAATTCCTTCTTCCTTCTCATCGACATAGACGCGTCGGATTTGGGGAATCCAAGCCACAATTCCAATGAAACCAGCGACGAGACCAATTGCTTCAATCCAAGGCTCAGCCATCATCCCCACTCCATCGGTCGTCGAGATGCATGTATTGAATCGATCATCATCCAATCGACTTCTTCTGCAGTTGCCTTCCCGACGACATGCATTTTGGCGTTCGGCCCATCCTTGCATTTCAGTTCGATATTTCTTCCAGAATCATCACTGAGCCGCACTTTACTCATAGAGGGCCGAAACAAGGTCAGAATTCCTCGAGGATGTTCGACACTCACCCTCAGGTCACCTTGGCGAGTTCCATCCCATTCTTCGACTCCAGTTCCTAAACCGAGATTGAGCAAATCACCTTTGAGCTTCAATCCCCCGTGCATATGGATTTCATCCCACGTGCCAAATCCAGCCATTGTTTCTTCAAAATCACTGTCCTCGGATGAACCTCCAGTCGATTGAATCCGGTCCAACAATTGACGTTCATTGATCATTTCAGCAGGTAATTCTGGGAACGTTTCAGGCCACTCAAGACGAGGGTGAGTCATAGCAACAAGAACATGAAATGACATCTCATTTTCAGGAAATCGCTCTCGATGAATCGCTTCCAGTAACCGTGCTTTTCGAGCAATTCGGTGCGCAACCGTGGCGTGACTATGGGTGCCACCTTTGTTACGATGCTGTAGGAACTCACCATCCTCAAAAACCTCAAATCGACCAGACCAGTGTTTCTGTTCCACGATCAGGACTGTAGTTCCTGAAACGAGAACCAGATCAATTTCACGTCGACCACCGTCGGGATCCGGTATGCGAACAGAAGGATATACAGCCCAACTGTTGCTTTTTCCCGCAGCTCTGCAAAGCTTCTCTAAGCGCAATTCTGCATTCTCTCCAGCCTGATGAATCTCATCCGGTGGAAAAATCAACTTCCTTTTTCGCCAAAGCTTCCAACGGTCCTTGATTCCCAATCCATCACCTAAGTAGTGTATCAACAGAAGGAACGGTGAGCGAGGGTTGCTGTTCAGCACCTTCTGGAAGAGCGTCAACGTCGTCCTGTGTCGCTTCTCCTGAGAGTACCAAGATTCCCAAACATTTCGCCCGATTCGCCATAGCAATATCTGTGTAGAGGCGATCTCCTACCATCGCGCATTCTTCAGGTCGAAGGCCTAATTCTTCGATCTTATGCAGAATCATGCCAGCGTTTGGTTTCCCAGAGATATGCGTTGGCTTAACCCCAGTAGTTGCTTTGAACAATGCGAGAAATGCACCAACATCAGGGAGGCCTCCGTCAGGGGAAGGGCATACCATGTCAGGATGGGAAGCCATCAATGGAACGCCTGCATGCAGGTGCAAACTTGCTGTTTCTAGTCGCTCATATGTTGTTTCAGTATCGTAGCCAAGGACGACGTACTGTGGTTCTTGAGAACGTGTTGAAATTCCCTCATTTTCCAGCATTTGACACATGCCTTCAGTTCCAACGCAATATGTTTGAGTGATGTTTTGTTGTTTGAGCCAAGCAATGCAGTCATGCGTCGATAGGAGAACATCGTCCGCAGTTGCTGGAATCCCCATCTTTTCTAATTTCTTGACGTACTGCTCGACACTTCTCGAGGAATTGTTCGATAAAAAGAACCTCTGTACCCCCTGTTCATCGCACCGATCAAGAAATTCCAAGGCCCCATCAATGAGTTTACCACCCAAGTAAATCGTTCCGTCAAGGTCCAGAAAGACCGCTTTGATGCCTTCAAGGCTTGTCCCCATAATGCATCCTTAGAACATCAAGGTCTTGAACATGAACCATGGAGAGTGAAGATTTTCTTGAGCTTCCTTGCTTGCAATCATTTCGGTCATCATTTCTTGCAACTGAGGTTTACGACCCGCCTTACCGACAAACCAGTTAAGCAACCAAGATTTTCGACTCAACGATTGCATTCTGTAACTGTTTTTGAGCTCTGCTCCAAGTGTTTTCCACACTTCTTGCTGATAGTCATCTGGGCTGCGCCCCTCGAGAATATGGCGTGCGGCAATTTCACCCGTCAACAGAGCGTTCCCAACGCCTTCGCCTGAGAATGGATCGACAAGACTTGCCGCATCACCGACGAGCCACGCTCCATCCATTGCCATTCGTCGAGGTTGATTCTTCTGCTTCTTTCGGGGTGAACCGAACGGAAGTTGCCAACCCTTGGCGCTTCCTTTGACCATGGTTGCATCAGCAAATCGTTCTTTGAACTGTGGATGATTGGCGATAATGTCGCTTTGTAATGCTTTCAGTTTCTTCGACTGTTTATCCATCAAATGCATGACCATTCCACAACCAACGTTGACTCTTCCTTCACCTATTGGGAAAATCCAAAAATAACCAGGGATGATTGTATCGACAAAGTGAATTTCGATGTCTCCAATGTTTCCTTCACAACCCTTCACACCGTCCCAATATTCGCGATATCCTCCACAGTAGTGCTTACGGTCAACCATGGATTCTCCGTAGGTATCGACAACCAATGAGGTAGCAACAGGGCAGAGGTAGCCCCCAGCACCAACGATTGCAGGAGCGTGGAATTCCATCGAATCTCCTTTTCGGCCTCCGACAGTAAGCCTCACTCCTGTCGCTTTTCGTCGAGAACCAGATCCTTGACCAGGATCTTTTCCGCCGTTGTACAGTACGGTCTTGACCGCAGCATCTTGAATAACCGACCCCCCGCTTTCTCGAACAAGCTTTTGCACGCGCTCGAACAACAGGTGATCAAATTGTTGGCGTGGTAATGCATACCCTGCTTCGAGTCTTGCCACATCCTCTTCAGGTAAGGGGACGCGAACTTCTTTGCCATTTGGACTTGAGAACAAAATACCGTTCACGCGGAAATGTGGAGTACTTTCGAGTGTTTCTTTGACACCTAAGGCCTTCACATGGGACAGGGATTTCCCTCCAACCGCATCGCCGCAGATTTTGTCGCGAGGCCAAACGCCCTTCTCAAGCAGAAGTACCTTCTTTCCAGCAAGTGCGAGGTAACCAGCAGCGGAACATCCGCCAGGCCCTCCTCCAACTACGATTGCATCAAACGATGAACCAGATTCAGGGACTTTTCCAGTCTCAATGGGTTGTTCCCAAGACGCCATGAGGAGACCACTTCTCGGAGACCTTTGAGGCTTCTTGAAGGACCATCATCACTATGCACTATGAACGAAAGAGATGATACATGGAGACATCGATGCGACGTAAGGCTACGTTGGGTCTTCTTGCGGTTACACTCGCATGGGGTGCAACCTTCATCTGGATGAAGCAGGCAATGAATGCCATCCAGCCTGAAATCGAACAGTATGGAAGGACTCCTGTAGTTGCAGCGTTGGTAGGTGGGCGATTTTTGATCGCTTTCATAGCCCTTTTCTTTGTTTCAAGAGAGGCTAGAGAAGCACTTTCCAATCCAGAGTTATGGAAAGGAGGGGGAATTCTTGGAGGAATCCTTCTTGTTGGTTTCATCACACAGATGATTGGGCTTGATTCGATAACGCCCTCAACATCTGCGTTTTTGACATCATTGTATGTTGTGTTTACTGCTTTTATTACAACAAAGATGACGGGACAAAGCGTAACTCGTACAATGATTTTCGGAGTCGCACTAGCAACGTTTGGAGCAGGATTCATCGAAGGACCACCTCACATTTCGTGGGGCTGGGGTGAGATTCTCACCGTCATATGCGCCTTTTTCTTCGCACTTCATATCCTCTTTACACAGCAAATTACTCAGAAAATGAATCCAATTGGAGTCACAAGTACGTCATTCCTCATTGTCGTGCTCGGCAGTTTGGTCGTTGCCAGTCTTACTGCAGGTTCGGCAACTCCAGACGTTCTATCAGTCGTTGCTCATGAGAACGTAATCATGCCACTTCTTTTGCTTGGTCTGATCGGTTCACTATTCGCATTGTTACTGTTGAACATACTTCAACGCTACTTGCACCCCGTCCAAGCAGCAATTATCTATGCACTTGAACCCGTATGGGCAACCATTTTCTCACTGTCCTTGGGAATGACTGATTGGACAGGTTGGATTGCAGTCGGGGGTGGAGCGTTGCTGATTGGAAACTTCTTGGTGGAGTTACGGGAAACCACCATGGACGAAGGAATAAAGTCATTGAACATCGATGAAAATTAGACAGGTAGAACCCCTCAATCAGCAGTTATTTTAGGAATCGAGGAAGAATAATCCATTCAAAAGTAGCACATCGTTCAAGTCCTGTCTGTCACGAGGAAAAATTGGGCGAGCCTATGTCAGACCACAAAAATCAACGCGAAGCGACAAAAAACGTACACGCAGGAACCAACCACGTGGGCGACTCCGTCAACACCCCCATCTTTCTCTCCTCAACGTACAAACTGACTGAAGAGCGATATGCAGGTTGGGCGGCAGGTGCTCAACACACCCTCCTTTATTCGCGTCTTTCTTCTGTGAATTCTGACGCCGTCGCCCAGAAGATATGTGCAATGGAAGGCGGAGAGGATGCGGAAACCTTTGCGAGTGGCATGGCAGCAATCTCAACCACGCTCATGATGCTCCTCAACCAAGGCGATCACATCGTTGCTTCAGCAGATGTTTATGGTGGTACGTACGGACTCATGACAGAAGAGTTGCCACGATTGGGAATTGAAACGACAATGGCTGACCTTCGTGACCCATCATCATACGAAGCTGCAATTCAAGAGAATACCAAAATTCTGTACATTGAAACCATTACCAACCCCAATCTCAAGGTTTGCGACATCCCTGCAATGGTCGAGGTTGCGAAGCGCCACAACCTTCTGGTCATCGTTGACAACACGTTTGCATCTCCATGGGCCTGTCAGCCACTTTCAATGGGCGCTGATTTGGTCATTCATTCGACAACAAAATTCCTTGGAGGCCATTCTGATCTACTCGGTGGTGCAGTTGTTGGTTCTAAGGAACTCATCGCTCAAATCTTCAAGGGAAGAGTCCACTTTGGTGGAGCACCAGACCCTCACAATTGCTACATGTTGGAACGAGGTATGCGGACATTGCATGCTCGAATGCCAATTCTCACCTCAAACTCGGCTGAACTCGCCCGACGCCTTCAAGAGCACCCGAATGTAGTTCGCGTTCAACACGTAACACTCCCATCGCACTCTGATTACGAAGTTGCGCAACGTGTCGTTCCAAAGGGATGCGGTATGCTTGGAATTGTAGTTGCGGGCGGCGATGAAGGAGCAATGGATTTCATGTCAAAACTGAACATCTTCTATGAAGCAACCTCACTTGGGGGCGTTGAATCTTTAATTGAGGTTCCAGCTACTTCGAGTCATATGGCTATGCCAGTCGAAGTTCGAATTGCAGCAGGAATTGAGCCTGGCTATGTTCGAATTAGTGTAGGTATCGAAGATGTCGAAGATCTCTGGGACGATCTCAATCAAGCCTTAGCTTGATCAGGAAGAGGCTCCTGCTGACCAGTTGCAGTGTGCAGTTTATTCAGCGCATTCAGGAATGATGAGTTGTCAGAACCATCGGAATCAAGGAGTTCCTTTCCAGCTTCAAGCAGAGATTTTGTGGCTTCCATCCATGCTCCTCCACGGTCCCGTGCAAGAGACTCGAAATGCCAGTCTTGTCCACTTGAACGGTTGGCAGCACGTAACCATGCCCAACCAGCAGCAGCTCCTTCGATGTCCTCATGCCGTGCTGTAGCCTTTCGTTCTGCAATACCAGGTCCTTCAAGCAGGCCTGTAAGTATGAGGTCGTGAATATCTCCTACTGCACCGGGAAGAACACCAACCCGGTAGGGGAACTTTGCCTTCTGTTGGGCTTTCTTTCGTGAAGAATCGAGCCCTTTGAGGAATGTTTTGAGCGGTTTTGGTTTCTTGAGTTGTTGCTCCCAAATAATTTCAGCCTCATCGCCTTTAACTCCGATTGAATCAAGTCCGGCCAATCCAAAATCTTCCCATAGGGCGTTGACTGCATCAGTGAGGCTAGCGCCTTCCATGACTTCGACAATGCTCCCTTCGCGTTCTTGGATGCCACCTCTCGCATCAATGCGAATTCCTTCACTTGACTGGCTCATTGCTTCAAGAAACACTCCGGCGGCCAACAATTTCTCATCTTCATTTCCTGCCATGTCTTCTAGCGACTCAAGTATTTGTTCAACAGAATCCCCTTTGCTCCATGAAGAACCGATAAGGAGGCCGAAATCCAGCGAATCGAGAACGGATCGCTCACATGCGCGAGTAAGATTCCCCTCTGGTACAGTCAAACCATGCCAGCCAGAAATGAGTTTATCGAGACCTTCTTTTGCGCTTTGCGGAAGTTCATCACTCACATCCCAACCGTTTGGAACCCACATGGCATCAATCTCAACCACTGATGTCAACAACGGCGGAAGCATCGATAATGCAAGGTGGTGCACAAAGGCACTTTGCTTCTCTTTCGTTGCCTTTAGAGATTGCAAATCGATTCCAACAATCGGTCCGTGTTTGAAGGATAAGCGAACCCAACCCTGTGTAGAAGGTATGCTGTTGAGAACGTCATCGGCTTTGATTTCGCCAGCGACGTAAACTTCAACTCCCCCGATTTCCTCATGCTCGAAATCAAACCGTGAACGATCAAGAACATCTTCCAGCCAACCCTTTGGCGGTGTTGGGTTTGGGCCTGTACAGACAAATCCTTTCTCCCAAGAGAAGAAGTACATGCCTTTCCGAGCATGATCCTCCCAAGGTAACATTCGTAATGTGAGGTTTTGATGGTTCTGCAAACCTGCAAGATAGCCTTGCTTCCCATCACCTCGGCGAATGAAGGAACCGGATCCAAAATTTGGCGATTTGAAGTTTCCAACAAGAGAAATCTCCTCATCATGAGCGGCATGTAAAGAACCAGCAAGTGCTTTCCCAACAGGATCACCTCTTTTGGCAAGCATCCGCTTTGAAAGCCATTTCACATCATCCTTTTTTGCGACTATTTTCTTCAAATCAAGAAGCGTTTTGGTAACAGGATCACGACGGCCCCAACTCAACCGACCTTTCCACGTCATATCGGGAAGGTAGGCATTTGGATCCTCAAGTAACTGACGCAATTGTCTGCCAAGGCGCTTTGCTGTAGCATCGTTTGCGTGCTTTGTCCCACGCATTCGCATCCTCTGTTTCTGGCCAGGGAAGGATACTTGTGCAGGTCGTGCCATAAGCCCGTCAACTCAACCCAAACAAGCGTCTCGCTTGAGGTCTTCCCCGTGAATATGTCTATTGTGCAGGAGTATGTGCTCATGTCATGGCGGTTGTAACCCTCTTAGGAACCGCTCAAGACGGGGGGCGCCCTCAACCTGGATGTACGAGGGTATGTTGTCAGGGACTTGCCGAAGAAGATTACAGGAGCCCAGTTTCACTTAGCATCCAAACCAGTGGTGGAAAAACACTTCTTGTTGAGGCGACAAGGGATCTTGGTCGGCAATTGCGAATGATAGGTAATCCGAGTATTGACCACCTTTTCATTACGCATGCACACCTTGGTCACGTGGATGGATTGGGTCTTTTCGGCCGTGAAACAATGTCCGCTCGACATATCCAGTTGCATTGCAGTCCCTCTATGCAAGCTCTGGTTGAAGATACGCCCGCTTGGAATCAATTGCTAAAACAGAACGTGCTAATATTCAGTGAATTCCCATCTGTAACCATTGATGATATCACGGTCGAATTCATCCCTGTACCCCACCGAGCAGAACTCTCCGACATGCATGCAACCATCATTCGAGGCGAAAACCAATCTGTTCTCTTCTTGCCGGATCATGATTCTTGGAATGAGACGCTTCAGGCACACTCATGCGACACAATTCGCGAATTCTTAACCAAATATGAGATCGATATCGCCCTTCTCGATGGGACATTTTGGTCCGGTGGCGAACTCCAAGGGAGAGACATGAGTGTGGTCCCTCATCCCACTGTAAAAGAATCACTTCGGAGGTTGGAAACAAAAACAAAAAGCGATCCTGAAATTTTCTTTATTCATCTGAATCATACAAATCCACTCTACAATTCCTCATCGGTTGAATACAACCAACTCAAGGAATCGGGTTGGGCTCTTGGAGAAGAGCGCCAGCAATTCACGATTTGATTTCAGTGAGTGTATACTCAAGTGCAATCAATGAGATGGTCCAATCGACGGATTCGTCAGCATCTCCGTTCTGACAACCAGCTCCTCCGCTGTTAACGACCACATCGATTGTGAAATCATAGTTCCCTATGCCAAAATCTCCTCCATCAAGCATCATTTCAATGGACGATACAGAATTATTCGTAGTTGTTCCAATAAGGCTAGAATCAACCCAATATTCAACCGATTCAAGATTTTGTTGAGTCCCAGAATTTGCAACCATCAGGTCCCCAATGCCTCCTTCATATCCCACCTGGTCTTCTTCTGTATTCGCTAAGAAATTGCAAGGCTGCTCGTTGTCGACGTGACTTGTAGTTATTTTGAATCCAACAATATTCAGTCCTGAGAAATCAATTGCGTCTGATGATGCAGTAACTTCTGCACTGTCGCTGATAACTTCAGTTCCGGATCCAATTTCGAGGAACGTCAAATCTCCATCAATCTGGTACATTGCCACTCTATTTGCATTAGTGCTGTCGTCCGAGTCCGGCCCATAGACCGCATAAGCACCTTCAGCAACTCCTGCAAAGCAAAGGGCTACGATTCCGTATGTGATGAACTGTTTTTTCCGGTCTTGTGTGATTTCAAATCTTCCGAATGGATTGGATTCCGAGTTGTCTCTCATCAGACACATGACAATGTGTGCTGTGAAGGCAGCGCCGACGCCCGGTACAGACGGAAACACATCTTCGCCGAGACCGAGAAGCGTCCAGACGATGACGCCTGTGAAGGCTGAAATCATCATAACAATCGAATGGAATGAGTCAGGTTTGTACCCCATCCACCGAATGATAAGAAGCGGAACAAAGATCCCGCCAAGACCGTATACGGCGAGAACGACCAATGTGAATACAGAGTCCCCACCAGGGATGTAAAGTCCTGCAATCGAAATCAATGTGGCCGCAACAGCTACGTAGAGCGTGACTTTCTTGGTGGTCTTGTGATCTTCACGCCACTCAGGTTTGATATCGTCCGTTATTGCAGCAGTACATGCCAGAACCTGACTGTCCGCAGTGGACATTGTAGCGGCGAAAATGGACGCAAGAATCATTCCAACGCCGAGTGCAGGCAGAGTGTCCATAGCAAGTGCTGGAAGACCAAGTTCCGCATCGAAATCACCGTCCGTAAACAAGACGCGACTTGCAAGTCCTACAATGAACATTAGCGCAATGAATGGTGTTTGCCAAACAAAGAACCAGATCATGGCCTGCTTCCTGTCCTTGTCAGATTTCAACGTCATGACTCGAGAAACAACTTGAGGTTGTCCGGCAACACCTAGGCCTCCCAAGAAGAACGCCACAAAATACAATGAAATTCCAAGCGATATATCCGTAGGTAAGAAGTTGACAAGTGTTGCACTTTGTGCTTCCAGATTATCATGCATACCCGAGAATCCACCAACGTTTCCGAGTGCAACCCAGCAGAGAATAACGGAGCCAACAATCATAACGCAAGATTGCGCAGCATCGGTCCAAATCGATGCTCGAATTCCTCCTGCATAGCAGTAAGCAACAACGAGGACGAAGCCAATGAGAATTCCAACAAGTTCTGGCCAATTAAGCATAACAAAGAGCGCTTTACCGCCGGCAGTGAGTTGAGCCGCTGCGTAAATTGCTAGGAAAAATACAGAGAGTACTGCAGCTAATTTTGCTTCAGGAGCTCCAGCTTTTTCAGCAACCAATGAGGAGAGGGAACGAAGTCCCCTCTCGTTTCCTTCCTTCTGAATGAATTTGTACAGCCAAGCCCATGCTACAAATTGGCCAATGGTTGATATCACACCGATCCAAATTGCAGAGTAACCCATCAAGTAGATGAAACCAATGAAACCAATGAACATGTAGCCAGAATTCCAGGTACTGACTGCAGACAATGCCGCTAATGCAGGGTGCATTCCTCTTCCAGCGACAAGATAGTCATCGGTTGTGTCTTGTTTGACACGCATGCTTGCAAGACCAACTCCAGCAAAAAAACCAAGGAACAATAAGAAGGAAAGAAGAATACCGATATCCATTATGTCAACTCCATCGTTGGACAGCTTCCTGTTCCATCTCCGACATGTTGGCTAAGAAGACCATGCAATTCAATCTCCCGCCTGAAAGGTTACGAAGACCACCAACTGTTGTTGTTTTCAAAAACGCGTCCTTCGTGCCGAGATCGCAACAAAGGACAACTCCTGAGTCAAGAAGG
>VMHT01048434.1_pt1 | contig 12333 bp, 10 predicted proteins | sample 4693611 | NCBI WGS metagenome assembly VMHT01 (sample SAMN12280063, study PRJNA550983) | marine metagenome | isolation source: seawater sampled from same location over 5 years 0.02-0.2 micron viral filtrate | place: USA: collected off the coast of southern California halfway between the port... ...
AGGTTCGTTGATGTCGATGGACCATGGGGGGCTCGGTCGCTGCTTATTTTGACCTCGATGGGACCCTCCTCAATGCCTCCAGCGAGAAAACACTCACGGCTCACCTCGCCCGCCGGCGACCATGGCGCATTCCTTGGGGCACCATCGCTTGGACAGCAGGCTTCCTCACGAACCTCTTGCGTGGGCGAGCGGTTTACGATGCAGCACGAAACCGAGGGCATCTCTCTTTGGCTTCATGGGATGTCCTTGAGCGTTATTCCAAACAACTTGCTGAGCACCGTCTCAAGGCCTGCATTCCTCCCCAAGCATGGGAAAAATTAGCGTGGCATCGCGAACAGGGGCATCGTTTGGTGTTGGTCACGGCCACCGTTGCCCCCATGGCTGAGGCCATGGCCGAGGTGCTTGAAATGGACGAGGTGTATGGGTGTGGCCCTGCCATTCGCACCGGTGTTCTTTCAGGTTCGGAACGTGGCTGGAGTGTCCCTCGTCGCAAAGGCAAGGTACCCGTCGTGAGGGCTGATGCTGAAGCCCATGGGCACGACCTTTCCCAATGCTATGGCTACGGCAACACCTTGGCTGATTCGTGGTTTATGGGCATCTGCGGCCACGCCATCGCGGTAAGTCCCGAAGGTTCACTTCGTCGTCATGCCCAGAGCGAGGGGTGGGACATCGTGGACTGGCCTTCGTGAGTTTATGTACTGTTAAAATCCATGGAAGTCATGGAAGAACCACTGGACATGGATGAATTATTTGATGACATCTTGCACGCCGGCACCGTTCAGGAAATACGTCGAAGTCGAATGTACAATCAGATGATCGGGGTCGCTCGCGCCGCCGAACGAGTCAGCCATCTTGTGATGACCATCGTTGAGCAGAATGAAGGCCGAATGCAACTGGATGAAAATGGCCAACTCATCATTGTCGGGAATCTTGGAATTTACCGCGTCGACCTCGGCTCGTTCATGTCCAAATTTGCAAATCCCTTTGATTACAATTCCTTTGATGTGGTAGAAGTGCATCCCAAAAGCGGATTGGTGGAGGAGCCAAAAACAGCTTGTGTTCAAGTCCAGCCACAAAAAAACATGCCAGCTTACGACTTGTTCGCCGGTTACATCCTTGGTTTGCTCAACGATGAAGTGACTTGGCTCCAAGAGAGCTTGAGTCCACTGCGACGCACCCTGTTCCAAATTTACGGGCTCGCTCGCTCACCTCTTTCCCCGAGCATGGAGCAGCATTTTGCAGACAGCGTCAACGGGTCGTTCAATTTCAACAATGACAGTTTCATGTTCAGCGGCACCAACGGTTGGAAATGGCGCCTTCACTTTGGCCAACCTTTGGCCAAGGGGTTCGAACTTGAATATCAGAAGCCACGGCAGACATGGTGGAACCTCTTGTTTGAAGACCATGAACTCGAGTCAACAGGGCATTACACCATCTCTGGTTTCTTTGAAACCGTGGAACACCTTTCACAATGCCCTCGCTTGCTCAAAGACGTCAACGATTGGGCCACCGACCCAATTCTTCTCCGAAAGGTGGCCAGCGATTACCCACCCGTCGCCAAACTCCTTGCTGGCCGTTTAACAGATGATGATTATGACCCCTCCAACATCTACACCTTTTACGATGAACCATTGGAAGAGAAGCATCAAGCCATTGTTCAAAAATTGGACGAACTTGTTCTCCAACGGGCCCATGCTTGAACCCTAAAATGGCCCAAGCAGAGCACACGGAAACATGGTTGAGCGGCCCCACCGCGATTCGAACACGGGTTCGAGGCTCCGCAAGCCTCTGTGATATCCAAGCTACACTATAGGGCCAATCCGCTCCACCGGCCACCCCAATATAAGCGCGAGGGTGCCTCTTCCCGCTTCCTGCACAAGGGTTCATGGGCGTTGTTGGTTTGGGCGAAACATGGTCTTGGTCGCTGAGCGTTCTGTGGAATTCTCCATGGTTGATTTGGCCAACATTGCGTACTACCCGCGTATCTTCGACCTCGCTCACCGTTTTTTCGAATCCGTTTGGAACGACCTTTGCGGCCAATCCTACCCGTACCTCATCAATGAACGCCGACTTGGGTTCCCCGTGATCAACGTTGAATCGGCGTTCCATCATCCACTTCGGTACGGTGACACCATTGTGGCTCACATTTCGTTTACCCGTTTAGGAAAGACCTCTCTTGGGTGGCGTTATCGGTTTTACAATCAAAACGAAGAACTTGTCTGGTCGTCTACGCAAACAACGGTGTGCGTCAACATGGACACGATGGAACCGACGCCCATTCCCGACGACCTCCGAATAGGCATTGAGAAGCATTTGGAATCGGAGGACTAAGCATGATTCAAGCATCTGATTTGGAGGTTCGTCCCGACGAGAAGGGCCCCAAAAATTTGGCCATTTTGCTCTTTTTGAGTTCCCTCATTGTGGCCGGCATGGGCTGGCAGGATTGGCAGCTTCACCATGACGGATTGAGCGATCAACAAATCGAAACCTTCCTCGCCACTCCTAACAGTCAACCCGGTGAGCCGACCACCGTAGAACAGTACCGAGATTTTGAGACCGATGTACGCGATAACAACGGGTATCTTTTGCGAGGCGTTTCGTTGCTCCTCGCCTCCGTTTGTTTGCTGATTGGCGCGCCCATGCTGTATCGTTTACAGCGAAACGGAGCCCGTCTTTGCACAGGTGGTGCTTTGGTGGGACTTGTTGGTGGCGTAGCAGGGAGCATGACCATCAACAACGCTGCCCAAACGTACCTCGGGGATGCGATGAAACTCACCTACGAAATCTGGGTCTATTTGTGCGGGACGATGATGGGTCTCTGCTTTGCCGTCGCTGCTCTGCCACTCTTGAACGTCAGGGCGCGATTGGCTCTGTACCCAAGGGTGAGTTTAACTCACGAAGAAGAAGAATAATCATTCATTCCGGCTTGGGCCATTTCTTTGAAAGCGCCTTCCTCAGGTCATCGTCCATGGTGGCGTTCCACCAATCGCTTCCCTGCCAAATAGCGTATTTACCTCGAATGCCACGAAGGTCTGCCCCTTTGAATTGACAGTTCCTAAAATTGGAGAGGTTAAGGCGAGCCTTGCGGAGGTCAGCGCCTCGAAAGTCCGAATTGTCAAAAGCTGATTTCATGAGGTCGGCCTCGACCATTGAGGCACGTCGAAAATCACAATCCGTGAAGTCGCCTTCGGTCAAGTCCGCCCGGTCGAAAATTGTCCTACGAAAATTCGATCCGGCATGGCGGCCTTTTCGCAGAATATGCTCGGCGTGGTTTTGAAAGGAATAATCCACGACGACAGCCTCTTCGGCCGTTGTTTCATCGTCTCTCGGATCCCCTTGTCCCCCGCCCGACATGACCATGCATTCACCTCAAGCGTTGGAGCGCTTGTCGAGGTGTGCTTGGCCTTCGGGTGTAAGGATTGCGAATCGGTTTTTATCATCCTTGCCGCTTGGGACGATCAGGAAGTTTCGCTCTTTCAGTCGGTTGAGGTAGAGCGATAGGTTCCCGGGCGGTTCAATACCTGAATCGGTGAACAGCTCGTTCACCACGCGGGGTGGACTGTCTTGAATGCCCTCGACGTTTCGAAGATAGTGAATGGCTCCAAGCACTTGGTCGGGTTTGCGCGAAAGTGCACAATTTTCTAGCAGGGCCCTGAAAGCAGAGCCTCGCTCTGGTAAACCTGCATCCCGTGCTGCAACTACCGCCGCTTCCATCGCCGCTTCCCGTGCTTCTCGAATGCGCTCAAGCAGCACCGTCCAGGTGTGTTCTGCCTTTGTGTGCATCATCTGTTCGTCAATCTGAATAGCTGCACCGCCCAAGTCAATCTCGACGTCGCCTGCCTGTATCGTGAGTTTCAATCTCCACGCCCTCAAACCTTAATGGAGTCTGTTCATTCATAACCTTATGTTGAGAAAAAAAATACATTTTTACGCAAAATTAGCGGTTCACGAAGGCGAAACCAACTTAACAGGGCGAGAAACACAACGGCATGAGGCCTTACCATGATTCGCCGTCATCTCCTTGGTTTTCTCTTCGTAATCTTGTTCGTCGCGCCAACATGGTCAGTCATGTTCGCGCAAGCCCAAGGTGGCACCATCTCGACGTTCTCCACGGGAAGTGCGCAAGAAACTCTCACCATGTCATCGGGTCAAAACTCTTCCATCGGCTTCGAACTTGAACGAAACACGACCGTCAACTCGGCTTCGTTTTTCATCAAACCTACCATCACCGGCGCATCGCCGGGCATCCTTGAATTGGATGTCAATCAGGACGGCTTCCCCGAATGGGCCTTCAACGGCACTGGATACGGGGACTTTGGCCATCAAACTGTATTCAGTTCCGGCAATACAACTGAAACGTTGACCATTGACCCCAACCAAGGGGCTGTTACCAACCCCGATTCCCCTCCGTTCTACATTCCAACTGCCGCTTCGATATCCAGCGCCACCCTCGATGTTGGATTTTCACCAATCCTGACCGGTGGTTACTTCCAAACAGGATACATCCATGCCGTTGACAAAGGCGATATGAACAACGACAGCAATACCGAATTCGCCCTCCTTTCGCGAACAGCCAGCATCAATTCAACCAATTCAACGGGCCCCGCCACCGTGCAGGCTACGGCTTTCCGAATCGCAGGATACTCGAACAACACGGGCATTACCGTGTCATCGTGGCAAACCACCTGCACCAACGCCACCCGAATCATGGTGGCCGATGTCAACGGGGACAACCATGACGACGTGATCGGCTACGCTCCCGCTGATGACAAACTCTGTATCCACTTCACCAACTCCACCAGCGGCGGGTTTGAACCCCAAGTGAACGTCACACACGCCTCGAACATCATTGATTTGGCCTTCGGCGATTTTACCGGTAATGGCCAGGATGAAATGGTGTCCATTCGTGCCGGCGGGAAAGTGTCCGTGGACCAATTCAGCAATCGAACCAATGCTTTTTCCAACCGAGACACCACCACCATCACCGTTTCGGGTTCAACCAACGCCGTCACCCTCACCCACATGCTGTTCGCATCGTTTGATGGCCCTCAGAACAATCCAAGTCTGCTTGCCGCCCAATCCGATGGAACCGCCAATCAAGCCTTCTGGTCGCCGACGAGCGGGACCATTGCTATCAGCACAAGCACCATTGGTGGTGTCTCTTCAACTTCGGTGGTTGGGGATTTTGACGGCGATCAAGACCTTGACATCGTGGCACCTCGCGCTTCCGGCCACCGCTCAATTGAGAATCGAGGGGGTTTGGGTTGGGATGGCGACAACCACAACGGGGTTCTTGAGTTGACCAACGCCACCATTCTTGACTATGATTTGGACCAAGAAGCCCATCTGCTGGTCATGAACCGCGGAAACCCAGACGGCAATCCTGCCACGCTCACCGGGAACATCACCACCTACGGATTCACCAGTTGGGGCAGTTCACAAAACCGTGTTCAAAACCAAGCCACGGACATTCTTGAACCTTGGACGGCCCCGCGTGCCGTTCACTTTGGAGACATGGACGGTGATGGGTCCATCGAACAACTTGTGTTGGTCGGTGAAGGTTCCCAAAACGGAGTGTTCATTTCTGCTTATCACAAGGTTGGCTATGACATTGACCGGGATGGAACGGTCGATGTCGAGGGTGAAGGCTACGCCGGTAATGGCAGCAACGGCTTGTCCATGTTGACGATAGAAGACACCACAGGGGAGCTCACCACCAACTTGAACGTCCTCAGCCCAGGGCTGCCCTACACCTCAGATGGCTACGGTATCCAGATGGCTTCAGCGAACCTCTCCATGCATTCCATCACCGAGGGGGAGTTTACGTTCGGGGCACTCGATGTCCATTACACGGCCGACTTCCTGGTCAATACCAACCCAAGTGTTTCAGGCAACTTGAGCAACGTGCTTAATCAACAGATGACGGCAGGTTCGGGCCAATTTGTGGCGCCACTCCACTTCGCTTCCACCAATAACGGCAGTTTTGTTGTGTATAACCCCAGCCTAGCCTACGTTGATGGGGCACCAAACATCGCTTTGCCCCCCACTCCAGTTCTGACTTTTGTTGATGTACAACCGGACCGAGTCGTCATCGAATGGCAACCCATTACCGCCTTTGGTGATGACTTGCTGGATTTCGTCGTCTACCGTTCTCCTTCAGGCCAGTCCATTGACCTGCAAAACTCCTACACAACCACACTGGCCAACAACACCATCGATGTCGCCGTTCAACCGGGGCAATCGTGGTCGTATTGGGTACAGAGCATCCATCGCTTTGGTGTTTCGAGCAACCTCTCAACGCCGCTCACCACGACCATACCCTATCCCGTTCCGAAATCCTTCGTCCCGAACTTGACGGCTTCGGATGTCCCCGGGGATGAAGGCGGGGCCATGAACATCTCATGGAGTTCAGGAGATGCGTCCATTGTTGAACATCACATCTTCGTCCTACCCAGCAACTTTTCCGATGTTTCGGCCCAGAGTACCACGCTGACGGCCAATGCCTCGGCCACTTCGCTGGTCATCCATGAAGACAGCACCGGAACACCACTCGTCGACGGAGTCGCCTACTACGCCGCCGCCATCGGACTGGACGTCTATGGAAATGCCTCGACCAATGTCACGACCATTGGACCGGTTTATTCCCGAAACGATTCGGCCTTGAGCACGATGCTGGATGTAACCTACACCGACTTCACGCAAGGAGAAACCGAAGGCGTAGTGCTGCTCGCTCGAACAAAGGGTTTGGACGTTGGCGCCCATCTTCATCAAAACGGAACGGGCATCGCCAATGCCACGATGATGCTGACCATCTCAGGAACCGATGAGTCATACAATGTCGAAATGACCACCAACGCTACGGGCCACGCTTTCCTTTCTATTGATGCCCTTTCCAGTTTAGGGCCGATTGATGCTGTTGGTCCGATGAATCTCTCACTCGCCTATTCAGGCAGCGATGGGGACGAGATGAATCAGCCTCTGGATGGGACTTCAACCACATCAGCGGCCTTTGGAACGGTCCTGGTCACCCTCACTCCTGACGAACCCATTCCGGTACAAACGAATGGATTCTTTGAGACCATCATCGCCGTTGATGCCGAAGACAGCGTTCAGAGCATGTACTTGGCCAACATGGGCGTGGCATGGCAAGCCACTGATTCAAGCGGCGAAGAGTTGAGCAATGGAAGCGCCGAGGTCCGCGGCAATGAACTTCAGATTTCGGGGATGGCGGCGTACGACGGCCAGTTGACCCTCACGCTGAGCGACGATCCTCCCGCCTTCTACATTCCAGGTTTCACAGCATCCTATGCCTTGCAATCCGCCCCTGTGGCCAATAACGAAACCAACGATACCGATGAAACGAATGAAACCACGGAGCCCACGTTCCCGGATGTAACCCTCCCTGCGAGTGTTGATTGCGGAACAGCCACCTACGAATGGGACAGCAATGCGACGGATGTTCTCATCACCTGTACAGTCACCAACCCGAACCCATTTGAGGCGATGGTCGGGTTCGCATGGAAGGTCGTCACTGGCACACCACCCGCTATTGAACTGGTGCACAACGAGGCAGATGGCGATACACCATCACTCACTGCAGAGGCCAACGGTACAGTTGACCTTACGTTCTCATTGGTTCGAAACGGTCCAACAGAAGGCATGTTCCCCGGCCTTCAGGGTGAGGGTTATGTCGTCTCTCTCACCTGTCTTGACTTCGGAGATAACGCCTGTGATTCCATGGCAGAACCGACGGCATCCATTGAGGGAGAACTTCAGTGGACGCTTGGGGAAATGCCTGTTCAAACCATTGACGATACGCCAATTGAGGACGATGCGTCAAACGCCATGACACCGGTGCTTGTTGGTATCGGAGTCGTGATGGCCATCGTGGCCGCCGTGGTTGGTATCCTCTACCTTCGAGGCCGAGACGATTTGGACTTCCTTGACGATGACGATGACGATGAGGATTACTTTGAGCAAGCCTTGTCCGCACCCGAACCAACAAGCCGAAACAACGACGTTGACTTGACCGCTTCTAAATCGCTGGATGAACTCAAAGTGTCGGGCAAATCCCTTCATACGAATGCTCCGGAAGGTCTTGCCACCTCAGCGAGCCTTGGAAGCCGAGCCGATGCTTTCGAGTTCGGTGCCACGTCAGAGGTTGCTGCAGTGGAAGTGCCTGTTGAGGAAGAAGCAGCAGAGGAAGAGGCCTGGGAAGAGGAAACTGCGTCGGAAGAAGACGGCATCACGGTTGACGAAAACGGTACGGAATGGTGGGAAGACGAGGAAGGAACCTGGTGGTACCGCGAGGAAGGCTGGGAAGACTGGGCCGTTTGGGAAGACTGATCCCTACGGGACACTTTTTACAGAGCCTTGACTGGGACAAAATCGGAGCGAGTGCTATGGATGCAAACCTGCAATCCTATTCTTTGGTGCTTCACCAAGACGCAGACCCCCGGACGGGCGGCGTTGCCGTGTGTGGCTTTACCACCGCTGGCATGGTTGGCGTCATCTCAGCCTCGCACCTCATCAAGACGCTTGGTCTACGTCAACTTGGCACGGTTATGCACAAAGATTTCCCGGCTGTAGCGCTGATTCACGACGAGGTCCCCAAGCATCCAGTCCGCGTTTACCAAGGAGACGGCATTGGTGTGTTTACTTCTGAAATTCAATTTGGAACCGAGACCGACATCATGTTTGCCTCCACCGTCCTGGAATGGTTCACCAAAGGAGGGTTTGACCGCCTCATCATCATCGACGGCATTACCCGGCCAGAAAAAGAATTGAGCACCGGTGAATTGTTTGGGGTGGGTTCCATTGCCGTGGCCAGGGAGCGATTAAAACGGCTTGACATCGCACCGATTCAACAAGGCATTGTCTCCGGTATTACAGGATTCTTGCTTGGCGAAGGCGATCGTTTGGGCATTGACATCACAGCTTTGCTTTCCGAAGCCAGCCCAATGTACCCCGATGCACGGGCTGCTGCGTTGGCGGTCGAGGCCGTTGGCGACTTGACCGGTTTTGAAATTCCACTGACCGACCTTCTTGAGAACGCACGGGCCATTGAGGACAGTGTTCGCGACATCATTGAGAACGCTTCACAAATGCTCCCTGCTCCTGGTGAGCAGGACGTGACGGACATCGACCCTTCATTCGGTTGACGGCTGGAGCATTGTTTGAGTGATGCTCACGACGTGATCGTGGGGCGCATCGGTGACAAAAAACGGATCGATGTCTGGGACTCTCGCTGCCGAATACCCTTCCGATTGCAGGGCTTCAAACAGGGCCTCCATCTTCGGAGCCTGACCTGTACCCGCCATGTTGGGCAGGTCGTCCATGTGGTAGAGGGTGTGTTCCCTGCTCATCAAATCAGCCGCTTCTGCGATGTAGCGGACGCTTCTACGCAGTTCTCGTTGAGCATATTCGCTATCCGCCTCGCTCCATTCTAGGCCCATCGTTCGGTGTGCCGCTAACATCTCTTCGGAAGGAAAACACGTTTGCAGTGCCTTTGTTTCAGTCATTCGCCCAGCGATTTCAGCGTCCCAGAGAGGGCCCACCCACATGGGTCCGCTTGAACGTGCGAGGTGCTCCGGTTCAGGATGTTGGACGAACCGGTAAGTCCCGTCATTTTGCCGCACCCTCCAACCCATCGACGACAAGACATCCGAAGCACCGTCTCGGCTGCGCCGTACTTTGACACTCACGCGAACATGATGGCCATCGAAAAGGGAGAGCACCGGCTCAATGCACCGGTCATGCCGGGCGGCGGTGGTCGCAATCAATCCGAGCAACACGCGCACGGCATCGTCGTGAGCATAGCTGTCAACGATTCCTTTTGCCCCATACCGTCGTTGCTGTGAAGAGGCGCTTGAGCCGGTGAGCGCCGCCGTATCGGTCGCCGTAACCTCAAGGAAAGCGACCCTTGAGAGCCCTTGAATCGCCGCATCCAAAAAGTTGACAGGAGAGCCAAAGGGGTCGAGATCAACCCATTGGTAGGCGGCTTCCATGAGCGAAATCCGAGCATCGTTTTGCATGATAAAGAGGCCATTGTGCATGGTTCCAATGGGAAGCCGCTCATACCGGTCGTCTTCCAACGCATGATTCACCTGCACTTCCGGAGGATAATGCTCATGGGTTTTTCTCAACCATTCCAACGCCATTTCGTCGAGGTCGTTGGCTGAGATTCTGAGTCGCTGTTGATGTTCGACTGGGATTTCATTTCGCCATCGCCTTACACGCACTCCAGTGGCGCAAAGGGCGTCCAAGACCCGAAGGTCATGGTTCGGTTTGACCAACCAATCGTGTTCCAAAGCATCGGCCAATAACAGGACAGAGCGGGTGCGAGCCGGCGCCATGGCGGGATTGAGGAAGCCAGGACCAGTCCGCTTAGCAGGGCCACGGGGCATGTGCGTGGGGCGTTCTTGGTCCGCTCGTAAATGCACCAATGTTCTTCCTTCCATCCACAGATGGCCAGCGTTCTCTACCGGTGCGGAACCGTCGGCCATGGCCATACCAGTCAACGCTCCCTCATGACCGCACCGATGCTCCAAATTCTCAGTAATGAGAGAATTCGACACCTTCAACGGCGTGAATGACCTTATGCCCGTGGTCCCGAACATGGCCAACCAAGGCGACGCCTTCCATTCGCTTGGTTAACCACTCCAAGATGTGTGGCGCCTGTTCTGCATCCACAGCGAGCACCATCCCCATCCCCATGTTGAAGGTCCTGTACATTTCTCTGGTTTCAACGCCTCCAGCGGCTTGAAGCCATACGAATTCTGGAAGAACGGGAAGCGGAGTGTGGATGTCCCAGCCCAGCGTTGGGTGGAGGCGGAGGAGGTTGGACAACCCCCCTCCCGTGATGTGGCAGATGCCACGGATGTCAGCAACGGTGAATCCTTCACTTCCTCGAGCAGCGTTGAGGAGGTCAACCACGGGGTCACAGTAGATGCGCGTTGGGTTGAGTACGACCTCGCCCAGCGTGACCTCGCCATCGGTCCAGCGCATCAGCGAGCGGCCGGGATGTTCCGCCGCAAACGGTGCAGCATCCGTGTAGGTTAGGCCTGCATGGGCCACGATCTTTCGAACCAACGAATATCCATTTGAGTGGATGCCGGAGGCGGGAAGGCCGATGAGAACATCGCCATCTTTGAGGTGTTCACCGGTGATGGCTTCCCCCTTTGGGAGCCATCCAAGGGCCGTTCCTGAAAGGTCCAATTCTGTCACAATGCCTGGAAGCGATGCGGTCTCACCACCGGCAAGGGTAACCCTTGCCAGACGGCACGCCTCGGCAAGGGAGGCGCCGAGAGCAGCGTGGATAGCTGGGTCCGGTTTGGGCACGGCTACGTAGTCCACAAAAGCGATTGGTTCGGCTCCAACACACAGCAAATCGTTGACGTTCATGGCCATGCAATCAATGCCTACGCCACCCCATTGCTGGAGCATGGTGGCGATTTGCAATTTGCTGCCAACACCATCGGTGGCCATGGCCAGCAGGTTGTCTCCAAATTCAATGAGGCCCCCAAATCCACCTGGTAAGTCAACTGGAGCCCCGGGTGTTCCTGGTTGTCTGACGCTTTTTGACAACGCACCGATCAAGGAAGCCACAGCTGAGCCTTCGAGGTCGATGTCAACCCCTGCACTGGCGTAGTCCATGGGCTCACTCATGGTCCGTCCATCCATTGGCGTTTCATGAAGGAATCGCTTGGGTTTCAAGCATCCATCACGCGACGAGTGAGCGAAACGAGCTCTCCTAAACTTTCGTGAAGGCGGTGTCCGTCATTCACGACGTGAAGCGAGACATGAGGGCGATTGGATGCCATTTGTTCGCTGTTGGTCAATGGAACGATGTCGTCCGCAGATCCGTGAAGGATGGCGGTTGGATGGTGTATCTCTGGCCATGAATGGGTGCGAGCGACCTCGACAAAAGACCAAGGCATCACCACCGGCTTCTCCCATCCAGGTGGATGGAACGAATGCACTCCATTTTCTTGCCAGGCCTCCATGCCTGCATCGCCGAGGGTGCTGGCCACCAATTCATCGTAGCCAAACGCTGGCGCAAGAAGCACGAGGCGAAGGTTGGCATTGGGACGCTGAGCAGCAGCGTTGGCGGTCGCTAATCCTCCAAATGAAGAACCGATGAGAACATCAAAAGGCCCGTGTTCGTCAATGGCCTCCAGTACCACCCGTGTTTGAGCAGCCTGATCCCATCCGTACTTTCGCATGTCGAGGGTCAAAACGTCCCAACCCTGGGCGCGCATCCATTCGGCTTTGCTGCTGTCCGTGCTTGACCACAACCCATGGGCAAAAGTGACCTTCATAATGTGTAGACGC
>VMHT01000020.1_pt1 | contig 12332 bp, 10 predicted proteins | sample 4693611 | NCBI WGS metagenome assembly VMHT01 (sample SAMN12280063, study PRJNA550983) | marine metagenome | isolation source: seawater sampled from same location over 5 years 0.02-0.2 micron viral filtrate | place: USA: collected off the coast of southern California halfway between the port... ...
CTTGTTCAATCGTTTCTGACTCATGAAGATTGAAATTCTGAGACAGGTAATGATCTCCGGGGAGTCCGTTTCGGCGGGCTCCATTTTGGAGGTTGAATACCAGCAAGCTGCAACTTTGATCAATCTCGGCAAAGCTGTCGAGTTCAAGGGAGAAGTTAAAGCTTCGGTTGAAGAGCCTGCAGTTGAAGAAGCGCCTTCTGAAGAGAAGGCTCCCAAGCCAAAGACCACTACTCGCAAGAGGACTAAAGAATGAGCATCGGCAACACTCGCAGAGCCACGACTCTGCTCACATTCATCGCGAATGATGTGACCGCTTCAACCAAGACTGGATCTGCAGTTGACCTGCAGGACTATGAGGGCGATATCGCTCTTAGTCTTGATGCTGAGGCAGGCGGTTCAGGCATCACCTATGCAGTGAAACTGACCGAATCAGATACGAGCGGTGGCACTTACACCGACGTTTCTGGCGCTGCATTTACTACAACCACTGCTAACACTGCATTGGTTGAGCAGCTGGTCGTCAACAGCGACGAGACCAAGCGATTCATTAAATGTGTCGTGACAGTTGCTGGTGGCTCCGGTACAGGCGCAGTTAGCGTCCTGGGCCTTGCAGCTCCTAAGTACGGCTGATTTGTTTCATAGCCCCCGGTAATCCGGGGGTCTTTTTTTTTATGGCACTTGAGTTCACTGAAGATTTAGACGCTTTCTTTGATACGCCTGGATTTACGGTTCCAGTCGTTCAAGGATCAACAACAAGTGTTGGCTACTTTGAATCGCCTAACGAAATTATTGCTGATGGAGTTGTCCTGACCACTGATTATGCAGTTGTGGTCAAGACTTCTGATTTTTCAGCCGTCTCAAGAGGAGATGCAATGACTGTTGACAGTGTCGCTTATACGGTGCGTGAGCCAATGCTGCTTGATGATGGCAAGATTATGCGTGTGATGTTGATGAAGGATTAATTCGATGACAACAAAGCGCGAAAACATCCTTGCTGCCATCAAGACTGTGCTCACAGGCACTGCTGGGGTAGGTACAAGGATTTATAGAAGTCGTGTGGAGCCAATGAGCAGGGCAGAGTCGCCTGCAATTGTTATTGAGCCTATTTCTGATGATCCAGTTCAGAACACCAGCCTTCCAACGCTTGACTGGACTTTAAGGGTAAGGATTGTTGTATTTGAAAGAGCCTTGGTTCCTGATCAGGCCGCAGACGACACTATTGAATCTCTGCATAGCAAGATGATGTCGGACCTTACGTTGGGTGGTTACGCGATCGACGTACAGCCAGCTCAGACTAGTTATCAGCTGTTGGAAGCAGACCAGCCAGCTGGTGTGATCTCCTGCGAATTTGAAATTCGATATCGCACGCAAGTTGCTGATTTAAGTCAGTAATCCTTTCGGGCTACGCTGAAACCTAACCACGCTCTCCATTTACCATGGCAGATGAACACAGTGGTCAAGGCGGGAGCTACCTGCTGGATCCCGAAACAGGCGTTCGCACTTTAATTATGCGCACGCTTCCACCACAACCATCACAGGGAACATCCGATGGCACTGCTACTGCGCAAACGCCTGATTCTGATCGAGACGGAGTCGAGCTACGGGTCGGAACCAAGTCTGGACGGAGCCGACGCGGTCCTAGTAAGGGATCTGAGCATCACACCTCAGTCGAGTGATGTCGTTAGCCGCGACCTGATTCGTCCTTATCTAGGCGCTTCACAACAGCTGCTTGCTAACACCAAAGTTGAATGTACTTTCAGCGTTGAATTAGCGGGTTCTGGTGCTGCCGGGACTGCTCCTCAGTACGGCAAAGCAATTCAAGCTTGCGGGTTGAGCGAAACTGTTGCGGCTGGCACTTCGGTCACTTACGAGCCGGAATCCAGCAACTTCAATAGCATCACCATTCACTACAACATTGATGGCGTTCGCCATAGAGTGACTGGTTGCAGAGGCAATCTGACTTTGAATGCAACTGTCGGCGAGATTCCTTCGTTGGATTTTGCCTTCACTGGTATTTACAACGCCCCTAGTGACGCTACGTTGCCAACGCCGACTTACGCCAATCAAGATGATCCTGTGATCTTCAAGAATGGCAACACAAGCAGCTTCCAACTGTTGTCATACGCAGGAGCTTTGCAGTCCATTTCTATGGATCTGGGAACTTCCTTGGTTTACCGCGAGCTTGTAGGAGGCACTAAAGAGGTGTTGATTACGGATCGTGCCGTATCAGGTTCGGTTTCGATCGAAGCTGTGTTAACGGGAACGAAGGATTTCTTTGCTTCTGCAGTTGATGACGATGCGGCATTAGGCAATCTTCAGTTCACCCATGGGTCTGTTGCAGGCAACATTGTTAAATTCACTTCTGCGAAGGTGGACATTGGCGATGTTTCTTATGGAGATCAAGACGGCATTGCGATGCTTGAGATCCCTTATGTGTGCGTCCCTGACTCTGCTGCCAATGCTGAGTTTGATCTGATCTATACCTGATCAACTCGTTGTTGTGATTTTGGGAGCCTTTTCAGGCTCCCTTTTTTTGTGTAAGCTAATTCTGCTTATGCACTTACCCAATGGCTTTTGTACGTAAAAAGGTAAAGACTTTCAAGTGGCCTGTCGAAGTAACAGAACCAAGCGAAGATCGTCCAGGCGAATTTGACAAGTGCGAATTTACGGCTGTCTTCAAGAGAGTGAAGATGTCTGAGATCAGCAAGCTCAGCGAAGATGAGGGCAATAGTCTTTTGAAGAAGGTTCTTGTTGGATGGGAAGGCATCCAGGACGAGAATGGCAAGGACGTGCCGTTTTCTACTAAAGAGCTTGAGGAGTTCTGTGAAGATGTCGACTGGTTGAAAGCTGTTCTCAATAGCTACACAAGGACTTACGGGGAGGCTCAAGCGGGAAACTAAAAGAAGCTGCGATTTATTGGGCGTCTGGTGGCAAACAGATTGAAGACAAGACAAAGGACGACGCAGCTGCCTTTGGATTGAAGCTGCCAGCGCCTAAGACGAAGTCAGAAGAATCTAATAATTTTGAGGTTTGGGATGAGAACTGGGACATCGTAATGATGTTTCTACGCATGCAGACCCAATGGGAGGTCAGCATGTCGGGCTACGTTGGATTGAAATATGACGTGCTGCTGGTTTCCGGCGGGCTTTTTGACCTATATGATGTGGAGAACCGTCGTGAAGTGCTAGAGGGTCTCCAAGTTATGGAATCCACTGCGCTAAACGAATTTAGTAAGAAATCAGATGGCTAAGAGCGTTGCTGAACTACAGATCGCTCTTGGCCTTAAAGGCGTCAAGGCTGTTGAGGAGCTAAAAAGCCAACTGCGTGCTCTTGGTAGCGCCGCAGATGTTTCCAGTCAAGATCTTGGGAAGATAGCAGCTGCAGTCAAGAGGTACAGCGTAAAAGGTGGAGAGAGTATTGGTGTAATTAAAGGGCAAGTCACTGCACTTAAAGGATTACAGCAGCAAGTGGCGATCAACAGTTCTGCTTTTCAGAGGCTAGGAAAAGATATTGCAAAATATGAGTCAAAGTTAAGGTCAGCAGAGCAAGCTGCAGAAACAAGTCAGGCTGCAATTCGTCGTCGAGGTAGTTTTGTTAAGGCAGCGCCTGGAAGGTTTCTTGAGCGAGAGGCGTTTCTAAGGTCAAAACCCTCAGAGGAAGCTTTTGGTGAACAGGGCGAACTTCGACCTGAGTTTGTCGCTCAACAGAGCCAGCTTAATGTTTTAGCTGAAGCCCGTATTAGGCTTGAGAACAGGGTTGAGGCGCAAATCAGAGCCGTTACTAAGGCTCAGGTTGATAACAACCCAAAAATGAGAACAGCCGCCGAAATTGTTGCAACTTACGGTGGTGAGCTGAATGAACTGCCTCGCACGGCAAATAACGTGCAGATGGAGCTGAGGGAGCTTAAGTCTGACTTCCAGAATTTAACAGTAGGCGGAAAAGATTACATTGCGACCTTACGTCGTATCAACCAGCTTCAGGGACAGTTAGATGATCCATTCGGTACGGCTGCAAGGAAGCAGCAAATTCGAAGTCGATTAGGGAAGCAGCAACCACTCGGTATGTTGCCCTTTGACGTTCCTGTCCAAAAATCTATCGAGCGCAATCGAAGGAAACGTGCCCAGAAGTATGGCGGTTTTGCTGGGGGCGGTTTAGCAAATCAACCAGTTCAAGCCTCTGGGTTGTTTCAGCAAATTGCAAGTATTAGTCAGGCCGGTCCTAAGGCTGAGCTTGACATGATGGGAAAAAGCTATCAGCAAGTCGCTAATTCAATAAAAACTGCCACTCTTGCTTCAAATGGCAGCATCAATAGTCTTCAGGCGCAAAGAGCGAGCTGGGCATCTTTAAGAGCTGGACTTGATCCGGCAAGTCTCAGTTACCGAAAAGTCGGCAAAGAGATAGATGCGGTTGACAGAAGACTTGAGAAGTTGAACAGGAAAAGAGGTTTTTCCGCTAAAGGCGCAGCACAATCTCTTGGAGCTGTTGCTGCTGGTGGAATTTTTGGCGGGCCAGAAGGCGCAATTGGTGGTGCTATTGGCGCTATTGGAGGGCCTGCTGGAGCTGCGGCTGGTGCTGCTATTGGCGCTCAGGCAGGAATTTTGCGCGAGTCATTAGGCGCAACAGCTGATTATGCGGCAGGATTGCAAAAGCTTGAAATTGCTTTACAAGGTGTAGCTGGAGCCGGATATACAGATGCGTTGAAAGCGGCAGGACAAGTAACTAAAGAACTGAATGTCCCGCAAGAAGTTGCTATCAAAGGCATTACTCGCCTTTCTGCAGCTGTTATTGGCGCTGGAGGAAGTGTTGCTGATGCTGAGGTTGTTTTCAAGAACGTAACAAGTGCAATTAAGGCGACTGGAGGTGGCGCTGATGATGTCCAGTCAGCGATAACTGCAATGGTGCAGGTTTTCTCTAAGGGCAAAGTTAGTGCAGAAGAACTTTCTGGCCAACTTGGTGAACGTCTGCCTGGCGCCGTCACCAAATTCGCGGAAGCCAATTTTGATGGTGACATGATTGCGCTTCAGAAAGCACTTAAAGACGGAACTGTTGGTTTAAATGAATTGATGAAATTCATCCTTGAACTTGGGGATGAATATTCTGATACCGCTAAAAAGATTGCTGATAGCAGTGCTGATGCAGGCGCAAGATCTCAGGTTGCGTTTAATGAAATCAAGATTGCGGTCGGAGAGGCGCTGCAGCCTGTTGGTGCTGAATTGCAGCTTGCATTTGCCAAGTTTGTGACCGACATACTTCCGTTGCTAAAGGCTGGTGCGATAGCGGCGGCAAATGCAATTAAATTCCTGTTGGATGCGAGTGCATTCCTAGTTAAAAATTTCAAAGAGCTATCAATTATCGCTGGAGCCGCTGGCTTAGTTCTTGTTCTTCAAAACTTAATTGGAATTGCGTCAGCTCTTGGTACTGCAGTTGGAGGCTTGACGGTATTCGTCAAAGGTTTGAATCTTGCAATGCTGCTGAACCCTGCAGTTGCTTTAGCAGCAGGCTTTGCAGCGGCTGCTGTAGCTATTAATAGAGCAGCCACAGCAAATGCAAGATTTAACAAGTCAGTAATGGAAGGCAAGACTCCAAGGAAGGAGGCTGAAGACAAACTCAGAGGTCTTAATGAAAAGATTAAAGAGCTAGATGAAAGAATGGAAAAAGAAAGTAACAATCGGATGCTGGCTGCATTAAATAGGCAGTTAAAAGCAGCAAAAATTGCGGCTGATGATTTGTCTCTTGCAATGGAGCTAGCTACTTCGTACGAAGTTTCCGGCATTACTTACGATCGAATGACCGGTTTACCAATAAGTGGGCACGAAGAAAAGCCGAAACTGACGAAGTTTGCCCCACTTGTCCCAGAAGGTGGCAGCGGCACTGGCAGTGAAAAAGTCAAGATGACAGCATTCGAGTTGGAGCTTCGAGATCGCATCAGACAGGCCACGCTTGATGAGAATGATCTTTTAGTCTCCCAGCTCAACACAATTTTAGCTATTCAACAAGCAGACCTTGAGAAAGAAGACCTTCTTGCAAGAGAAAATGCAGCTCGGGATGCGGTTTTTAAGCACCTTGAAACCGTCAAGAAAATCAATCAAGAGGCACTTGAAACAGAGCAAGAAAAAGCAAAAGCTTTGAATGAAATCAAGCTAATAACAGGAGAGATTACTCAAGAGGAGTTTGATCAAGAGGAAATCCGGCAGCGAGCTATCGAGCTTACTAAGTTATTTCCTGGGGAGCTTGAAAAAGTGCGTTCTGCGCTTGAAGAAGCAGCAAGTCCTTTAGGCAAGTTCAAGCAAGGCTTAAAGGATGTCTTTGAGTCTGCAATGGACGTAAAGACTGCATTGGCCGAGGCTGGTGTGCAAGCTGTCTCTAGCTTTGGTGACGCTATCGTCGACTTTGCGGTTACAGGCAAGGCTGCTTTTGCTGATATGACAAGATCAATATTGCAAGATTTAGCGAAGATATTCCTTAAAGCTGCGCTGTTCAAAAGCATCTCTCTTATCCCAGGAGTTGGTGACTTCTTGGGTTTGAAGAATGGAGATGTTTTAGGCAAGAACGGCATTGTGCCTTTCGCCTCTGGTGGAATCGTTGATCGTCCAACTTTCTTTGAATACGGCAAAGGGGGTGCAGGTAATTTTGGAGTGATGGGCGAGGCGGGTCCAGAGGCGATTATGCCTTTGAAGAGAGGACCTGGTGGTCGTCTTGGCGTTGAAGTAACGAACCAAGGCGGGGCTGTAGAAGCTATGAATCGCTATTCGCGTAAGAGGAGTGGTTCCTCTTCTGGCGGATTGGAAGCATTAGAAAGCCAGATGGGCGAAGGATCCTTAGCAACAGCACCAATCGACGTTCGCTACAACGTGGAACGTATCAACAGCGTTGATTATGTAACCGCTGATCAGTTCCAGTCTGGGTTGCAAAGTGCAGCGGCACAAGGCGCACAACGCGGTGAACAGAACACGCTAAAACGATTACAGATGAGCGGTAGCACCCGCAAGAGAATTGGCTTATGACAAGTTTTGCCTTTGGCCATGCACTGCGAATAAAGCCTGAGCAAACAGAGCTTTATCGCTTTCAGAACTTTTTTATTGGCAAAGAAATTACGCACTTAAGTTCTGGATATCAGTTCGTGCCTTTTGGTTTTTCTGGCGTCACAGTCAACCGCACGGGTGATGGCCTAGAGGGAACGCTTGTTTTTCCAAACAACGACCTGTCTCGTTCTTGGGGAGTTAGCGCGATTGAAGGTAGCTGGCTCATGGAAGTTGACGTGCTGATCATTGAAGACCCAGATCCTGATACAGGCTTGGCAACAACAAACACGATCGCTCACACCTACACCGGCCAAGTAACGGGCGGGCAATGGGACAACACTTCGCTGAATTTAGAACTGAGTTCAGTGCTTGATGCTGTTGGAACGGACGTGCCAAGGCGCACGTTGACGCAACGGATTGTGGGCAACTTGCCAGTGAGTAACAATGTCAGGCTGCAGTGATCTCATCGGGATGCCGTATCGGTTAGGTGCTGACGGCAGCGATGGTCATATCGATTGCATCCACCTTTGCTACAAGGCTTTAGACCACATCGGCATTGACCCGCCACCGTTTAAGCAGTCCTGGTACGAAGCTGGCAAGTGGGAAGTATCTCGTGATTTATTGAAGTGGGGTTTTCGGGTCAAGAAGCCTGAGTATGATGGGGATATTCTGCTGCTAGCGGAGAACTCTTGGACTTTCGCGGTGACATGGGAAAAGGGCATTCTTTATATTCAGCCAAAAACCGAAAAGGTGCAGTGGTCTTCGGTCCAACTGTTTACGACGTACCACTGCTTCCGTACGAAAAGCAGTTAATTGAAACGATTGGAATTACGGAAGAAGAGTATCAACTTTTTGCGTCTGAGGTAAGGCGGCGTGGCTACGTAAGACCGGCTGAATACGATCATATTCCTGATATTCAAAACACAATTATATTTGCTCCTGCTGCAGGTCTTGCAGCTAGTGGTTCGGGAGCATTGTTAGTTGGAGGAGCAGCTAAGGGTACGGCAGCGGTAATTGCTACTAACATCGCAATTGGTGTAACTCTTACAGGCATTGCATACCTGCTGACACCAAAGCCCAAGATGCCTTCGGCACCTAAGTCGGGTCGAGTTGACTTAGAAAGTATTACAGGAGCTAGCCGCTTTACCCCATCCAGGGGGTTTGAAACCATTAGCGAGCTTGCCGATTATTCCTCACCAATACCTATCATTTTTGGTCTGTACGACGAGGTTAGAAAAGTTGGCGGGATGTTGACCGTACCAAAGCTTGTCTGGTCGCGGATGCTTAGCCATGGCACACAACAGCAGGCAAGGCTTCTCTTTGTGGTTGGTGAGCAAGGTGTTAATAACAATGGTATCGCTCAACCAAAATTAGAAGGCATTTTTGTTGGCAACAATGCTCTAGATGCTATTTACGAAGATTTTTTTGCTTTTTACTGGAAGAAAGGGCTGACTGAAGGAGGCAATAACCGTGTCGTAGCTGGCGACTTTATCGAAGGCACGCGAGGCGATCTTGCTAGTGGCGACCCTTCAAATGAAAACGATGCAAACGCTGAAGTGTTTGTCTGTCCGACAAACGTCCAGGATCGTGATACTGCCTTTTGCCATGCGTATACACCCGTGAACAGCACGGAGTTTGGTGTTTATGGGCCGATACCAAATGGAACGGGGTATCGCCTGAATTATCAAGTTATTACCGTGCCTAGAGACAACATAAACGACAAAAAACAAAGAGTTGATATAATCAAGCGTTTAAAAATTATTGGTGATTTAAATTTAGGGCGCGATGGTGGTGATGGCCTTCCACCCGGCACTACGCCAAGTAGTAACGCAGAATATACAAAAATTGTACGAAAGCAGAAGCACGTAGGTGAAGGCCGTCAATACAGCCCAAGGATGGGAATCTTTAGCCTCAGAAGCCCTGGCGGATCACTTGTAACAGTCGACGGAAACTTTAGTGGGCAAAAATCAGCAGTGTTGAATGTAGAAAAAGAAGACGAAATAAATTTTATAATTTCTGCAACCAACATCCCTTCGGATGTTTACGAAAGTAGGGGAGATCAGCGAGGCGAAAAAGTTGATGACATTAATTCAACAGTTTTGTCTGAGCAACTTGCGGCAGACGACGCAATGCAGATCGGTGAAATCTTTGCTATTGCAGGCACGGTATGGAAAGTAAGAAAGCGCAGCTTGGCGCGTTTCAATCCTGACTCAAAGGATAAGGATTTAAACGGAGACCAAGTTATTAATCTTGTATGCATTGACACAAGTGAATCTTTGCAGAAAAAAATAGGTATTGTTAGCGAAAGTAAAGTTATAGCTCCAAAGACTTACATTGACGACTTGGCGGGCATCGGAGCAGGCTTTTTCCCTTTGACTAAAATTGCGACAGGCACGGTACGTAATAACAGACCTGCCATCGTTACTGAACTAGGGATTAAAAGCTCGGTTTTTCAAAACTTACAAGGTCTTTGTTCGTTTCCCGGTTTGCCGTCGTCGGACGAAATAAATGAATATGACGAAGACAACGTAAGGGTAAGCACGGGGACTAATACCTCATCGATAACTAGGTCATCGTCTTTCAATTTATATGTAAGGAAGGCAGGTGTTGATGCTAATGGGGACAGCTTTAAGTTTCAGCGCATGGAGCCTTTCTTCGCGATTGTTGGGGGCAGGCAGGTCTCGCAATACAATTTTATTCAGATAAGACATCCAGCACAAGAAGAGCTTGAGTATAAGCTTGTGCCTTTGCCTGGTGCTGAATTACGTGCTGTATCAGATGATCAAGAGTTTATTCAATTGTCGGCTTCGTCAGCTCGTCCATCTCAAGGCTCAAAGGAGGTAGTGAGAGAGTTTAGCGTTCCAGGAATTGGAATATTTAAAGTTGCAACAACTGGTTTCACAACAGTAAAAGAGTCTTTGCGTTTAAACAAAGAATTTATTAGAAAACCAAGGTTTACTTCAAGTTCAGGATCACAAACGACTCCAAGTGTTATCACAAGAGACATAACGTTGCCAAAGGATGGGGATGACCCTGAAAAACAGGTTAGTGCTATTGAGCATGTTGCAAATATATCAAACCTTAGTGGGGCGACAAGCGGCAGGAACGGTGCAATGACTTACGAAATTGCAGGCAACTCAGACTCTCCTCAATATAGCATTGGCTCAACAATTAATGTAACAACAAGAGAATATGTAGACCCAAACAATGTAAATCGTTTTGTAATTATTGAATGGACGTTGCAGAAAAATGAATTGCCTTCTGGTCATTATGCTCGTGACAATCGTAAGACTACGGTTTGGGCTCCAATAGCAACCAGGGTTGTATTTAGCTCTACGGATTTTAGCGCTGGGCAAGAGTTTGAAGTTAAGCGCGGAAACGGCTCAACAGCTGTATTCCCAAATGGAAGCACTGCTTACGACGACTTGAATCCATTTAGAAGCAACAACCCTGCTGGAACGTTGCAATGGTCAGGCCAAAAATTTCGAGTTACGGGTATCACGACGATTCCAACCGTATTTGGTCGAAACCAAGGTTTCTATTATCAGCTTTTTGGTAGCGCACAAAATTTTAGCATTGGCGAAAGCGCAAGTGCTGAAAAAACTTATACAGCACCTGGCTCAAAAAGCATTCGTCTTAAATTTGTTTCAACAGTAAAACAACAGGATGACCATTGGTCAGGTCAAACCCAAGGCTGGAATGAGCCAACTATCACTGTTGTAACTGGAGTCAGCACCAACGCCAACTGGAACGTAGGAGACACATTTGAAGCGTTAGAAAGTATCTCAACAGCTAATCCATATCGTACTGTTTACGCCGCAACCGGCTTTAGGGGAAGAATAGCTGAAAGGCAAACTGTTGATTTAAGCTCTACGGTTACTGGCGACGTAATTTTTGAAGAGCAAAGCCAATATGCAGACATTAGTTTTTATAGAAATTTAGTGCAGAAATCGAATGCCTCCGAGCCGGAGCATCAAGTTGTGTATGTAAATGAGATCATGCCTAACGAGCAAAAACCAGCCTTTAATAACTTAACTTTGGCAGGGCTTTCGTTGAGAGCAAGTCGAAATTTTACTCAACTTGATCAGATAAGAACATGGTTGGGCAGCGGGATACAAGTTGAAAGGTTGCACCCTGACTTAAGTGTTTATGGGTCTGGCGCTCAAACCCAAGGCCCTAGCAATCTGCTTACTGATTTAGTTTTTTACTTGTTGACTGACCAGATGGGTGGAGCAGGTGCAGTTTTACACATGACACCTGACAACCCATCTATAGTTAATAAGACCTTGCTTATTGAGACGTCAAAATTTTTAGCAAAGCAAGAGCTTTTCTTTAATGGTGTTATTGGAGAGATGACAAATCTGCGTCAATTTATCATGGATCTAGCTCCAAACTTTTTATGCAACTTTGTTCTTTCAGACGGTAAGTTCTCGCTGGTGCCTGCTGTTCCATACGTTCATGAAAGTGGGGCTATTAATTTAGGGGCCGTCGAGATTGATCAGTTTTTTACGGCTGGTAATATCCTTGAAGAATCTTTCAAGCTTGAGTACTTAAGTTCAGAAGAGCGTAGGCCGTTTAAGGCGGTCGTGCGCTATAGGCAAGAGGCTAAAAACAAACTACCGGAAGAAAGAGTCGTGGAGGTGAAAATTCCTGATTTGGCTGAGTTTGATCCAAATATTGACTTACTGCCTCAAGAGCAATTTGATTTTACGCAGTTTTGCACATCCAAGAGTCACGCAATAAAAGCTGCTAAGTATTTCCTTGGCATAAGACAGCTAGTTACACATACAATTAATTTCTCAACAACAGTCCATGGATTAAATTTAAAAGCTGGTTCGTTTATCAAGGTTGTTACAGAGTCAAGCCCGTACAGTTCTGCTAACAACGGGTCGATCAGCTCAACTGGCCAAGTCACTAGTGTTACGCCTTTAAGCGACGGCCAATACAACGTTTCTTACTTCCAAATCAATTCAGAGGATGTTGAGACTGGAACGATAAATGTCAGTGATGGGGTGGTTGCTGACTCAACGTTCCACAATTCTGTCTTTACCTTGACCAATCCTGAAGTGTCTCAAAACGTTTATGTTGTGGAGCAACTGACGTTTTCGCAGGAAGGCACTGTGGACATCGTTGCATCAGAGCATCCTTGCAACGATGATGGCAGCAGTAAGCTTGCCCACTTAATAGAGAATGGATCCTTTGTCATTCAACCCAGCTAATGGCATTTCCTGAGCTTGTTCCAACCAGCCGTTCTTTTGATGCAGGGGACTACCCGATCAGAACGTTTAAGTCGCAAAACGGCGCTGAGAC
>VMHT01008213.1_pt1 | contig 12332 bp, 12 predicted proteins | sample 4693611 | NCBI WGS metagenome assembly VMHT01 (sample SAMN12280063, study PRJNA550983) | marine metagenome | isolation source: seawater sampled from same location over 5 years 0.02-0.2 micron viral filtrate | place: USA: collected off the coast of southern California halfway between the port... ...
CCTTGAGTTGTGCCTGCTGAGTCATAGAAGGCTACATCACCACCATCGGAAAACTTAGCTATGCTTTTTGCGGTTGCTCTATCCTGAGAGTCACTACCTATTAAGAAGCTACGAGTTCCGCTATCGTTGTTATCACTGTCTATAAGTATAGAGGCGTTGCCCCAGTGCTGTAAAGTTAAATCATTTCCTGAGTTTGTTCTGTAGATTCCTGAAATATCCGAAGTTCCGAATTGTATTTTTGCATTAGCGTCTACTTCTAGTCCATCACTGGTTACCGTGCCTGAGACATTGACATTACCGTCGACGTCAAGGGCTTCTGTAGGGTTTGGGTTATTAATACCTACTCTATTAGACTTTAGTCTCATTATTTCTGAGCCAGTTCCATTAAATACTAAGTCATTACTAGGTTGTATAAAGAGGTTTCCAGCTGATTGGATGTAGTTTAAACCTGCACCTGTGAAAGATAATCTATCTGCTGTCGTAGGTAGAGAAGTTCTATTTACTCCGCTTGTTATATCTACTCTCGAAAAAGTTACGTAGTCATCCGTGTTTAGACTTTGCCCAACTTTATTTTCTAAGTTAGTGATTGCTGTTGCATTAGTTGAGACATTTCCGTTTGTAGTGTCTAAAGCTGTTTGGTCTGCTTTTAGTGCAACTGCGTCAGTTATAGTAGTCGAGAAGTTCTCGTTGTCGCCTAAGGCGTCTGCTAGTTCTGAAAGTGTGTTCAATGTGTCTGGAGCTGAGCCAACTAAGTCAGCAATGCTGGTGTCAACATACGTGTTTAAATCTACGTACTCTCCAGCAAATAAATCTCCAGCTAAAGGAGCTTCATTAAAAGTAATGCTTGAACCTGTAACGGTGTAGTCTGTATTTTCAAATAAAGACACTCCGCCTACTTTAATATCTAAGTCTCTATTTGTAGGAAGTGTTGCATTTACATTTGAAATTTGTAGGTTAAATGCTGTATCTGCTCCATTAAATAGGCTTGCGATATCATCAAATTTGTTTATTGTCATAATGAATCCTTGATTGAATATTATTGTTATTGTTTGTATATGTTTATATACGGTTTGTTGAATTGGGTGCCTAGTTACCCCAACAGTTTAAGTCGTTGGGGTCTAGGTCTTATGTGTCGCCTATTAATTTAATAATAGGTCTTATCGTTCTATTTGGATTAAGTTAATCCGTTTATGTTTACAGTTTGAATATCGTTAGATACCATGCTGTTAAGCTGTAGCTTTGTATAGTTTTGGTCACTAGGGTATAAGTTGTTACGTATACCATTAGAGTAAGAATCACTAGTACCGTCACCCATTAGCCACATTTGAGTACTTTGATAAGCTAGAAACTGGTTTTTTTGGAAATTACCAGTATCTCCATTATTGTCAGAACCACGGTAGAGCTCGCCTACCTTGTAGTCATCCACCCAGCTCTCTGGGTCTTTGATCATCGCCTCAATCTCAGTAGTACTAGGCATAGGCTGATTTCTACGTAGAGTTGTAACAAGCATACTAGCTACCTTACCGTGGTAGTTTCTGTTTGAACCTCTTCCACCTATAGTTAAGTGACCGCCATATGCTCTATCCATTCGACCTCCTGTAGAAGTCCAATTCGAAGCTATTGACAGATTGTTACCTAATGAGGAAAAGGAATCTCCACTACTCATTAACCTAATGTCGAAAGAGTCTGCTAAGTTACTTGCAGTTGCATTACTACTACTTAAGCGAGTACCGTTATGTGCTATGTAAACAGCATACCAAGTATTACTTTGAGTTCCAGTAGCGACCCTACACTGATTAAGTGAACCAGCGTTGACACGTCCCCAATTAAATTGAAGTTGTCCCTGTGCATCTAGCTTGAGATAAATGTTATCATCTCCAGAACTAGCACCGTCTCCATAATTCCAAATATGTTGATTAGAATTATTTCTATCGCTCTTGAAGACAACAACAGTCGCCCAAGGTCTGGCATTAGTGTCGTTAGACGTGTATCCAGTTGTCGTAGGGGCTGCTGCCGTCCAAGCTGTAAATCCCATACAAAGAGGATTCGTTCTTGTAGCATTACTTACCTGCTTGGCATGTTCACTGCTTCCTGAGAAGTCCAGTGCCTTAGTCCAAGGTGTAGTATTAGTAGTAACTGGAGCAACATCTGTCGCTGTGACAGTCATTGAACCTGTTGAACTACCATATGAGTTAGCTCTTACTACTGTAATTGTATAAGTAGTATCTGAACCTACGTCTGTTAATGTTCCCTGTACTAGACTATAACCGTCAAATACTAAACCTGAATTACTAGGTGAAATACTAACTGAAGTAGACCAAGAAGCACCAGCTGGAGCTACTTGAATATTTACGTTAGTACCTTCTTCTTGAGTGATGTTAGTTGCACCAAATGCGCTGGGTGTTAAGTCTGCATTTGTTAAAGATGTAATAGTTGTGTAAGTTACGTTATTACCATTAAATGTAGTAGCACTTGGCGCTGAGCTATGCACATAACTACTAGCGTCGTGAGTTGCTTCTGGCATATACCATGTAGTATTAGTCGGGTCATCAGCATAAGTGTGTGTATGCGATTGACCTGTACCAGCTGTTAGGCCGTTAGTTATTTCGTCATAATAATTAGCTTCTTCTGCTGTTGCAAATAAAGGATAGTTAAATACTCCATCTGGACTCTCTATATATCTAAAGTACATAGTAGGCGCAGCTTCTTCTAATAAGTGAATCTTAGGTTCTGAGTATACACTCGCAGCCGCAGTAGCAGTCTTAATACCTAAATGATATTCAGCCCCCTCCAATTGAGGGTAAGAAGTTCTAGCATGGACGATCCAGTCAGCACCGTTATCAGCTAGTGAGGCTATTTCTATATAACCATTAGCATCAATACCGACTTTAATCTTAACGGGATTACCGTCTAACCAGTCTTGCTGTTTATCCCAGTTACTCCATCCGCTTCTCATTGAGTAGCTTGTATTAGCTCCATAGTTAGTCCATGAGCCGTTAGGTGTTGGGTGGAACCAGTGTGAGAACTGATAACCATAGTGGGCACTATTACCTACAGCAAAAGATGAAGGATCAGCATATGAACTATTCCCAGAAAAGAGACCATCATTATATGAGTCATCTGAGTGCACTAGTCCGAAGCCTATTTGTCCTTCTCCTTTTATATCAAAAGTAAAGTATTCACCAGCTTGGTTTATTGTTTGTGTTGATTTTAAACCAGCGTAATTACCACTTGAGCCGTTAGTGAACACTGCGTCACCTATTGGGTCTACAGCTGTAGAACCTACTAAAGTAAATCCAGAGTTTTCACCGTCAACATCAGCGACCATAGTGGAATATGGGTCTGCAATAATAACAGACTCAAAGGCACCTACAGTGAATAGCTCGTTAAGATAATTAACGACGTCTTGTAGGCCTCCTGAAATAGCGTTGCCGTCTAAATCAGTCACGTTGGTGTGATCTAGGTTCTTGAATAATACTCTATCACCTAAGATTGGTTTAATTTCTATTAATCCATTTCCAGCTGCAATAGCTTTAATGGAGTTTACGTTGTACTCGAAACCGTTATCTAAAATTATAGATGTAGATGTGGCGTCTAGACCGAATCCTACAGTAATAGTAGATAAGTTAATTCCAGAGTCTGTACCTAATACATTAGCTTTTTCAGTAATGTAATCAGCTGCAGCCTGAGCGTCAGCAAAAGCATTGCCGTCAGCATCAGAGAAGTCTGTAAATGGTACGTTAAAAAATTCATATACGACTTCTATAGACGTAGATGTTCTTACATCATTAATGATGTTTATGTTGTTGTTGTTTGTTTCGTTGATTTCAGCTGAGAGACATGCGTTCCAGTATGTAGGGTTAGAAGTACCTACAAAGTTAACACAGTTACCAGCATCGTTTCTTACTACTCTTATTGCCATGATTACCTCTCAATTGTTATTAAAGTTGTTAATGGTTGTATATCAATTTGATTGTCAGCCCTTACGCATAACAACGCTCTTGCGTTAACATCCTCTTGAGACGCTAAGTAAGCAGTGACAAGTGGTCTATTTAGATATACTTTCCCGACTGTACCTGTTCCGAAGAATATAGGCTGGGTGAGTAATGGAAATGAGAATGTAATGTTATCATTAGCATCTCTGGTAGACCATATCATGCCAACTTCTACTGTAGTATTTGCGAGTTTTGGTACGATATTAAAGTCAAAACGTATCTTAACTAAGTCTCCAACTTTGCAATCGGTAAAGTCAAAAGAGCCGTCTGCGGTAGTTATTACATTACCGTTTAAATTTGTTGCGGTGTTATATGCAGTCTGCTCTGAGTAGTTAACTAAAGAGTTAACACCAGCGGGCATATATGCACCTGAAAACAAGCCTTTACCTTGGTAATCGGTAGTGCCTGCATGTGGAGCTTCATTAGAATCAATACCATCACCCCAATAAGGCGTGTCGTTTGCGATTTGTCTTGTGGAATCAAATCCGAATCTATAAAAAGTTCCTGAGTCTGCCATTGCTTGTGTATAGGATACATTTGAACCTATATCTGAAACAGCTGAAGACCCTGTTAATCTGTCGGCGAATCCGCCTGTGAATTCATAACCACCTGTTGCATTTTCTACATCAGTAGAAAGTGAAGGTGAAATACTTGCAGAACCTGAATTTGGGTTCATGCCATTAATAATAGAAACAGTCATGATAGCTCCTTATATATGCAAGCCAGCATTTACAGCTGAGCCTGATGTATTAGTTACGACTATCTGAGTCTCTGGTGCTAGTACTATTTCAGATAATACATCTGAGTCGCTAGCTGTTAATATGTCCACCCAATTGAATGAGTTGTTTAATCTTCCTTGTACTATTAAGCTATCGCCTGTATTTAGGTTAGCTTGAAATACACCAGTTCTATTTCCTCTTAGTTCTACTTTCTGTATATCGGAAGTATAAGAGACGGTATAGTCTGAAGAACCGTATTGTTTTAAATTCTGAAATGACATTTATATACTCCTTGTATTTGTCTGTTGTTAAATAAAGGGGCGGATTTAAGGCTCCGCCAGACCTTTAAAAAGTCTAAAGACTAATTGTTATGCAATTAAGCAGAAACAACTAATACTTTAAGAGCTTCAGTGTTCTTAATCATAGAACCAACTCTTTTTCTTGTGTAAAAAGATATAGCACCGTAAGCGCTGTAAGGGTCTCTAAGAACTGAAACACCAGCTCTGTCGATGATTGAGTAAGCAGCTTCGAAATCACCAAAGATGATTGGGAAGTTACCAGCACTGATGTCAGCCATGTCTTCGTTAATTACGATGTCATATCCGAAAATCTTAGTACCAGCAGCAGTAGCTACGTCTCTTTGTAAGAAGTATTCGCCGTCAGCATTTTTCATGTCAACTAGTACACTGTGTGTAGCTCTGTTCATCATGAATTTAGCTTTAGGAAGGTAACCAGTTTTAGTTGAAAGAACTAATTCTCTTAACTTGTTGATTACGTCATCAGCAGTAGCACCTAAAGAAGCAGCTTCACCAGATTTAACAACTTGGAATTTACCAAAGTCTCTAGTAGCGTCGCCCGCTAAGTATGCAGCTGAATCAGCTAGACCATTTAAGATACCAACTGGCTTGTTAGTTCCGTTTCCTGTTAGGAATGAAGAACCTTCTTGCTCGTTGAATTCTCTTGAAACTTCACCATTCAACCATGCTTCAACGTTGAAGAATGAATCTTCTAGTACGTGCTGGTATGCTTTAGGTGCAGCATAGATTTCACCAAATACAGCAGAGATTTTAGTAAGCTCTGGAGCATCAGTTTTAGCTCTTGAATCAGTTTCACCAACCCAACCAGAAGCAGCACTTCCGATTGAAACTAGTTGACTGTAGTCAGTAGAGTTAGTAGTTAATGAAGCACATACTTGTCTCATTGGAGAAGTTTCCTTCTGAAGCATTAATATGTTTTCGTTCATTTCAACTGGTAGAGAGTATCCACCTTGTGCATCAACAGAAATCTGTAAATCACCAGCTTTAGCTTGTAGTCCTTCGATTCCTTTTCTTGCAAATATTCCTAGAATATCTTTATTTTCCATTTTATTTTCCTTTATAGAATGTATTACAGAAGGTCTGTTTGATTTAGCTTGTAGCTCTTCAACAGCATCTGTAAGGGTTTTTATTTTTGCGTCAGCGTCAGCCTTCACCTCGTTCATCTCTTCTAAAGATACTTTGGTATCTATTAGAGAATCAGTTTTAGCAGCCTTTTCTTCTAGTGCGTCTGCTACGTCTTTGAGGGAAATCTCAGCTTCTACAGCTTTTTCTTCTACGATTTCTTCGTCTTTTTCTTCAACTTCAACTTCTTCAGCAGTTTCTTCAACTACTTCTTCAGTTTCAACTGGAGCTTCAACTTCTTCAGTTTCCTTAACTTCAGAAACAATAGTTTCTGTAGATAATTCTTCTGCTTTAGCTTCTTCAACGATTTCTTCGTTTAATTTAACTTCTTCAGTCATATTATTATTTCCTTAATATAGACAACATTCTGCCTAATTCAGCTTGTTCAGCTTTTTTAGTTTCGAGTGTTGCATTACGGTTAGAGTCCTCCTCCACAGCGTCACGCTGGGGTGAAAGTCCGCTTAAGCCTTTCGATAGAATTGCTTTCGCTTCACGCCGAGATAAGCCTACATCGCGTAGGTGTTTCTCTAGTGCTCGGGTATCAACACCATCATCAGATTTAACTGAGATAACTGTTGATTGTTCGTTGGCTGGTATAGAGACCAAGCTGATTTCGAATAGCGATACTTCATGCAGAAGGTTTGCACCTTTGTTTCTGTCGTATTCTTCATCCAGAACTTTATATCCTATGGACATAGAGTTTAAAGCTCCATCTTTTAACAAAGCATAAGCCTCGTCCGCGTCTCTAACGCCTTTAGTTAGTCTACCTTCGACATATAGTCCCTTTGCATCTTCTACCAGTTTCTCCCAGACTCCTATTGGTCTTGCGTGATCGTGGTGGAATAGCATTAAAGGTTTAGTGCCATTGGCGATATGTTCTTTTATAGATTTAGTGAAAGCACCCTTTTGAGTTATATCACCTGCTCTATCTTTATGGTCAAATGTGTTAGCGTAACCACTGAATTTTCTCTCTCCATCTTCGTCATGATATGACTTAATATCAAAAGTAACAGACATGTTTTTAAGTTCTTGTTCAGTACATGCTGTACATTCTTTAGTGATTGCGTCGCAACACATTCCAGATGTTTCATTACACATTATTCGTCTTCCTGTTGTTGTTCCTCAGCTTGAGGCTCGTTGCCTCCAAACTGTAGGTTATTTGTTTGTGTTATAAATTCATCCCCTCCGTCCCTAGGGTTCATATCAAGTCTCTCTCTTGCTTCATTGGGTGACATAACACCGCAAGCAATGAGCTCTTTATAAGAGTTAACTCTAGTAGTTAGATCACTTCTTAGTAATCCTCCAACATCGAATTTAAAGAACTGAGTATTTACTCCTAGTAATGATTTATTTAACCTAGCTTCTATTGAAGTTAAGTAAGGTAAAATCGTTGATTTGTAGAACTGTAAATCTTGATGTTCTATGTTAGAAAATGTAGCTCTATCCAGATCAGCCACCATGTGTGGCGGTACTCTGAACATTGCACATATTTCTGTTCTACTGTATTTGCGAGAGTCCAATAGTTGGACATCTGCTGGTGACATAGATAGCGGAGTGAACTTAAGACCTTGCTCAAGTATAGCTATTCTATGTGCGTTGCTTACACCTTGGTGACTTGCTTGCCAAGACTCACGAATATTCTGGTAAGCATCGTCAGATAACATGCCGTCAGTTGCGAGTATACCTCTTGGGGTTGCGTCATTTCCGAATACGTTGCTCGCGTAGTCTCTGGCAGCTATCGCTGAACCTAGAGCCTCTGAGTTGTATCTGATCGGAGATAGTCCGTTAACACCATCAAGAGTCATCCCTTTTATGTGTAATATTTGGTTTTGATCTAATATATCTTTTTTACCGTTAGCGAATTGAACTTCGTATATAACGTTAAATTGTTGATCTTGTCTAATAGTAACATTCTCTGGTTGTAGGGGTAGTATCTCTACCACTCTTCCAGACGATGTCCTGTTGATGTAGCCATAGAAGTTTCCTTGTAATAATAAGCAAGTCATTATATAAGAGTTGAACTCTGGGGCTGTCATAAACTCGTTAGGGTTTTTTAATATTAAATCGTGAAGTGGTGCACCTGAGTGCATCTCTTTACTGTCTCCAACTTGTCTATATAAATGACAAGGAAGAGTCGAGACTGTTTCAGATAGTATCTTAACGCAAGCATAGACTGTTGAAAGCCTCATTGCTTGTTCTTTGTTAACTACCTGACCAGCTACGTTCTGACTTGTCAAATATTGAGCAAGTTGGGGAGAATCTAAAGGCAGACTCACTGGTGCTGCCTTAGTTCCGAATAAATTGTCGTACCATGCCATAATTTTTTCCTGTTGTTAGAAGGTTCTCATACCTCGTGATTCATAAACTGAGGTGTTTAAACCGCCGTTTACTTTCATACGGCTCAATGCCATAATTAAGGCGATCACTCCGTCAATTTTATTTTTATCCATTTCTTTTTTAACTTTGATGTTATCGTTGGGGTCTTGATATAAGACGCAGTTCGATATCATCCAGCTGAGAACTGGGTCGTTACCATGAGCAACGTTTCCAGACAATATATGCTTCTCTAGTTCTTTAGATGGATCACTCATTGCTAAGATGCCTTGAGACATCTTGACCATAGGTGCTCCTTTTTCTAATAGTGAAGCTGTTATCTGGTTTGCTCCAAACGGATCGTAAGCTATTTCCTTAACTTGATATTCTTCCATGATCTTTTCTAGATCGTTTTGAATATAAGATAAGTCTGTTACGTTACCCTCAGTCACAGTTATGTAACCTTCATTAACCCATTGATTATATTTAACTCCTAATTGACCAGACGTATTATATACGGTGTCCTCTGGGAGAAAATGTTTAATATAGGGATAGATAACTCCATCTTTACTAAATAAAATACACATAGACGCAAAGTCAGATACAGACGCTAAGTCTAATCCAACCCAACATGGGCAACCTTTAAACTCTTCCATATCTGGTCGAGGTATTTTGTTATTTTCCCAATCGTGAGAGCCTATCCATGAGCTTGAGCTGTTCATCCATTGATTAAGACGTTTAGTTCTAAAGTTAGTTTCACCAGATGGTGATTCCATTGCTTGCTTTGCTAAACGTTCTAAGTCGTCTGGATAAACTGAGATTCCGTAGTTTGGATTAGCTTTCTTCCATACTTCTGGGTCTCTCCAGTCATCTTTTTCATCAATAGTCCAGATACACGAAAAGAACGTGTCATCTTCTATTAGATTGTCAAGAATCTTAGTAACATAGTCTCGTATTTCGTAACATATACCTTCTCGGTTAGTTCCAGCAGTAGTGATCGCAAAGATCATTGGTTGCTGTCTAGCTCCAGATGCAATATTTAATACGTTCCATATTTCATCAGTTTTATGAACGTGTAATTCGTCGACAACTGAAAAAGATGGGTTTCGTCCTTCCAGACTTCCAGCGTCAGATGATAGTGGTTCGAATTTAGAACCAGACTCGTCATGCAGTATCGCTGAACGGTGTGCCTTGAGATGTTTGTTTAAATTAATATTTCTTTTGACCATAGTCTGAGCATCGCCAAAGACGATTCTCGCTTGGTCTCTTGTTGTCGCTGCGGTATACACTTCAGCTGCAGACTCTTTGTCTCCAACTAAATGATATAGTGATAAACCTGAACATAGTGTTGATTTTCCTGATTTTCTAGGGACTTCAATATAAGCCGTCCTAAATCTTCTAAGATTGTCACTTGTCCTTTTCCAGCCGTACAATTGTCCTATGATAAACAATTGCCAATCGGCTAGCTCAAACGGTTTCCCAGCGAGTGCTCCTTTTAAATGTTTCAAGAAGGAGAAAAACTTGATTACTTTGTCAGCAGCTGTAGCGTCGTAGTAATAACCACGGTCTCTAGCTGTTGCTTTATCATTAATAGCTCTTTTGCACGCCTGTTTTAACCAGTGTGCTGCTGCTTGATCTCCGTTTACTACCCTCTCCGCGAACTCCCAACCAGTTTTTTCTGATTGAATAGTCATTTTACCTCCTCAGATAAATTTACTTAGCAACTTTTTTAGTTACTTTCTTCTTTGGTGCTGGCTTCTTTTCTGCTTTAGGTGTCTCTAAGACGTACCTTCTTGCTGTTTCACACCATACGTACGTATTTCTTTTCTTTTCTTTTTTAATCATAATTATTCCTTATTAAAGTTAGGGGACTCACTTCCTGAGCCTTATGTATATTTATTTAATCTTATGTATTAGAAGTGAGTTATTGTTTTTATTAAAGTCGTCCGAAATTTTTTTTTAGACTTATATGTTTGGGTAGATTACCTGTTCGTTAAATTCCTTTAGCAACGCTGGGTAGTCTTCTAGTATCTTAGCTCCCTTGGCTTGATTTAAAGACGCTGGTAGGTAGCATAGGTTGTCCTGATGATGTTTACCCTTTTTAGCTAAGGGGACTATGTGGTCTACGTGATAGCCTTCTGGGCAATTCTTGTATATACTGGCAATTGTCTTGTTGCATGTGGTTGGTGTTACGGCTTTTAGTTTGGTAGCGCGACGTTTAGCACATTTAGCTCTTCTCTTTTCGGGGTTTTCTTTTACCCACTTTGCATCATATTCAGCTCTGTGCTCTTTGTTTTCAGAGTACCACTTTGCGTTATGTTCAGCCTTGTGCTCTTTGTTTTCAGAGTACCACTTTGCATCACATTCAGCCTGACAAGACCTACATCTAGACTGTAGTCCTGATTTAGCTCTTTTATCCTTACTAAACTCAGAGACATCTTTTTCGGTCTTACATCTAGTACATATCTTCATGTTTTCAAGAAGTCCTCAAAGCTGTCAACTACGATGGGAGCGTTAGCCCCTACTTTAGCCCTACTCGCAGCTGTCATGCCGTACTCGCTCATCATCTTAACGATACTTGTATAAGCAGCGTTCATCGGAGCGATAGCTGGGTTTGGCTTCTGCTGGATCGAGCCGCCCGTCATTTCGACGTCGACAAGTACTCCATTTGCTAACACCTCTGCTCGTAGTTTCAGATATAGCGATAGTTGATCCGCTAATAGACTAAACGACAACCCATCGACCTCTGAAGACACTCCCATTGAGGTAACGTGGGTTCCTATTTGATCGAATAAAGCCGAAGCTATTGGATCATGCTCAGTCCATTCTGGTTTATCGGGCATAGCTACTGGAAGGTCTACGACATTATCTGGGTGTCTGTCAGCTCTGAAAGTTCCTTCTAGCTTTTTAAGTGCAACAGATTTTCTTTTTCTACCAGCCATAATTACCTCCTAGTGATTAGCGTGACCTGAACATGCTTGAATTAAAGATACTGACATAACATTCGCCATTTCTTGACAGTTCTTTCTAAAGTCTTTTCCATGAGGTGATTTTAGGTTACCTTGGGTGTATGTGACTAGGTGAGCATATTCGTGTGTGATTAATTCTTTAATTGATTTGATAGATTTGTTCTCAACGTTCTTCGTGTTAAGTTGAATCTTCATTTTTCCTGATTTGTATAGGATTGCTTGTCCCGCAGTTCCTTGTTTTAATTCTGTAACTTCAACTGGTATGTTTTCACAGTCGAGTGTTGTTGTTTGTAAGCATATTGATAATGCTAAAGTTAATATGTCCATTCTGTTCTCCTTTTTGTGTTAATAACTGTATCTTATATGTATTTATACAAATTACAACCCTAAAAGTGAAAATAATGAAAAATAAAGGCAGTTTTTTATATAACAGCTGAGAAGAGGAGGAGAGGATTCTCTGCTGAAAAAATAGCGTAACACTGCCAAAGCTATGATCGTTATTCTGAGTCTTCGTCAGATATAACTGAGGCAATAGCCTCTAATTTTTTACCAATAAGGTTGTTAAATTCTTTATGGTACTCAATACCTAGATCAGACATAGTCTGAAGGGTAAATGCGTTAAGTTCTAATAGTGATTTAGTCACTTCTTTAGTATTTTCAGCTTTTAATGTAACATTTAAATCTTTTATATTTTTAGCTAAATCTTTTCTTATAGCAGCTTTTCTATCTTTAGTGATACTGCTCACAGCCCGCCTAGGAGCTGGTTTTTTGTCTAACTTTTCTGTTAAATCTCTAATTTTCTCAAATTCTGTCATATTATTCTCCATACCTAAAAAAACCCTTCAATTTTGACATTGTGTAAACATGACTAGGGGCGCGCTCTCCCCAGATCGGAAG
>VMHT01041731.1_pt1 | contig 12331 bp, 22 predicted proteins | sample 4693611 | NCBI WGS metagenome assembly VMHT01 (sample SAMN12280063, study PRJNA550983) | marine metagenome | isolation source: seawater sampled from same location over 5 years 0.02-0.2 micron viral filtrate | place: USA: collected off the coast of southern California halfway between the port... ...
TTTTAACTTAGAACCGGGATTATCACGACGATATTTAGCAACACCAGCTTTAGTCATTCCCGCCCCTTGTTTAGTGGGGCGGAAATACTTCTTTGTTTTTGGTGGTTGCTTGTCTCTTTTTCTAGCCATTAGCTTAATGATTCATACCTCTTTATGCATTCAAGCATAATAAATGTAGAGTCATTTGCAGTTTGGACAGGTATGGTAATTTTTATATCACCAGTTACACCAGTTGATTTAGGATTAGTAATACCTCCAAAAGAGCTAAAATCATAATCCGTATCACCATTTAAAAGTATAGCTGTATCATCTGTACTTGCATCAAAAGCAACCAAAGCTGAATCGTTTTGTGCAGTTGTTGAAATATTACAGTGAACTTTTACAATGTCTAAATAAGTGCAAGCCTGACCAAGTTTGTTAGCAGTTAAACCAGATGCATCAATAGTGGTTACACCACCATTACTGCCATCACTAATGTGGTTAAAACTAAATACAAATTTACGATCCGTATCAATTACGGTTCTAGTTACAGGTGCGTAAGCCATTGTTTACTCCTATCTCTCTACGATCATATTTACATAATCGATAGTCAAAGTATTACCAGCAGCTTCACCGTTCTGAATACCAAAAGATATTGTTAGATCTTCGTCATCAGGTAGTTTTGCATTTGATACTTTTACTGGAGTAGCATTATTAATTGAGTAATAAATAGCATCTCTATCTGGATCTACAAACCACGTCACTGTAATGAAAGTATCATCTGTCATTGTAGCAACTGTGGTTGCATCCACAGCGTTATCTTTTTCAACATTTAAGAGTAAATCAGCAGAACCATCTACACTTATAAAATACACACCATCTGATACATCTAATGGAGTTGTATCAGTAATTTGTAATCCCATAATAAAGTCATTTTGATCTACGTCATTACATTTAAACCTAGCTGAAAAATAAGCTTTCTTACTTGTGCTTAATCTAAATGGTTCACCTTTTAATTGTAAAAAGTCTGAATCACTTGCAGCATCATCGTTTGAAATCCTTAACTGACCACCTGCGCCAGAAATAATTTCTTCACTAGCGTTGCCACCGCCAGCTTCTGTTGTAGTAATTGTCCAATCACTTGCGTTGTATTGAACAAAGTCGTTAAAATATCCGTAGAAAGTTTGATCTGACGGATATGGTAAGAACATTGGTTGATTCTTTTTCGCTTCTGTAGCGTCAGTATTACCTGCCCAAAGAATCATGTTCTGAAAATGTGGGTTAGCCATATAGCCTCCTTGGTTGTATAGCCCTCGTCATGCAGTCTCTATACACGTCTGCCTAGCCAGTGTGCACGACTATATTAATCTAGGATACTTAAAAATATTATAAAATAAAAAAGGCGCTCTTACAAGCGCCCTTTTTCCTAAGAAAGATTTAGTAAATTTTATGAACCTTGAGATCCATATACACATCTTGGATCTGAGAAACCAAAGCTGTATCTTTCACGTGCTTTATATCTCATGTTTCCAGTGTCAAAGTCACCTTCCATACCAGTGGTAAGTGGTGCTCTTACAAAGTGTTTGAATCCATTAGTGCCATCAGTTTTGATGAAGTATGCATCAGTATCAGATAGATAATGGTTAATTGTGTAACCATCTGGTAGCATACCCATGTTTCTGAGTGCATTAATATCATTGTCAGATGTACCAACTCTAAGAGTAGAATTTAATATTCTATCAGCTACAAATTGAATGTTTACTGGGATGATTAATTTTCTTCCCTGCATTGCAATTTTTAGTCCTCTTTCATCGATAAATGCTGCAATATCAATCATTGCTTGCTCTAATGAGGTTTCGTTCAAATCAGCGTCAGTTGAACTTCTGTTTGAAAAAGTTCCACCTAAAGCAGTTGGGTGAGCTGTGTTTACTAATGAAACACCATCACCGCCAGCAGTTGCAAATGCATTATTTAAAATGTTCGCAGCTTTTACTTGCTTTGTGTACGCCATTGAGCGTGCCAATGATCTAGTATATCTAGCAGATAAAGTGTCGTAAAGATTGTCTTCGACTGCTTCCTCAGTTAAACTGAATGCTAAAGCAACAGTTTCGTGAGAATATCTAGCTGTAAAAGATTCTTGTGCAGTATCAAACTGTACAGCTGAACCTTCTTGTTTTACAGCAGCTTCGCCAAATCCAACTAACATTACTTCTTCTTCAAAAGCTCTGTCACTAGTTTCTTGGTCAAATATTTCTGCATGCTCGTTCTCATAACGAGAATACTCCATTCCGAACAGGGCGTTAAGGCCAGGTTCTAGTTCTTTCGCCAGTTGGGCTCTATTAATTGCCATAACCTACTCCTATAGTCCTGCAGTTCCAGTACCACCACTCATATCATGGTTATTAATTTTCACGACAAAAACAGAGTTATTCGCAGTTGCGTCATTACTCGGAACGTCATAAAAATCAATCAACTTCACCTGAAGTGCAGCAGTAGTATTTTTAGAACTTGAATCAATTTCTACACCAGAAATACCCGTAGTGGTAGAACCAGCGCCAAAAACTAGATCACAGTTTTGGTTTAAATCAGCAGCAACTAGACTGCTCACAGCTGAATCTTGCTGAGCAATATATAATTGATCAGGGTCGTCAGCTACAAATGCAATCGCATCGGATGCAGCCGTTCCGTTAGGGAACGTGTTATTAAATCTAGGCTTGCTTGTGGATGGATCTGTGTAGAAACATCCCATAAATACTCCTCTTATTGGGTCGCCAGCAGTTGCTACGACGATTGAACCGTCGGCAGCTGGTTTAACTGGATCACCAGTAAAAATTCCGCCTGCGCCACTTGTTATAGAGTATTTAGTAGTACCTGTTGTTCCGCCAGGGGCAGAACCAACTTTAGCTATCGGTCTAAGACCGAATGCTTGATCTATGTTAGCCATAGTAGTCTCCTAAATTATTCCGGAGACATTGATCTTACTTATTAAGACTTCTTGCCACCGAAAGTTACTCTGCTCTGCCTTTCCTGATGGATTGGCATCGCTGGATGTTCTTCTTTGTGGAGATCATTCTCAATTGCTTTTGTCTTCGTATCAGTGAGAGATCTGAAATATTCATCTCTATCTTCTTTCACTTCAATTGGACAGCGCATTAATACTAAACCGCCTATCCCTATTACACCTTTGTACTTTCCGTCAGCGATAGATGGTAAATCCATTCTATCGGGATACTCATCTGATTTTACAAACTCATATCCACTTCGTAATCTACCAATGATATTTTTTTCATCAGCCATACCACGATATTCAGATCGTACCCACCTGTGGTGAAAACCCTCCGGTGGTTCCGGTGCTTCTAAATTTGATGGGGGAACCCAGCCCCTAGGACGAACATCCTTTTCACGGGTTTCTTGTTTGCGTGACAGTGTCTTTACTCCTTTTGTAGTCATATTACGCTCCTTCCTTCACGTGTTTTGCGTATTCTTCTAATGGCACATTGAGTCTTTTAGCTATTGCAACTTGTGAAGGTGTGAGCTTCACGACTCTGCGTCCAGATTTAGTTTTTCGTACGGCCGACGCAACAGTCTGAACGGGCTGCTTTGTTTCGGTTTTCTTCTCCTTTGTATTTTCTTCAAAATAGTCTGGAAACGAGTCTCTTACATAAGAGTTAACTTCATTATAATACTCATCGCTCGTTGGGTCAAATCCTTCTTGCACTAATTGCTCATGATAACCTAGAGCAGCATCTCTCATGTGCTTTGTATTTGGATCTTCAAACCAAGGATTTCTACGTGCCCAGTCTTCAGCTTTATAATCTCTTGCTGAATAATTTTGAGCTTGTTGAGCTTGAAAAGCTTGCTGTTCTTGTAATTGTTTTGCATACTCTTCATCTCTTTTTTGAGTTGCTTTTAAACTAGTAAGTCTTACTGTATCAGCTTTAGCTGCAGCTAACTGTTCTTGAGCTTCAACTTGACCTGCTGTATCATTATCCTCAATGGCTTTTTTAAGTTTAGATTTAGCTGCATCAACAGCAGATGTAACTCTACCTTCAAACTCTGACACATAACCTTTACCTACAGTGCTGTATTTATTTTTTAATTGTTCATTTTCTTTTTGACTTTCTTGGTAAAGTCTTTCCATTTCTCTCATTCTTCCAACGAGATTATTAATTCTTTTCTTTACCCCTTTGCTATAATTATCAAGATCACCTGTTTCATAAGGATCTGATGGAACGTCTGCAGGTTTTTCACGTGAAACTTTTTCAGGTTCCTCTGCTTTTTCTACAACTTCATCGCTCTCTTCTTGAACAGAAATTTCTTCTTGAGATTGTTCTTCAACCCCTACTTTTTCTTTTTCATCTTTTAATTCCACTTCAACAGGATCACCTGTTACATCGAGTGGAACCATTTTTTCATTTGCATTCTGCATAGAGTTCTCCATGTTTATAAAATATTAGCTGGCAATATATCTCTTGGATCATCAACGACCGCCAGAACTTCATCGTCATTAATGATTCTTAATTCGCCCCCATCTATTTTAATTCTAGAACCCGCATATCTAGTAATTAAAACCCAATCATCCTGTTTACACCAAGGACCATCAGGAAACCTTTCTTTATCTTTATAGGCACTAGGTCCTATTTTTAAAACTTTACATATATTTGTTGTTATCTGTGACTCTTCTATTGTTTCATCGGTGAGAAGAACACCACCTTTTGTCTTACCTTCTAATTTTAATGGAAATAAAACAATTCTAAAACCAGTTGGAGTAGGAAGTTTTTCTAATTCTTTTTTCTTTTTTTCTGCTTGTTTGCCATCCCATACATGTTGGGGTACTATTATCTTTGGTTTAGTCATCTTCTAGCTCCTGTTTTTTTAGCAGGTCCGTGAGTTCCCGTACTTCGTTATTTAGTGCTGCAAGTTTACCAGTCAAATACTTATAATCTGCCCAGTCTTTACAGAGTCCGCTTAGTATAGACTCTTCAACCGCCTTTTGTCTATCTATTAATTGATTTTTATAATAAGTAAAAAAATTTTCTAGACGCATGCTTTCATTTGATCTGCCATATCTTTGGCTCTGTTTGGAGTTTGTTTAGCCCACTTTGAATCAAGCATCTCGAAACTTGCCCCAATGTAATTGTGTTCTGATAATGCTTTCCACATATTACGAAATTTTTTGACACCTGTTCGTCCAAGTTGAAATACCATCTCTATGATGATTTCTTCAGCTCTTTCGTCAATGTCAGCACAACCATGTTCTTCCATCAGCTCTTTTGCACCACGAATAGATTCTTGCAAATCTTTTTGTAATATTTCCATGAGAAAAGATTCTTCGTATTCTTTGTCATCTTCCCAGAAATCTTCTACACACAGGTGGCCGACGCCAACGGTGCGCTTTCCAAGAGTATCGAGATAAACTTTATTTCGGTATCCTTCGTGTTTTTTAACTGATTCTAATAATCTGTCTGAATCCATTAACAAGTGCTATAATCTATGACTAATTTAAAAGTCCCTGTTTGACCATCATTACCTGTCACAGTTATTTTAATATCAGTTTCATCAAAAAAATTTGTTGTAACTTTTTTAAAATCAAAGTTCTCACCTTTGTCAACAGTGTAAGTATGGTTATAGCCATCACAGTTTGTTTTTATTTTTACGTCGTAGCTGCCATCGGGTGTGTCATCTACAAGAGTTGCAGATCCTTTTACAGATACTCCTCCTGTGTATGCACTTTTCTCCCAAGTATCGCCTATATTACCCTTTGCTGTATAGTCACCGCTTTTACCTACGATGTGTTCTTCATGTGTGTGATCAACCATAATATTCTCCTATTTCTTTTTAAATAATCCGATAGCACTAGATCCAGCCTTAATGCCAAAACTTGCAGAAATCGCAATGTATAATAAATTGTGATAATATGCAGGTAGATCTTGTAGTGCAATAAACCCACGATGCACATGTTCTTGTAAAGGCGTGAAGACTAATACGGCTGGAAGAAGTAGTACAATTAATGCTACTTCATCTTTCCAGGATCCTTTCATTTGATCCACGGCACTTTGCTCCCATGCAACTTTGCCAGCAATCTGGTCTTCTTTAAGCTTCTGAGTTGCTTTTATTGTTGTAAGTTTTAATTCTTGTTTTGCTTTTTTTGTATCTACAAAACCCTTGACGCCATCAGCGACGACGCCAAGTAAGGGCTTTGCTAATAATTGCCAAACCATTAAATCTAAATTGCTCCTATAACGATGATTACGATTATTGCTACGATAGCAGCTTTAATCCAGTCTTTCATACTCCAATCAGACCACTCTTTTAAGTGAGCCCATAAGTCAGATAAAAGTTTCATAGAAACCTCCTTTGTTAAAGTTGCGAAGTATACTACTTTACGCCTTTGAATGCTACTTTTTTAATCTGAGCATTACTCGTTTGTCCTTTTGGCCCTGCTCCTTTGTTTTGTTTTACAACAAAAGGAGAGAAAACTATCGCTGCATCTGATGCAACTTTAGTTGTAGGAAAAGGATTTTTTTGAGGAACCTCAGTCATTTTTGCATTTTTAAATTTCATTATCTTGCCTTTCCGTAACCGCGTTTAGCTAATTTACCTGATTTCTTTTTTCTAACAGATTTTTTCTTTCTCAATGCTCCACCTTTTTTTAGACCTTTTGCTTTTAATTTAGCAGTAGCCTCAGCAAGACCACCCATTTTAAAAACTCCTTTGCCTTTTAAAATATCAGCTTGAGTAACTTTACCATCACCTGTTAAATCTGGAAATTTTTTAGTCATTCCTAATGTATAGTCGGTTTTATAAGATTTATCAAGTCTCTTAGATTAACATCCATTAGGTGATTTACATCTTTTTCTGTTAGATTTTCATAATACAAGGTTTTTGCTACCGCCATCATGGCTCCAGCCATTAATAACTGATCTGTTTCTGATTTTGTTGACTGATCAACAATTGACATTAGGTTAGTAAAGTATTCTTGTATTCTTGCTTCTGCAGTTTCCATAATTCATAGTTAAGATCTTTCACCTAACTTTGCAAGTGATATTCCTTCTCTAATTGTTGCATGTTTATCTGCGTTATCTATCTTTTCTTGGTTCTGTTGTGCACCTATTGCAGCTTTTTGTTCTTCAAGAGCTTGTTTCTCTCCATCTTTTTGTGCACGAAGCTCTAATTCTTCTGCACGTAGACCTAATTCCTCTTGTTTTAATGTAACAAGTGGGTCTTTTGTCATTCCTTCTAGGTATTCTTGCTCTTCTGCCACCATTTCTTCTGTTAATTCACGAATTCTTTGTGCAATTTCTCTTTCATTCTGCGTTTGGAACTGTTGAAGTAGTTGTGGAGGTAGTTGACCACCAAATTGTGCAGCTTGTTGCTGAAATATTGGTGCATTTTTAGCTTCAACCTCTTGTCTAGCAACAAAACTTATGTGTTGAGAGATGTGTGACTGCAATAATGCCATAATATTTGGTGTATTTTTTACTAAATACGACGACATAAAGGCACGATGAGTCTCAATGTGAGCAATATGATCTTGTTGAGCAAAAGCTTGTAGTGGTGTTTGCATTAAAACTTGTGAATTTTCCATTGCCGGGTCCATTGGTTGTGGTTGTGGTGGCGGAGGAAGTATCTGATCTATCTGTTGTACACCCATTGACTCGTACATACGTCTGTATGCTTCGTATAAATTATGAATTTGTGGATTAGACTGTGCAAGTTGTAATTGTGTTTGTGCCAACGTAATACGTTGAGACATAGAAAAGATTGTTGGATCTGAAACTGGTAAAATATCCACACGGTTGTCGAAGTCAGTTTGTTTAATCTGCCTGTTTCCACCGGCAACCATGTATGGATATTCGGGAGGTAAAAATTCTGCAATAATTCTTGCTAATATTCTAAATTCTTTTTTCTGTGCGTAGTGTAATCTTTTGTGAATAGCACTCATGACTTTTGAACCTTGTTCTAATAAAGCCATAGTTGTACCAACTGGATTTGCTTGTGAGCCTTCTCCTAATTTTGCGTCAGCTACTGCAGCAAATCTTCTTCCTGCATCTACAACAAAACCTAATAATGCAAATAAAGTTTGATCTGGTCCTTTGTATGGAAGTGGTAGTAATCCGTTTCGTAAATCTCCTGATGGTGCATCAACATCTCTAAACTCTCCTGGCTGTATAGGATTATCATCATCACGTATTCTTAATCCTCTAGCTTTAAATCCTGCTGGTAAGTTTGATAAAGTTCCTGCATCAATCAATTGTCTAAGAGCTGCGGTTGCAGTTCTAGATAAACCACCGAGCATGTGTATTAAACCAAATCCGTAAAATCCTAAACCCGGTAAAAATTTATAGTGAATAAAATATTCTGTTTTTCTTTTTGTTGGATCGTCTTGTCTGTAGTTACGATAGATAGACAAAACTTTTCCTGAACCCTCTTCAATTGTAACTATGTATGGAATTTTTATTCCTGTAGGTTCACCTTGGTCCGTGTCTTCAAAACCCGGAATATCTAAATCGCAGTGTATCTCTAACAAGCTGTAGATATCTGTGTTAGCAGGTTTAGTTTCACCTTGTATGTCATTATATTTTTCTTGTGTTTTTGATTCTTCTTCGTACGGATCATTTAGTTCAATGTCTCTGTAGAATCCTGCAAACTGAGCCTTCCTTAAATCATTGCTTGTTAGTTTAACAATATGTGTAACTCTTTCGCATGTATCTAAATCTGTTGATAGATAGGGAACAACTAAATCTTCTGCGGGTACAAATTTTGCAACTGGTCTTGCTAAGTCAGCATCATAATAAACTTTTTTAAAACTTGAACCTGCTAGTGGTAGATAAAATAACATTTGATCCATGTCAGGATCATAGTCTTCCATCTCATCTGTAATCATGTAGTTCATGTAATCTTTTACACGTTGTGCTTGTGCTTCTATTTCTGTAGTTACATCTCCAATAATATTACATTTTACAGGACCCCCTGCTGGTAATAATTCTTTATATGCTTGTGATTGAAATTGTGTAACACTCTCCGCTAGTAGTGGATGCGTTACGCCACTCGCTCCTTGAAAAGGCTGTGAGCGTTCATTGTATTTAAAACCAAGTAGGTCTAGACCTTTGGTATATGAGTCTATCCAATCCGATCGTGACTCTTTATCATCTTCATATTGTTGTCTTAACTCACTTGATAGACTGTTTAACTCATTTTCATCTAAAGCTTCTGCCAAGTTTGATGAAAAGTCAACAGCAATCTGTTCTTCTTCCATTGCCCCAACAATAGCTCCACCATCTTCTGTCGGTGTGATTTCTGCACCAATATCCTCAACTAATTGAACATCTGTTGGTGATTCATCAGTTAAAGGAACTGTATTCTCTGGGTTAATTGGTCTATCTACTGCCATTATGTTATCAAAGTTTTCTTTTGTTTTTTCTTTTCTATAGCACTGAAACCTTTGGCTTGCACGAATTTATAATACTTTGCTTTGGGATTTGCAAAAGAAGCTTCTTTTTTGTCCTCTTTTGTTTTCTTTTTCTTGGCGCCTTCGACCGTGAATCCCTTGACAATACTCATCAGTAATAACTTCTTTCCATAGGTAACTGTTCTAACATCGGTGGATCCTCATAATCCTCCGGATGCACAGCTAATCCGACTTGACGATAACGCATCAAAGCTTGTGTTGTGCTATCCACCAAATCATCATGATCACCATAAGGGAAAGCTGCACATTCTTCAATCAATTCTTGTGCCCACTTCTCATCTGGTGCCCAGACTTGCCCCGCCTCAAAGAGAGGAGAAACTGAATTAACTCTGACGTGTTTATCATTACCTTTGCTCGGTGTAAAGTTTACGACAGGTATTCCCACTCTTCGCAGTTCTTGTGTGAGCGGTGTACCACTAGCCTTTTGTTCTATAATCACGGTCTCTGGCTCCCAATAATTATATTCTTGCATCGAGATTCTTTTGAGCTCTGGAAAATCCCAACGTCCTTTTTTAACATCAAGCAATATTATATTAGGCGTAGTCTCGTTATGTAAAAACACTCCCCACGTTGTAATCGCTGAAAAGTCTGCCGTTTCTTTTTTACTGAACGCTGTATCGTAGCTTTGAATCACATGTTGCAAACTAGGGAGGGAGGGCCTATCCCAAATGTTCCACCACTCTCTTTTGATAATGGAACCTTCTTCTGAGGTAGGATTCTGTTGCCATTGTGCATTCCACTTGGCCACGGACAGTGAGGCTTTGACCGATTCTAATTCATGTAGTTTCCAGTATTGTGGCCATACGGGTTTATCTTCCAAGATTGCAGGAAACTCAATCACGTCCCATTGATCAGCTTTGACATCACTTTGTGATTTCATTAGTTGTCCTGTTAGATCTTTTGTTGACCAACGTGTCATAACAATAACAATCTTTCCACCCGGTTGAAGTCTTTGTCTTGGACCAGAGGTATACCACTCATAGGCATTCTCCATTGCCGTCTCGGACAGTGCATCTTGCTCGGAATGTGGATCATCAATAATCAATAAATCGGCACCACGTCCTGTAATTGCACCACCTACACCTGCTGCGAAATATTCACCACCTTTGTTTGTTTCCCATCTGCCCGCAGCTTTAGAATCTTGTGATAATTGAATATCATCGAAGACATCTTGAAAAACATTCTCTTCCATGAGGTTACGAACCTTACGACCGAAACGATAGGAAAGTTCTGCTGTGTGGGTTGTTTGAATGATCTTGAGCCGTGGATCACGGCCCATCATCCATGCTGGAAATAAAAATGATGCAAATTCTGATTTGGTATGTCTGGGTGGCATATTTACGATTAGTCGATTTATCCTCCCCTCCGCTAAATCTTGAAACTTTTCTGCAATTTTTATGTGATGGGGCCCCTCTACAAACTCTGGCCATACTTGTTTTACAAATTTTATAAAATTATTCTGGGCTAATGTTTTTAATTGAAATGTTTTTTTACGTAATAATAGTTTTTTCTTGAGAGTATCTAACTCTTCAGAACTCATATTATCATAATTAACAACACGCTTGAACTGTTCTACTTCGGACATCAGATGTTTATACCATATACTCTGTATGTGCAAAAGTTTATATATACAATAACCTATATTGTGCTACGCTCTTTTTAGGGGTTGTCCCTCCTGTGATTTTATGATTTGGCAAAAAGCGCAAAATGAGACTCCCGCCCGGAACTAGAACCAGGACTAATAAAAAAGTTATCCACAGGTATTTAAAATAAATAAAAATAAATTGAAACAATCTATAATTTTAGCCGTTTACCTATATAAGATATTATAGTAAATTTACTATAATTTTCTTGACATGTATTATATGGGATAATATATGTTAATTATCTTTTAACAACGGAGAAACTATGTTTAAAAAAGATATATTAAAAAAAGCAATTAACAATAAATTGTTTTCTGTTGAGTTTATCAAAGCAGATAAAACGAAGAGAACTATGCTTTGTAAGTTGCCCACCAATGAAAAATTTTTTAGTGGTGGAGAATTAAAAGGCGATAGAAGTCACTTATTAGAAGTGATTGATGTCACAGTGTTAAGAAAAACCAAAGAACCAAAAAAGGCTTGGAGGTCTATTAATCTTAATACTTTAACAAGTCTTAAAATCGGGGGTATCGAATGGATGTAGTATTTAAATACGAGGATAATATTGAAATCATTTGGAATGGTTTTGGTACTTTCAACGTCTTTGTTGATGGTAAAAATGTAAATTGTTTTACTGATTTTACTGTAAGAAATTCTGATCAAGCTCAACAAGCTGCAGACGAATGGCTAGCAATGGAGCTTGAAGAAGAAAAGTTAAGGCATGCAGATGCTTACTAGAATTATAAAAGTATTAATGCAAACCGGATCTATCTGGTTTGCATTTTGTTTAGCTGTCTTTATACTTGGGATAATATTTCCGCATTACTTATAGGAGAAAATTTATGTGCGACTTATGTAACAACAATTATTTTGTCTTATCAACTAACGAGACCGGCAAGCCGGACGTTCAAAAGTGTGATGAATGTAATAAGTTTAAAAGTGATGATGATGCAAAACTATATGTATTCATGCACATCTTTAATGATGACAATCTTTTAAACATCGAATTCCCTTGGAATAATGATTAGAAACCTAATAGCTGCAGCTCATAGCTGCAGCTTTGTTAATGAAAGGATAGTTATGGAACAAATGCTCCTGGAAAAAGTTCAGATCCTAGAAGACCAGCTTGGTAGGACTGAAGACGCATGGTTAAAAAGAATATGGGAAGATCATATAAATGATTTAATGCGCAAGGTCACAAGACTTAAAAAATAAAATAAGGGGGCAATGCCCCCTTAAT
>VMHT01061845.1_pt1 | contig 12331 bp, 12 predicted proteins | sample 4693611 | NCBI WGS metagenome assembly VMHT01 (sample SAMN12280063, study PRJNA550983) | marine metagenome | isolation source: seawater sampled from same location over 5 years 0.02-0.2 micron viral filtrate | place: USA: collected off the coast of southern California halfway between the port... ...
GTACAAATTCAGGCGTGTCTGATCTTTTGAGATCTAAACCCATTACTTTTAGTTTGCCGCCTTCTGGTTGCCAACCTTCTAAGTCTAATACATTAATTGCATATCTTTTCTTTGTAATAAAGATACCTGCTCTACCAACAACTTCTCTGCCTGCTTTAAGTATATTACCTTGGCTAGTAGAAATGTTAAAGGCCTGTTTAGCATATGAGGGAAAAGTGTCACTTACTGTATCTGAAATATTATCATATAATGCAATAGCACTATCCATGTCTAGCACAATGTCTTGCTTTTTACTAATCTCATGAGCACTAAAATACACAGAGTCAGTATCACCATAAACAATAGTATCTCCTGTGTGATCATATTCGCCAGTCAACATTTTGTTTGTTTCTGCTCCCATGTGTCTAGTAATTGCTCTACCAGTGAGTGTTGTGCTTTGTCCTATCCTGTGGTCAAAGAACCTACTACCTGGATTACAAATAGCACCATATGTACTGTTAAGTAAAATTTTTCTAACTAACTGCCTCTTATCCCAGAATGCTATGTCCTCTGGTGTTGTTGCTTGTTTCTTTTTAGCCTGTAACTCTTGTCTCTCTGAATACCATTTCTCTAATAGACCGGGTATAATACCTTGTACGTCTGTTCTATATACAGTACCATTTGCACTAATGCACCATGGCTCCTCGCTATTAAACAGCATGTTATACACGTCAGCACCTTTAACACTAATTTCTCTTTTGTCTTCCAAGTCTAATATAAGTGGCTTGTCAACATCTTTGGTCATTACCATTTCATATTCATTAGTACCAAACTTACCTGCCCATGCATCTGCAAATGATTTCTTTTCTATTTGCATTTTTTCTGTAATTTCTTTATCTGTGTACTCTTGCCTTAGTTGTCCTACAATAGTTTCAGGAGCCATATTCAATGCTCTAATGACACTAGGATACAGACTGTTTATGTCCATTGAACCTACCCATTCATGCATACCTTTCTTAGGAAATGCCACATAGGCACCTGCTACTGTATGCCCCCATGGGTTATCTGAATCTTTAGTTCTATTTCTATCAGGAACAACCATGCCACGTCTGTGTGCTTCATTTACTATGGCTTGGTCAATTGTTTGTACAGCACCCATTGTTACTGGAAGTAATACTGTATTTTGATGTGCAATCTCACTAGCAAGACTTATAAACTGCAACTTGTCATCTAGTTTCTTAAGTAGCATTGTGTCTTGTATGTTATATTCTAAGAACAGTTCAAAGTCGTGATTGTATAATCTATCTAAACTGCCATCATACACAACTTTCTTTTCACCAACTTCCATTTCACCAATGTAGTCTAGCCTGTAACTATGACGCTCTTCATAGTTATACTTTCTATACAGTTGCATATAGTCTAAGTGTACACGACCTACTAAATCATATGTTTGTGTTTCTCTGCCGTGATTAACATATTCTCTTTTAATCACGTTCTTGTCTAGTAAACACAGACGTCTTGTTTCGCTTTTACCTAACACTTTGATAATTCTGTTTACAGTATAAGGAATATCATAACCTTCACTGTTCCAACCACTTAATATGTCTGCATCATCTATGAGACTAAGAAAAGCATCTAACATTGCTTTTTCATTACCAAACAATATAGTGTCGCCTACATTATCTGCTATCTTTTGTGCTTGTTCCCAATTAAGTGTCTTAGGCGGAACTGCTAAACAAACAATCTTATCCATCCAGTCTAAGTAAACACTGATACTAGTAATAGGCATAAATGCATCTTCAGGTGAACTATAACCTCTATCTGGATCAAAGTCTACCTCGATATCAAAAAAGCATTTGTGTAAGTCTGGTGCATCCATGCCCAAGTAATGATCTGCTAATACTCTGTTTACAGGTTTTAGATCACTTTCATATGTGCGTTTGTTTTGATACAATGCAACATTACGTTTAAAGTCTTTCCAATTGTTTGCTGTAATCTTGCTTACTGGATCGCCATACACACTATGCTGTTTGCCTTTAGGGTCATCTACATAAAAGTAGTATCGCATAGGGTGATCAATAATCTTGCGTTCGCCCTCTTTAGTACGTTCAACGACTCTTACTATGCCTTTGTTCTGTTCAAAAACTGCGTCAACGTAACTCAATTACCAACTCCTTTTAACTCTAAATTCATTTAACCTGTCTGAATATTTTAACATAAATTTTAATTTCTCTGCTTCTGAAACAAATTGCCCATATATCTTAGCAATTGGTTTATAACTGCTTTCAAAATCTACTACCTTTGTAAATGTTGCATCTTTAAAATTAAAGAAAGGCATCATCTCATCATGTAATCTATCTTCGAATATATGCTCATAGTCTGCATCATCAGTCCATGGCATATCAAATAGATGTACTTTTTCTGTAGTCAGATTCATAGTGTACAGTATAACAGATTGACTACAGTTGTCAACCTATTTTATATCTATTTGGTCCTGTTTTATAAGTGGTCTTTACCAACTGCGGCTAGAATAGTTTCTAGTGCATCAAACTTATCTGTTTCATCGGTAAATGATGCCTTATGAGCAACTTTAACTGCTTTCATAAGGACTGCTGGTTTAATATCCATTTCTTCTGCTATTGCTTTAACAGTTTCTCTTAAACCTACTTGGAGTGATTCTACTTCATAAAGGACTTGGTCTCCTTCTTGAACTAGTTTTTTAAGTCTTGCGACTTCTTCTTGATTGAATGTTTTATTGAACGCCATAATAATCCTGTGTGTATGTAATTAATTATCTAAGTATTATACTAAAAAAGTAGATTGTGGTCAAGTACTAATATTCAGTACTGGCCTCAAAGTCCCAATCGACCACATCTAATTCTTCTGCAAGTATATCTGCAATTTTAGTACCTTCCTCGGCACTAATATCTTCTTCAGTTAATACTTCGTACACTTGTACATCATCTGATTCGTAATGTACTACTTCTGCTTTAACTTTATTGCCATTACCATCAAATGATTGAAATACTTTGGTAGGAACAACACTCTGGACTATATCAAAAAAGTCAACTATATCATCACGTGATATTTCCTTTTCAACTACAATCCTTACAAAATGTTTTCTTACCTTATCTACCATAGTAATTACTTACCTTTACTAAATGCTTGAGCACCAAAGAAGGCGGCAACAATACCTGCTACTGCTACAAAGTATGTAGCGGCCATATCGCCTAGTATTTCACTTGCTTGATTTAAGCCAGCCAATACTGCTATTACTACTGCAAAAGGATAAAGTAACATACCACTTAGTGCAAACCAAGCCATGCTACGTTGAGCATCTCTCATTGCATCTAGATCTTCGAGTTCTTTTCTTTTGAACTCTAAGTACATTGCTTCTTCTTCTTTTGAAACCTTTCCATCTCCATTTGTATCAGCCGGATGGTGTACTGCTGTTTTTGTTTCTTCTGCCATTATGTTCTCCTACTAACTTATGACTGCTCTGTCTGTTACTCTTCTCCAGTTAGTGCCATCACTAAATGCCATTACTGGACCTCCTGTTTCATTGGTTACATATATCATATGCCCAATGTATGCAGATGCATCAGGTACTGATAATACTGCATATCGTGGAAACTCAACTGGTCCTCCACTTGTTTCAACTACGCCATAGTCACTGTTGACTAGTGCAACTACTGAATCTGTTAAATTACCATAGTCTAAACTGTCTGTTACTGAGGCTGTAATTGCACCGTAATCGCTTACAGTTTCAAATAATATTGATGAAACAGAACCACCTACTGATAGTTTTGCCTCTGACTCATCGTAAGTAAATGCTGATGATCCATTAAACGAACCTTCATCATTGTACTGTATCTGCGTGTTACTACCACCCGGTGTGGCATCTATATTAGCAAAACTTACTGCGCCACTGCCATCTGTAGTTAATACTTGATTAGCACTACCATCTGCTGTTGGTAAACTATATGCTCCATTAACATCAACTGTACCTGTTACACTAATACCTGTGGCACTTGTTACTAACTTAACACTATTATCATGATAAAATGTTTGGGCACCACCTGAACTAAACAAGGCTGATGTTTTACTACCAGCGGCATTAGAAATTGTAAATGTGCCTGATCTTAATCTTATTGCGCCTGTGCCAGCATCATCAATATAACTGTTACTACCATCGTGGTATATCTGTAAGTCATCACCATCACCTAAGTTTAATTTATTATTGTCACCAAACTTAGCAGATGATGTACCACCTGTAACAATTAATGTATTTGCCTTAACAGTATTTGCCGCACCATTTGGTTGAATACTACCTGTGACTGTACCACTTAAATTACCAACAAATGTACCAGCACTAAAGGTATCACCATTAACTGTCCACTCGCCTTCATCTTCGTCCCAACGAATATGCACATTACTTTCAGCACCTCTATTTACAAGAATGCCTGCGTTTGCTGTGGCTTGTTGGTTTGATGCTAAGTCGCTGTTTAAGACTATTTCATTGTCAGCAATATTGAGAGTTTCTGTATTAATAACAGACTGTGTACCGTTAACAGTTAGATTACCTGTGATAGTAATGTCGTTTGCAAAGGTATTGTCTGTGTCAACTCTGGCAAAACTTGTACTATTAATGCTGTCTAATGTGTCAGCATCGCCTACAGTTAGTTTGCTCCATGTTACAGAACCCCCACTTACTGTTGCAATTTTTAATAGTGTATTGCTTGAATCGAACCAAAGATCACCTGTCGAGATATTACTAACGTCACTAGGTGCGTCAGATGTCCCATAAATTCTAGAACCGCGTTTTCCAATTCTAAAACTACTTTGCGAGGTACCTTTGGCGTTCATTATGATTGCCATTAGTTACGTCTCTCCAATATGTACTTGTCTAGCATTCTGCTAGTCTACATGTAAACATGTAGTCAAATCCTATTAGGACTTAACTATATTTATCTTTTTTATAAATATATGTATGAGTACAGAATACACTAAATGGACTGTAGATAAGATATTAGATACAGCACCAATAGAAACAGATAAACTACACGTTATGGATGTAGATAACTTTATGCACCCTGATTTGTACGCACAGGTACAAAATTGTATACCATGGAATCAATGGCAAAACGAAGAACTACCAGGTAGACATGGGTATCATATAGGCCCAGCGGAATCACAAGAAGCATTACAAATAGCCACAGAATATGTGTACAGAAACCAAGAGGTTTTAGATGCAATAGGTAATGTAATGAATATGTCAAGTAATGTAAACATCAATCAACCGTTTATGTGGATGGACACAAACAAAAATTCAGTACATGATGTTCACGTAGATCACCCTTCTTACTATTATACGGTTCAGCATTCATTAGCAGATACTGATGAATTTGCACACACAGGTACTATGTTTTGGGAGGTTGATTGTGCTTATGATCAAGCCATAGACGAAGGACTAGATCCTACATTTGGTGAAGATAGTAAATTAGTACGAATGGGACACCAAATGCCTTATGTTCCTAATAGGGCATACATATTACCAAGAAGCAGTAAAGGTTGGCATAGTTGCCCGGACCTTACTGTAGAACCAGACACTATGCAAAGGGTTATGATTTATTTAATTGCTACTCTTCAGAAAACTTAACTCTATTAAAGTAAGTTTCACAACCACGTGACATTTTGCCAGTTGTATGATCTTTGACGTATGCAGTAAGAGAAATGTTATCACCTACGTCAACATCAGATTTATGTGAAAAGAATTTTACAATATTAGAGTTGCCTTCTTTGGCAACATACAAATAACTATTACTTCTCCATATAAATTTCTTGTGAAGTATTTCAACATTAAATGTATCGCGATTGTGCAATGTACCAACATACTGACTATATTTTGCAAGTTCTTTTTCCATTTTATTGAATGTACGTTGTTTCTGTCCATTATCATAAACACTAGGCAAACTTGCAATAATACCAATGTCTTTGTATTGAACAAATTCCTTATTGATAAGTCCTAAGATTGATTTTTCAAAATCGCTGATATCACGTTTAATTGCTTTCAAACTTAGGCCTTTGAAATACTTAATCATATGATCAACATTGTCGCTGTCGCTTTCGATAACAGAGATATCATTGTAATAAGTATCTAGTGTTTTATCAATACGAGATGTTTTAAATTTTTCAATACCTAAGTGGTTATTGATAATAAACAGGTTAGGCAGTTTCTTTTGATAACCGTTTTCATCTTCTTCGATGTTGGCATCCTTTTTGATGTAACCACCATTTACTCTGTTTACTGCTACTGACAATGAAAGAAGATCAGTAAGACTATACTGATCCTCAAACCATTTACCTGTTCTTGCTTTCTTAATATTCATTAAGCGGCCTCTATCATTGAAAGTGGAACACTATATGAACGGCCTCGCATATCTACAATGGCCTTCTTAACATTCACTTTGGTAATAACACCAGGTGTGCGTTTTGTTTTTTGAACAACAAATACATTGTCGCCGACACTTAGACTTGCTTTAGCATTAAGTGTTTTAACAGAATTGGTAAATGCACTTAGTTCGTTAAGTTCTGACAAACTAAAGTTACCTGATTGAATTGCTTGTTTGATTTCTAAAAGTTCCATTATACATTCCTCACTATGTTTGCATCACTATAATCTAAGATGTTACCGTTCTCATCTCTACCAGGAGATGTTGTAGCATGTAAAATGCTATCAAACTCTCTAATATCAATACCAGTTCTATTAAGAACACTATCAATAACTCTATCTCTCATCACTTTCAAATGAGGAACATTAACACTTACAGGATACTCAGAACCTTCTGGATGGTCAATGTTTTCTTCATGTCCATACCACATTTCTTCCAATGAGGTTAACTGTATGTTTACTGATTTGCCGTCATCTTCGTTGGCATTGTAGCAAGTAAAAGAACCAATATGATATCCAGGGATGGAAACAATTTTGTCCTTGCTTTGATTTTTTGTATTTAAGTTCTGCATAAAGACCTCCTACCGTCTGTTTTTGCTAAATTATGTATATATTATAGCAAATTCTAGTGTCGAGGTCAACCGGTTTTTACAATTAAATTGTATATTTCTTCCCAGTTTTTACATACACTTGCATCACCTTTGTAATGCATATTGTGTCCATGCTCAACTAAGATACCTTTTAGACCAGCATCTATGCCCCAATCAACATTCTGTGGTTTGTCTTCAATCCAGTATGCTCCAGGATATTTTTTACCAAACTCTAGTAATATTTCATCCTTGTCTGCACCTGTATCTAAACAAATAACTTCTTTAAAACAGTCGTCACCAAACAGTTTATTCAAGTTCTTAGTTCTAAGTTCTTGTGCATAAGGGTCTAAACTCAAACTTGTAATTGCTACAAATTGATATTGATGTTGCTCATGTAACTTTTTAACAAAGTATTGAGCATCTCTAAGTGGAGGCAAAAATCCAATTGCCGCACTTTCATTAAAATTTTTGATTACTTGGTCACCAGTAGAGTCGTTTCTTAGATCAAACTTTTCTCTAATGCTGTAATGTAATCTGTGATTTTCTACTGGGAAGTGTCCTCTGTGTTCCATCCAATTATGGAATGCAAACTCCCAATCTAATACCACACCGTCGCAGTCTGTTAATATAACTTTATTTTCCATACATGTATTATACATTCTTTTATCCTCTGTGTCAAGTCAAAAGAAAAGCGACCGAAGCCGCTTTTCCAATGTTTATTTTGATTAGTCTAAACTAAACGATTAAACAACATACTTGTATTCAACAACACCTGTTACAACACCTGCTGTAGGTGTAGCCGCTGTTGATCCGTCACTTTGAACGAACTCAACTTGGACTGCCGCATTTTTAGTTAGCGAACTTGCAAAAGGTAAGTCAATAACATAAGTTCCAACTGTAACGTCGTTAGTTGTATGCGCCGCAAGTACATTACCTGAACCTGCATTGTCTTTAACTAACATACCGTCAACTGAACCACCTGCTATTAATGTTGTAACATTAAGAATAACTTTACTTGCGTAATATGTTCTTCCTGATACGTTTGGTACTGTACCGATATTAAAAGAGTTTAAACTTCCGTTTGCTGTGAAAGCCGCTCTTAATGTAAGTCCGTCACCACCGTTGTTATCAACATAGTCTTTAACTGCCGCTGATGTTGGTAAAGTAGTATCGTTATCGTTACTACCAATTCCATCACCTTCGTCAACAAATTTAGTGATTGCAATACTTTCGCCACTGTCAGTTAAAGTACCAAAAGATACAATTCCTGATGCAGTTACGTTTACTAGGCCTGTAGCACTACCTGAGGCGATACTTGCTACGCCATCAGTTAATGTACCTGCTGATACTTGTCCTGAGAAAGTACCTGCTGTCATACCAGTAAGTGTAGTATCCATCGCAAAAGTAACGTCATCACCTGAGTTACTTGATGTAATGTTTAATCCACCTAATAGTTTTAACTTATCTGAACCTAATGCAACAACGTTATCCGCCGCGTCATCTGATTGGATAGTTAATGAGGTTGATATAGCCGCTGTTCCAGCCGCTGTAATTCTACCTTGCTGATCTACTGTAAAAGTAGGTACTGCTGTTGAACTACCATATGAACCTGGTGTTACTGCCGTATCATCAAGATCCACAGAAATTGCTTGTCCTGACGCCGCAGTAGTAATACCAGTTGAACCAGTAATAGATAAACTCTGTGAGTCCATATTTACTGTTCCAGTTCCACTATCACCTGCTATGCCTAAGTCATCGTCCATGTCTAAGCCATCGACGTATGCTTTCATATTTGTATTAGCCGCATCAACATAAGTTTTCATGTTGGTGTTTGCTGTTGTAATGCTACTATTTAAAGTAGTAACTTCGCCATCAACATAAGCCTTCACACTTTGTTGAGTTGGTACAGCAGTAGCACTATCTGATGACATATTGTCTTCATCTAGGAATGCTGTAATTGACGCACCACTGGCACCAGTAAAACTAGAACCTGTGATTCCAGCCGCCTGCATGTCAGCCGCAGTATAAGTTAAAGCACCTGTTGAAGAACCTGTGAAAGTTCCTGTTCCAAATACTACCTTATCTTCTGATTCGTCCCAACCTAAAAATACGTTGTTGCTGTCGCCTCTTTCGATAACTAAACCAACATCGTTTGAAGGTGTACCAGTTGTACCCGTACCTAATTCTAGTAGGGCATCACTGATTGTTGTATTAGTTGAACTAACAGTTGTGGTAGAACCATTAACTGTTAAATCACCTGTAATGACTGCGTCACCGTTTACTGTAACACTACTTGATGTTATATCGTCTGAAAGTAATGATCCTTGGACGTCAACGTTGGCGGCTCTAATAGCCTTAAGTGTTGAACCATCTGACCCTGTGAATTCGTATCTATCACTAGCACTTACCCACTTAAATCGTCCACCACCTTTGCCAAGTTGTACATCGTTGGATATACCTTTTAGACCAAAATTCTTTACATCTGCCATTTTGTCTTCTCCTTGGAGTTTTGAGGGTATTCATTTCCCTCTTTCAATTTTTACATTGTTCCGGAATAATGTGTGTTGATGTATTGTGTACTAGTATTTATCTTTACGCCAAAAATTATGGCCTTTTAATACCTTAAAATTTATGTGCTTTATTTAAACGTATGTAACTTTGACAGTGGCATTACCTTGTGATGCCCCGTAATGATTAATTCTGAAGTTTACTTCTAACTCTGCTGTATTAGAAGAAGGCCATATGTATTCTGGATTACTAATATATCCACCTACTGACCCTGGGTCGTTATCATTTGGCCCATGTAAGAAATCTGTATCTACTGTAGTACCAACTTCCATTGTGGCTTCTTGTGAACCACCTGTAAATGCTGTGTGTACTTCTACACTAACACTTTGTATTTTACCACCTGGTGATACATTACCTAAGTCATAATTTTGACTATTACCAAAGCCGCCAACTGGTGCTGTTACGTTGTATGTGAGCGTCTGTGCGTCGGTATTAGCACTATCTTGGTCACTTACCTTAGTCCATGCACTTCCATCGTATAAGTATAATGCCCATTCACCTACGCCATTGTCTATAACGTATGCTTGGTCACCTGTTGTAGGTGATAGTGAGTTTCTAGAATTTATATTTGAAACAACTGTAACACTCGCACTTCTAATACCTTGCTCTACATTCATTGCTAATGGGAACATACCATTGTGTACACTGAATATACCTGCGTTGTTTTCAAAGTTTCCTGTGCTATCGAATATATCAATTGGTCCGCCATCAGTTCTTGTAAGTTTTAACTTGTTACCTGTACTTGCTGATGTAAAAGCAGGTAACCCAGAAACATTACTACTGCCTACAAATGGATTACCGTTAACATCATTGGTGCCAGAAAATATGTTTATAGCATTACCGTTTGCTTCTGTTAGTGTAAGTACACTACTTGTAAATGTTGCTGTTAAATTAGGAATACTTGCGGCATTGATATCTGTTGCCATGTCTTCTGGAATAGCAACATTAATACCATAAGCGGCCTTACCTGCGGCATTTGTAGTAAAGTTTACTGTTGTATTGCCACTACCACCATTAAAGATAGCAGTAAAATTAGTGTAACCACCAACCAATCCGTATGCTGTACCTGTAGCACTTGAACTAACACTTGTTGGTGCTGGTGATGTACTTGCTGTTATGCTTGTACTACTAAGTCCATTTATTTGACTTACAGTTTCTGCTAGTGTACTACTAAATCCTGCACCATTAAATGTATGGCTTACTCCATTAAATACTACCGCTGTCCCGTCTGGAACTGTTGGATTAATTGCTGAACCAATTGTGCTTGTTTGTACAGCATCAGCAATTTTTAAGAACATTATCTTACCTGTATCAGATGTAGTTAAGTCTCCATCTGTATCTGCGTAAATAAAATCTCCTGCTGAACCAGGTATTGCTGGTACAAAGTCTATAATTCTATTGTTAGGTGATACCATAAATGAATTTGGCCCTGGTCCATTTTCAACTACAACACCGAAACTCTTACTAACAAGAGCGGCATTGGCTTTTACAAAATCTCCTGTATCACTAACAGCAATAACATCACCTATATTAAAACCGTGTGCGGTTTTTTCTAATAAGTAATTTAATTGTGGATTTAAGTATTGGAATCTACTGTTTACATTAGCATAAAAGTCTGAACTTACAATACCACTTGGAAGTGGATCTAACATTGGGTGTCCACTTTCGTTTAGTGTAAACACAACACAACTACCTGTATTAAATATACCAGCACCTGTGTTACTTTTAAATGTGTTATAACGTGCTACGTCTTCTACTTCACATGTAACTGAACTAGCATTCTTACTTGTTACTGAAATAATTTTAAGACATTGACCAGTTGTGGCTCCTGCTATCCAGTCGCCAACTGTAACATCTAGACCGTTGAACTCTCTGTCTTTTCTTGTTAAGTGAGAACCATGTGTTTGAGCAGTAACACTAAATGTTATTGTCCATTGATAAAACTTTGGAGAACTACCACCGGTGTACCATCTATCCGATGATCCGTTTGCATGTGCCCATTGTGTTTTACCTGCAATGCTACTAACATTAACACCTAAAACTTTATTTGGTACATTGAGTTCTATTTGACTAGTCTTATAAGACATAGTATTACTCCGCCATCACAAACGTTAACCAAGCATGGGTGCTTGTTCCAAACGATCTACTTGCTCCTGTAATACCTTCTGATACTTTTAAGTCTACATTAGCAACTGTAGAGAAACTACCAAATGCTGTTGGTGATCCACTACTGCCACCACCATCGACTGTTCTTGTAGTCCAGTCACCACTAACAGCATTCATGCTGTATTTGTTAGAAGTATACTGATAACCATGAGCCATAACTGCTACTGGTGGATAATCAAATCCTGTAAACTGTACTTCTATCTCAGCACCTGCGGCACTTGTAATTGTGGTTGCTTGTATTCCGCCTGTGGCATTTGATATACTTGCTAATTCCCCTGATGTGTTGTAGTTTAATTTTAATCTTTCATAAGTGTTACCACGTGTTACGGAACCGCCGCCTCCGCCTCCACCTGGCTCACCTTTTTGTCCTTTATCTCCATCTGATCCATCACTACCTGATGAACCATTTGAACCTGCTGGACCGGCCGGGCCTGCTACTGTACTTGGTTCGCCCTTGGCACCTGTTGGTCCTTGTGGTCCTTGTGGACCTGTATTACCAGCCGCTCCTGCTGTACCCTGTGGTCCAGTATCACCTTTTTGTCCTTTATCACCTGTTGGTCCTGTTGGGCCACCTAAT
>VMHT01176960.1_pt1 | contig 12329 bp, 22 predicted proteins | sample 4693611 | NCBI WGS metagenome assembly VMHT01 (sample SAMN12280063, study PRJNA550983) | marine metagenome | isolation source: seawater sampled from same location over 5 years 0.02-0.2 micron viral filtrate | place: USA: collected off the coast of southern California halfway between the port... ...
ATCTCTCCCCCATCAAATTTATATTTAACTTTTTTCTGTTCATTCTTTAATTCTATCTTTGCAGATTTCATTACAAATATAGACAATGCTTCTATCAAATCACCAAAAGTATTTCTCATCTTATTACTATAAGGCTGACCTTCACCTTTAATACCCTTTGCTTCCATTTGTAATTGGCATAATGGCCTACCTATATTAGACATTCTAGGTTCAAACTTGTCTCTTCTTTTTTCTTCAAACTGTTTTAGCAAGGCGTTTTTACACGCCTCACCAAATTCTTCAACAAGTTTACTATCAACTTTTACAGCATCTTTAGTTGCTTTGTCTAAGTATAACTGAACTTTATGAAGTATAGAGTTCATTATTTAGCAAAGACCTCTGCTGGATCTGGTAACTCATCATCCATTCCATCAATTATTTTTCCAGAGATAGCATCATGACCATTTGATTTTTTATCTTTTGCTTTTTGATACAAGTCAGCTATTTGATTATTCTCATGATTAATAGTTTCTTGAAATGCTTTTAAAGTATCCATATCTTCTGTAGACATTTTTAAATTAGCATCAGCATTTACTTTTATTTCAGGGACATAAAAAGTATTACCACCTTTTTTTTGTCTTTTACTATCTAAAGTAAATGTACAACTAAACATTAGTTTTTTTCTTTTATTAATCTGATCAATAGAAGCACCGACTGGAGCAAAACTAGTACCAGTTACCCTCCAAAGTGTAGGTAAATTTTTTACCTTATGATCTGTACCATCAGAAGTTTTAGAATCAAAACTTACTAGACCATATAATAATCTATAGCATCTAATTTTTCTTTGTTCAGCTAAATCTTCTGGAGATAATTTATCTCTATCTTTGTATGGCACTTTATTACATCTAGTGCCACCTTGAATATCAATAGCTTCTTCTTTCCAACTTTTGAAAATGATTGATCTATTTACATACTCACCCTTCTCTGGTTCATAATGCATGTATTGCATAGCACTTATAAAAGGTCTAAACGTTACAGGTTTACCAAATACGTTTGTGCCAATACTTGCATCGTAAGTGTAGAAATTACCAACAGGTAATGAATTTCCATCATCATCTTCTGGATTTCTATTGATTGCTAGTCTTGGAATATTATTTACTTCTCCTCCACCAGAATCTTGCCCGATAGCTTTCATAATCTGCTCATCAGACATTGTTTTTGTGTCTATTAATTGATTGTCCATATATTACAATCCTCCTATGTTGTTATTACTATACCACATATTTATAAAAAAGTCAAGGGTTATTTTAATATTCACCAATAAAAAAACCTATTAAAATCCATAAACCAATGACACCTAGTAAACTTTCTAGCATACTTTTGTTTTCCCTGTTGTTGGTATTACTGTTACACCATCCACTTGTGCGTAATACAGCATATCATTGTAGTGTGGATGGTTTTCATTTAAATATAATTTTTTAGGTATGTCACCATGATTAGAAACTAACTCTTGATATTCAACAACACCATCAACTGATGTGTCATCGAACTCATCTAAAGTTTCTAATGCCTCTATTTGATTTCTCTCTATTATTTGCATATCAATAGTCCCTTTGTCTAATAGTAATACGGCAATCTACATCTCCACAAAACTTATGATTATGATCTTCTTGTAAATGTTCTAAAAATTTAGCTAAATCTTTTGCATGAATGCCATCATCAAAATTAAAAGAGTTTAGAACTGAATCTTTCTTAGGTTTTTCTTTTCCTTCAACCCATTTATCTCCAATAACTTCTATACTTGCTTTACCTATATACATTTTTTTTCCTCCATTTCTAACCAATTGTACCCTATTTTTAAATCTGAGTCAAGTGGAACGTTAAAAGTTATTCCATAGTAATCTTTCATTACAGATACTACAGACGATGCACCCTGTTTAAATATTTTACTCATCACATCTTCCTCACCAGGATAAACATCAGCTACAATTGAATCGTGAACTGTGTTGATTAGTAAACTCTTTACTTTATTTTTTTTCATTAATTTATGTATTTGTATACAAGCAATCGGTACAATGTCAGCTGTAGCAAATCCTTGAACTGGATAATTTTTTATCTGTGTGCCATAGCTAGATCCACCCCAAGGCATTCTTTCTGCAAATGGAAATGAATATTCTCTACCAGATGGTATCCTTACAACTTTATATTTTACAGCATGAGTTTGTAATTCGTCATGCCATTTTTTTATATCAGAATACTTCTCTAAAAATTTAGTATAATATCTTTTTTCATCCTCTGTACCAGTCACTCCACCATATAAAGGTTTAAAAGTATGTGCCTTTGCATCTTGTCTAGATACACCAATGATGTCAGCAGAATACTTATGAACATCAACATTATTTTTTATATCTTCCATACCTTGTTTGTCCTGTGCAAGAAATACTGCTGTTCTAAATTCTAATTGTGCAAAGTCAATCTCAATAATTTTACCATTATTAAATCTAGAGTTTACAACTTTACGGATAGGAAATGTTTTACCTCTAGGTTGGTTTTGAAAATTTGGATCACGACTTGAAAGTCTACCAGTTGATGTAACACATTGCATAAATTTAGGGTGAAGCAAACTACTTCTATTAGTAAATGATTTTATACCCATGACAAATGTATGTAGATATGTATCAATAGCATTAAATCTAATAATAGTTTCTATAAATTCTTTTAGTTGACCGTCTGATCTTGATGCCAACTTTATTAAAGTAAGTCTGTCAGTTTTAAATCCACCTTCTGCTATTTCATTAGAACTTTTTGGACTCTGATTAAACCCTGCTATCTTTGCCATCTTTGTATACACGACACCTTCTCCTAAACAATCAGAACATTTAGAATACTTTTTGAAGGGTGTGCCATCTTTTCTTACTTTTTTGACAACACCCTTCCCCTTACAGCCAATGCATTGTGTTGCACTAGTCTTACGTAGAGTCTCAGTATGTTCTCTTACAAGAGACTGTAACTGTGAATTAGAATATTTTGGTCTTCTTTTTGATTTTCCTGTAGATTTATCTATACCTATATTAAATAATCTTTTCCATGCATTTTTATCTTTTACTCTTTTAGAATATATCAACCACGATAACTGTTCTGTACTATTTGGATTTATTTTTGTATCACCCATCTTATCATAAATAATTTTATCTATCTTCTGTCTTAAGTAAGCATACTCAGCATTATATTCTTTTTCTACCTGGAGAAGATCAGTCATATTAATGTGAATACCATTACGTTCCATTTCAGTAAGTGTAATTAAAAACTCATTCATCATCTTAATTGTTTTTACTAAACCTTTATTTTTTTTTAATTTAAAATCTTCCATTTGAGAATCAAAAAGTTTACGTGTAATAAAAACATCTTGTCTACCATACTCTTCAACTAAATCTACTGGTATGTTTTCAAATGAAACTCCACGATCAATAAACTCTTCAATTCTCTTATCCTTCATTCCAATTTTTCTTCTCTTGCATGATGCATCAAGAGATAAACCTTTTCTTAATCCTCTAGCTAATACATATTCTCCAATCATAGTATCATATACACGACCACTATATTTAAAATTAGACTCAAGTAACCAAGTTAAGTCAAATTTAATATTGTGACCAACTAATAGGGTAGTGCTATCTAAAATTTTTTGTATCTTATCGTGGCAATCAATGTGTACTTTTTCTGTATGATTTACAAAATAGTATTCTTTATTTATACCTACACTTACCAATATATTTTCGGGATTAAACGGTAAAGGATTTATTTTACCATTCTCATCTTTTTTAAAAGATGTTTCTACATCAACTGTGCTAATCATCGTACCTACTTATCTCTCTAAATAATCTACAACTTGGTTCTCCATGCCAACCTGTGATTTTATTTTTACTTACACATAAAGTTCTATTAATGTTATCTCTATCAATAGATGCATTTCTACCTATGCCAATAATTAAATCAGCCTCGGCAGCTTTGCCTGTTTTGGAGTTTTCCATCATATCAAATGAAATGAAATCTCTGTTGTGTGCATCAGCTGATGCTTGTGATATAGCTATCACAACACATTTTCTTCTCTTTGCAATCTCTCTTGCACTTGTATATATTGCTCTAAGTTTTTCATCTGTTCTTGCATATGTGCCTGCAATATTTATTTTGTCTAATTGATCTATAACAATAATATCGGGTTTGTGAAGTTCACAATGCCTATCAATATCTTGTATAGTAAAATCAACTACATCTAACATTTTAATATTATCTTTTACTTTAACCCAATCTTGATGTGCTTTCTGTAAATTAGATATAATCTGATCTTTATTGTAACCAGTATAACTACTAATTGCTCTCATCTGTGTACGAACAGCAGGCTCTTCGTTTATAAACGCATGCACTTTTGCACCCTGTTCAGCAAAACCGTAAGGTGCTGCGACAAGACTAACCCAGAAAGCAGTCTTACCTGTTTCAGGTCTAGCAAATACAATCATTAAGTTACCATCACCAACACCACCAATATTATCTTTTAATTGTGCTAAATTAAACTTCCATTTTGTAGTAACATTTAATTGATTAATTAATTCACCAATGTTATCTGTTACAGAATCAATTTGATCTATTGGTTTATCTTGATCGTGCTGTTCTATAATTTTAGATATAACATTAAAATCTGCAGGTCTACCATTAAATATTTCAGTTGCTTCTACTGCTATCTTTTGAGCAACGTTTCTATCTTGCATAACTTTTATAATATCATCTGCTATCTTTTCATTAGGTACATCTATTGTTCGAATATCTTCTACTAATTCACTTACAGTAATTTTCATTGCACGTGTAAGTGCTGGATTATAAACAGAAGTATGTAGAGAATATAGTTCGTCAATACTAATATTACTATCGTACTTATCATGTGCCTTTTGTATAGTGTCATACAATGACCCTATCATACCCTCAAACACACTTCTGGATAATGTTCCCTTGTATTTATTAAAATACTTTTTGTTTAAAAATAATTTTAATATTTGTTTTTCTACCATTATTACTTACAGTTTGTTTTTTTAACATCTGTTTCACCAATAACATCTTTAACCCACACATATGAATAGACGCTACCATCTCCCGTACATTGCTTACCAAACTCTATCTTCTTTGGATTTTTTGTACATGAAACAAATAATAACAATCCTAGTATTGTTACTATAATTTTATTTGTCATAGATTATACTCCTTATTTTTTCGGTTTCAAAATTTTTTAGATCCTCATCTAAAATTTTTACAATAACTTTTGTATTGCCTACATATCTTATTTTATTTGATATGTCAAATGCTTTCGTTGTAGCATCTCTATCTAAACATATAAATATTGTTTTAAATTTTTTTAAGTATTTATTCCAATCATCATTGTATGATGTACCCATCATGGCAATACCTGTTGCTACATTAGACACAGCACATGCTGATGCACAGTCTTCAACAAGTATAGCATCTTCCATTTCTCCACAGTAAAAAGGATATTTTTTATTTCCATACATATACCATTTAGGTTGTGTTTCTCTATCTAATGATCTACCTACAGCACCTCTTATCTCATCACTTTCAAAATCTTTTATTAAAAACACCAAACGATTTTGCTTTACATCATATCTTAATCTAACTCTACCCCAAGACCAAGCCTCCCAACAGTTGTATGCTTTAGCCCAGTTTACTGCTTTCTGATTTGCGTATACTTGTTTAAAAGAATCTGGCACATTAAAAATATCACTCTCGACTACTGGTTGAGGATCAAAAATTTTTTTAATTGACTTCATGGATACACCCTTTTTTTCTGTACCCTTTGCGTTACAAGAAGCATGGAAACAATACCAGCTTAAAAGGTAGTCATCGTTTGTAACACTTAATGTATTTTTATTATGACAGAACGGGCAATCCAGACGCATAGCTGTATCTGGTGGAATCATAAAAGCTGATACTATACTTAACTGCTCTTTGTATTTCATAATTTCTCCCACGTAACTTGGCAAAGTGAGATGTGCCTAAACCTATCTTGTTTAAATTTAATTAAATTTTTTTTACAGTATGCAACTATATTGCTATTGATTTGTGGTGTATCTACTTCGCCATTTAAACTTATATTAAACTCTCCATAATATCCAAATGCCCATATTCTAATCCTGTAAGTATTCATAAAATTCTCCTACCATAGTTTTATTTATTTGTCAAGCTAAACGTCTCTTTTATTTATGTAAATACTTTTCATATCCACACAGGCATCATCAACTATTTTATCAACAACATATTCAACTGCGTGTGCTTTTATAATTTCAGTTTGAGTATCTCCACATTTATTTAATGAGTGATACCACCCATCAAAAGCATCACGAAGAACTTTCTTGATCTTCTTCTTTGACCTCTGGTTCAAGTTCATTTTCATATCTATTTACCTCCAGTTCATTTAAGTAATCATCAACGGCTTGTGATATATCATCTGGAAAATCAACGATAGTTTCTGTCTTACCATCTGTCCAAGTAATATCCATATGCCAACCCATTATTTTTAATGGTATTTCTGGTTTGCTCATTCTGTATCCTCGTACATTTCCTGAAATTGATCCCACCATTTATCCATATAATCACTAACACTATAGTCAGATACTAATTCGTTATCTTCATTACCAAAGATAACCCAAGCCCAACCTAGCATTTTTTCATTGTTGTCATACACCTGTATATAACTTTCATCACACGCTTCGGCAGCATCTTTTATTAAAGCAAAGTCTTTTGATTTTGTTACTTCTTCATCACCATCTCCATAATGTACAGTAATACTGTGACCTTTTTCTAGTGAATATCTAATTAAATTAAGGTGTGCTTTCCTTAATTCAACTGCTTGTTTTATTGTTGATGTGTCCATATGATATCCTTTCAGTTAGTGTTGTTCATATGAAATGTTTTTGATAGAACGCTTCCAGCAATTACGACAATCTAAACATTGACCATCTTGATTTATTGCAGGGCATTTCTTACCAATATGTTTCTTACCTTTTGTGTGAACAGTAGAAGTCCACTGCCAAAACTGTGGTGGGTTGCCATTTACTTTAATTGCACTAGCACGAATAATTAAATTATCTGGTATATCTTTTTGCTCTACGTATTTTAATACGCCATACTCACGTGTAGGCAACCAATGGTTTATGTCAGGTGTATTCTTGCACACTTGAAATATTTTTTGTAATGCTTCTAAACTTGGTATATCTCCAGAGTCAAACCACCTGAAATACTTTTTACTTTTTTTTATCTTAGAATATTTAATTGTAATTAATTGTGTCATAGCATCAACCCAGTAAGGCTCATTAATAGCTTCTAATCTAAACTTATGTGCTAGTCTAACTCCAGGAAATCTATAATTACCTGTACGTGCATAGCAACCAAAGCAAGTTGTGCCTTTTATTTTTGCAAGTAAATCCCCTACTTTACAATCAAATGCTGAAGTACCAAATGAATAGGCAGGCATTTTACTTGTCTTGGATAATGTACCTATCTTCTTTTCTAATTTTTTAATTGTCATAATCTATCAAATACTTTATTTACTAATGGTTGAATTAACTTACCTTTTAACTTACCATCTTTTAATGCTTGTGTCAAATTAACTGCAACCTCACGCACTTGCGACTCGCTTATGTCTGCCATATCGCACCAATGTTCAAGGTCTTTTGACTCGTGAATAAAATACCTTGCATCATCTTTTAATATTTTTATACTTGTAAAACTATCTGAACTACAAACACCTGCATAGTCCATTACTGCCCTAGACAAAACATTTCTAGCCAGTTTACACTCGGGTGTTTTGTCTTGTATTATTGCTGTTGCTTTTTCCATAGTTGGTATTCTCCTGCGACAATGTGTCTAATAGTATTTGTTTTCATTTTATGATATACTCTCTTATCACCTCAGGGGGGCTATATATACTATACATTAGATTCATGATTTCTCCTTATTTCCTCGTTTAATCTTCTCTCAACTTCATTATTGTATTCTCTATAATTTAGTTTAACACGATCCCAACCACCCCATTCTTCTTGTACCTCATCAGATATTCTACTTCTCATAACATATCTGTTGTCTGATTCCTCTGGTCTTTTAAATGGTATATCAACAAGACCTATGTATTGTATTATTCTATCTCCATACATTGCCCAAAAATCATTTTGACAATTAAGTGTACAAAAATAACCATTGCCATAATAAAACTCACTTGCTTTTCTACTTTGATAATATTTTTTACCTTTACTCCCACGCAGTCTATCAGTTGTAGTGTACAAATGACATTGTGGGTTTTGACATACTTTCATTTTATCTCCTTTGTTTGTTTGGGAATACCCTGATTATATCAGAGTATCCCCGTTGTGTCTAGTGTGATGTTGCTTGTTGCTGAAGTGCCATTGATACTCTTGCTATTTTCTCTGCTCGAGTTTCTTTAGCTTTAGGCTTCAAGTCATTCAACATTTGTGCAACATTAGTTGGATTATATAATGCAACATTAGTTGAGTGCAGTTCCAAATCAGCTTCTTGAATTTGCACACCTGATTGTCTTGCTAACTCCATAACATCTTCAACGTAAGTGTATTGCTTTACTGTATTAGAAACAATATTAACACGTTTAATAATATTACTTTGCCACTGTTCATACTTTTGAACAAGACTTTGTTTAGCAATTAACATATCATTCATAATCTCATACTCATCATGAGTACAAGGTATGGTACGACTACGACAATGTGAAGTACCAATGACATCTAATTGATACTTTCTTATCCAATCACCTGCTGATTTAATAGCAGTACGACTACGATAGCTATGACAACTTCTCATTCCAAGTTCTTCGTCACACGCATCTTGTAGTTTTCTGTGATGTGGGTTATCGTCTTTGTCGCCTTTAAGCACAAACCATTCTGGTGTATGCTCTTTTTGTTTTAAGTGGTCATGATAATAAGCATAGGCAAATTCTCTACCTTTATCATATTCTTCACCATTTAGACTTCCATCTAAATGAAAAGAAAAATGCTTTTTTATTGGATTCTCCACTTCTTGACCATCATAGTTTGTTTTTATATCTACCTTATCAGATTGAAAATAAAAACAACTATCTTTGGCAACACAATCAACAGCGTCACCATATTTATTTTTATAGTGCTGAAGTTGTGCTACATCTTCCAAAGGGTAAGCCCTCTCAACAACTTGTGTAGCTGTATGAAAGGCATTTTCGATATGAGTATCAGCAAGTTTTCTTTGCTTGTAATACTCGTCACGATAGATGTTTTTTTCGTTTTCAAAGTATTTATGAAATACCTTGACTGCTAACTTACGTTTGTCAGCATTTAGTCTAGCTTTCGCCATAACATCTCCTTGTTGGTTGGTTGATACTGCCACCTTTTGATGACAGTATCTATATAATATATTATATTTTGGATTGTGTCAAGTAGATAGAATTTTTCTCTTGACGTATAGTCTTTTTGTTGTGCCTTTGTGTCCGTCTATGTAGTAGCCAACAAAATGTTTGTCTTTGTTTTTATCTTTTTGTTTTTTGTTTTTACTTTTCATTGTTCAACCTTATTTCTGTCATTATCTTTTTAAGATAACTAAATGGAACTTTAGTCATAGTTCTAATTTTAAAGTTCTCATTATCCAATAAGTCATTGAATATAAAGAGTTTTTTATTAACTGCAAACCATTGGATAGTTCGATAGTTAATATTACGTGGTGCTTTTTTTATGAGATCGTGTGCCAGTAAATAATCTTCTGGCTTTGTAGTTCTCTTTGCACCTTTACGAGTGTATATAGTTCCGTCAGTAAGTTTCCAACGAACTCTATGTTTAGTATCAAATGTACCAACTCTTAACTCACCATTTTTTTTAACAAAGCCAACACGAAACTTTTTTGATTTTGTTTCTTGTATCTGATCGTTAATCCATTTTGGTAATGTATCAAAAGGTACATAATTTACATTTATTGCCATAACTTTCCTTTCACTAAAATTAAAAAGGCATAACCAAATTAATGATTATGCCTTTATTATATTATAATATAATGATTGTGTCAATTAAGACGCTTGTGCAACAATGTCGTCAGGGTTTTCAATAACACTACTATCAGGTTGTTGATAATCAACAGACTGTTCAAACAAATAATAAGTATCTGTTGAACCATTATTCATTTGACCCTTAACATAATTGTCAGCATCTTCACGATTAGCGAAGTTATCTACAAGCACTTTTCTATCTTCTCTCTCATAATCGTACTTACGCATAACTACGTATGGTCGTAATATCATTTCATTATGTTTTCGTTTGTTTTTTTCTTTAAGAAATGCAAACATTAGTTACCCCCTATGTGTTCTTCTATTGTTGGAAGTTGATACTCAAATGTATGTTTCTCCCACTCCGCAACATCACTGTGCCAATTATTAAAACAAACATTTGCTTTAATTAATTGAAGTTTTATTTCCATTTGGGGTTGCTCATGATTTTCTAGTAATGCTAGAACATTAATCATGTGTTTTCTTAAAGATGATTTCCATTTTACAACGGACTTATCTTTACTATCAATCATATTATATACTCCTTGTTGGTTGATTGAGTCTATAATATATAATAAAAAAACCCCTGTGTCAAGGGGATCAACACAGGGGAAGGATAAACTCTTATATTTTGTTTGGTATTGCTATTGATTCAATACACGTATATGATGTATCAACATTTTCTGTACCATGTGCATTAACCATGATACGTTTAAACTCATTTAATAAATTATGGAAATCGTCAGACGCTTCTGTACTATCTCCAAATACTTTTTTTTCTACTTTTACAACGTCATACTTATTCTCTTTAGTTGTTATTGAAATATGACCCTTGCAATTATATTGTGTTTTCATATTTTCCTTTCGTTATTAATATATAATATAACAAAAAAACCCCAGTGTCAAATTAACACTAGGGTTTTCATATTATATTTTTTAGTTAACCTGCTATAGTTAATATAATACCAAGCAAAAACCAAAAAATAGTACCATATAAAAGTATACTCATTTTATTTACCACCTTTGTTTTTGTTTATCATATTATAATCTTAACAATATAAATTATTTGTGTCAAGTTATCTGTTTGCTATCCACATACTTACAGCAATAAATAATATTGTAATAATAATTGAAATAATAATTGGTATCATTACAAGTCCTCACAAAATAATTGTGCTATGGTTAAACCAGCACAAGCAAACATACCTACTGAAAAGATAATTGCTATTGCGTGAGGCACAACTCCCATTGCACCTACAATAATGCCACCAAAACACATAAACATGAAAAATAAAAATTTTATCATGAACCACATTCCTGTCATAATTTTTTATCTCCTTCCATAATTTTTCGCCTCACGTTTTTAGTTATGATAACAAATTAACAATTAAGTATATGGCAAGTAATATTACAATGCCATATAAAAATATTTTTGTATCATTAAAGAAATTATTAAAGCGTCTTTTAATTTCTTTATTGTTAAATGGTTTCCCTAGTATAATCATTTTTCTTATTTCCCTTCTTTGTTTTATTTTTTTTAAGTCTTTTAAATGTATCATACAACTATTAGTATATATGCAAATCTTGCATAGGTCAAGCGTTAGCCATGCAAAAACTGCATACCATATTTACGCCATAGTTTGTTCTGTTTATGTTCCAATCTGTGTCACGTGACACCAGCAATAAAAAAAATATTTAAAAGACTTGCATTAAGATTTAATTAGTTTATAAAGATAGTTATGGGTATTCCTAAAAAAAATAAAAAAAACAATTTAAAGAATTTCAATAAGAAATTTGGTTGTTTAATTTTAGGAGTAAAAAAAATGGAAAATAAAAAGACCCCACAGAAAACTGACTTTGATATTAAGAGTTTAAACTCTTATAAATCGTGCCAGTTAGATATAAAAAACCTACAAAAAATAAGCGAAAAAGTTGAACAAACTGGGCTTATTGCGTTGGTAGGTTTGTCAAAAAAAATAGTTAGTTTTTACAATGATGTTGCGACTAATTGTGAAAAAAATAGTTTAAAAACTACTGACTATTTTAATTTGACTAGCATTAGAAAATATCTTTACGAATTAGTAGATTATCCACAGCAACAAGATGCTGACGGAAAACCAGTTCGAAATTATGTATTTGAAAATGCTGTATCACGTTCCATCAAGTTAGCGTTAGTTTTAATTAATAAAGATAAAACCAATGCTGAAATAAAAAATAATGTTGTTTATGCTAAAAGCAACACTATTTACCCACA
>VMHT01104096.1_pt1 | contig 12325 bp, 7 predicted proteins | sample 4693611 | NCBI WGS metagenome assembly VMHT01 (sample SAMN12280063, study PRJNA550983) | marine metagenome | isolation source: seawater sampled from same location over 5 years 0.02-0.2 micron viral filtrate | place: USA: collected off the coast of southern California halfway between the port... ...
ATATTACAGATAGTGTTAAAAAAATTTTACAGCAGTCATTCAATACATCGATAGATGAAACTTTACTGAATTTTGATAAAACCTCTAATTCATATTCTTTTATTGGGGGAAATGATACACCATTTGACTTATTAATTGAACTTGGATCAAAGTCAACTTTTCCTGGAGGAAATCCTGGATTTTTCTTTTATCAAACAAGAGAGGGATTTAAGTATAAGGCAATCGATAGTCTAATCAAACAAGAACCAAAAGCAACATATCATTATTCTGGTGCATTGAAATCGGGTATCGAGGATAATCAAAATAATTTCAAGATTGCTTCGTTTTCAATTAGAAAAAATCAAAACATTGTAAATGCAATGAAATCTGGTGTTTATGAATCTAGAAATATATTTTTTAATCCACGTACTGCAGAATTCTCTGAAATCATTTTCAAAATTGAAAATGAAGAGTTAACAACTAGTCTAGGCAGAGATATTGATTATAAACCAGTAAAATCAAATAATTCTTTTTCTAAGACAAATCAATTCATATTGGATGTTGGTTTATTGTCTCCTGGAATCGATATATCTGTAAATAATGATCCAAGAGAATATATTGCTAAGGCAGCAATGAGATATAATTTATTGATGAGTCAAATTATAGATATAACAGTGCCATGTAACTTAAATCTACTTGCCGGTGATATAATACGATGTGAATTTGAAAAACTCACGGACAAAAAAGAAGCAAATCCTTTTGATATAAATCAAAGTGGAAACTATTTGATTTTGGATTTATGTCATCATTTTGATTCAAAGAGATCTTTTACCTCTTTGACTCTTGTGCGTGATTCATTCGGAGCGTATACTCAAAAAAATAAAGGATAATGAAAAATAACTTAAGTAGCGAACCACCAATTCACTTAATGGGGACAGTGGTGGGTTATGAAAAGCAAAAAGATCAAGTAAAAGGTGGTGGTTGGGGATGGAGATATAAAGTTGCAATTTTTGATACTTACTCTTCAAAAGAATCTGACATTGATGATGCTGATATTGAATATGCAATTGCAATGGCTTCAAATAGTGATGGTTCCGGTGGAGCAAATCGTCGCAGGTCCATGAGAATTTCTCAGGGAGACACTGTATTATTGGAAAAGTATGGAGGAAAAAGAGGGATATCAATTATCATTGGAATACTTCCAAAATCTAAAGATACAGTGCTTGGATCAGGAAGATTTGATGCAAAATCTGGTTACTTTGGAGATCTTCAACCGAAGGGATTATTTGGAAGTAATCAAGAATTTAGTGAAAATGCAGGACATGATAGTCCCGAAACAACACCTAAATGTAGTAACAAAGATAAGACCGTTCCTGCTAAGAAAAAGGAGGATTTGTTTTCTCAGTTCGGTTTAGGTGGATCCGAAAATGTACTGGGGCAGTTTGCAAAACCAGTAAAACCATTCATATCACAAGGAATTGCTGCTGGTGCAAATGCACTTGTTCCCGGATCTGGTGCCGTTGCCAGTGCTGCTTTCAATTTACTAGGATAAATAAAAATTAAGGAGGTAATATAAATGGCTACTTGTGCATCATTAACGACTGGAACAGCAGTCTTCATGGCGGATCCTTGTAAGGACAATACTCTTGCAAAAATAGAAGCATATACAGAAAACTTTTTTGATCGTATTGGAAGAATTGAATCGGCAGCATTAAATCTCCCAGATGAAATAAAAGATATTGTAAACATAGTTGGTGATACTGCCAACGGACTTATTAATACAATGCTTGGTGGTCTTCAAGATAAACTTGCCGAATTAATTCCTATTGGGATAAACGCACTGACGAGTTTTCTAACAGGTATAGGAAGGACAATTCCCGAAATTATTGCAATTGAGACACCACTTATTCCTTTGGTTAAGATCATGTTTGATGGTCTATTTTGTGCCGCAACAAAGGTAATGAAGGGTGCGAAGGATGCCTTTGCAGACATCATCACTGGTGCCGCAAAAAATGTTTTGAGTGGTACGGCATGTGTTGCACAAGAAATTGTTGGTGCCTTTACTAATAATTTGGTCAATATTGTCGATTCAATTGCCGGACCATTAATTGATCCAATTAGTAAAATTTTGAATGCAGTTACTGGTGGAATTTTCAATTTCAATGTAAAAGATTTTCTTCTTACTGGAATTAGTCTGGCAAGAAAAATTCAAAACTTATTCAGTTGTGATGATGAAAAAATTTGTCCTGCTACGAGTAAATTTAAGATTGACCAGGGACCACTTAAAGACTTAAGTGAAGAAGATCAAGACAGTATATGGAATGGTGCTCTTAGTGGTGTGGCACTATCACAAGGTGCTTCAAACTTAGCGACTGATTTTGAAAAAGCATATGGTAAATGGAATATTTTTGGATCACCACTTGGTGAATCATCATCATTAGAACCCTGTAATTTTGGAAACGTCACTAAGTGTGGTCTTCCTACCGTAAGTTTCTTTGGTGGTGATGGTATTGGTGGAGCAGGAAATGCACTGCTTGGAGGTATAATCAATAATGTAGATACAGAAGATGCTGTTGGTGACGTTCTCAAAATTGGAAGTATTGTTGGGGTAAAATTGACTGATCCCGGACTTGGATATACTGAAGCACCTATTGTAACGTTCCAGGATAGTTGTAATAAGGGTTATGGTGCATATGGTCGTGCAATTATTGATCAGATTCCAACATCACCAACTTTCGGACAAATCACCTCTGTTGTTATTATAAGTGAAGGTGTTAATTATCCTGCAGAAATTGATGAATTGCCACTCTTTATTGAAGAAATTATTATTGAAGATCCGGGTAATGATGTTGAAGGAGGAATTGAAGGAGGAATTGAAGGAGTAGATATTGAAATTGAAAATGGAAGAGTTATAAGAGCAACTCCAAAACCATTTGCATACAATGGATTACCCAATCTAAATATTAACGGAGCAATATTGAGACCAATAATGACAACCACTCCTCCACCATCTGAAATCATTAAAGTTATTGATTGTATTAGTAGTTGATTATGGCACAAGAAACTAGAGTTTTTGATGGATATGGACCAAAACTTCAAATAGAAACAGGAAATCCTGTAATGGGAACTCCTGGAAGAGCAGCGTTCTCTTTAATGTCAACGACTGATTCTAATGTAAAATTTATTCAGGCACATACCGAGAGTGGTCTTACAAAATTTTATAGTGAAGGAACCATGCAGTTTGAGGCAGGTTCTCATCCCAAAATGGTTTCAAATAATGCGACTGCTTTTGCTTTTATTGCACATAAAGGTGATTGTACAGTTAATGCAGACAAAGGAGCAGTAAGAATAAGTGGAAAGCAAATAATTCTTGATGCTAGTCGTGAAATTGTAATCCAATCTCCTAAAATTAGAATTGGATATGAAGAAGAAAATAAAACTAAAGATGTAAAAATTATTGGACAAGAGGTTGATATTAAAACAAAAAAAGGATCTCTTGCTGATGCATTATTATCCAGCACAATGATCAAAGCATTCACAGGAACACTTATCTCAGATTTAGCAATATCGGCATCGGCATCACCAATTGCTTCTGCAGTTAGTTCTATTGTTGGTGGTGAGAGTAATACTTTAGGTATATCTTTCGGAGATTAAAAATGGCAAGTATTCCAGTTCCATCTAATATAACATTTACTAGATCTGGTGACTCGGTATTTGAAAATGTCACCATATATGAGGATCTTAATGTTCAACAACTGGATGTTTATGGAAAAGCATCATTTGCCGATGATGTAAAATTTGAAAAAGATGTAACCATAGAAGGTAATTTAGAACTTTCTTCTATAACTGCTAAAATATCGTTAGATGTAGGTGTTGGTGGAACTGTCTTTAGTGCAGATACCAGAACAGATAGAGTTGGTATATTCACGGCAACACCCCAACAAAAATTGCAATTTAATTCTGAAGAAGAGAATACATTTGTAATTACTGGTCTGGGCACCGTTGGCATAGGAACCGTAAATCCAAGTATAGGAATAACTTCCCTTAACGATTCCACTCAAGGAAAATTAAGTCTAGATTTAGAAACCTTATCGATAAGGAGAAACATTTATGATTCTGCCGGTGCTCATGGTGCAAATGGAGCATTTTTAAATCGTGATGAATTTGGTGTGCGTTGGGTAACTTTTGAACCAGCATTTTCTGAGGGTATTTTTGTTCAAGATGAAGGCACTTTTATTCCAACTGTGGGTGCCGCACAATCTTTCACTGTATTAAATTTTGCACAAATAAACAGTTTAGGAGTTGGGACCGATAGTATAATTGCTATACCGGATTCATCCAACCCAACAACAGTTGCCAGAATACAGTCTAAAGATTTTTGGGGAGCAAATGATGATGGAAATATCTATAGATTGACAAACGTTGGAATAGGTAAATCACTTCCCAATACAAAATTGGATGTTGTAGGTAACACTCATTTAGCCGGTATATTAACCGTTACAGGAAATGTATTTTTTGATAGTGCACTAGATGTTGATGGTGCAACTACACTAAATGGTCTATTAGATGTTGATGGTGCAACTACACTAAATGGTCTATTAGATGTTGATGGTGCAACCACACTCAATAATACATTAGATGTTGATGGTACAACCACACTCAATAATACATTAGATGTTAATGATATAGCATCTTTCAACAGTACCCAAGAATCAACAACTACTGCATCAGGTTCAGTTCAAGTTGATGGTGGTGTTGGTATTGTAAAGAGATTAAATGTAGGTGGAGCAGTCGATTTTAATAGCACTTTGAATGTTAATGATATAGCATCTTTCAACAGTACCCAAGAATCAACAACTACTGCATCAGGTTCAGTTCAAGTTGATGGTGGTGTTGGTATTGTAAAGAGATTAAATGTAGGTGGAGCAGTCGATTTTGACAACAATTTAAACGTAGATGGAACATCAGTTTTTCAAAATACCATAGAACTTAATAATTCTTTAATTGACATAAACAATCAGACAGGAGTTAACGGTAAAGATTACCGTTTGGCATCTGTTGGAACTGGTGTATCATGGAGACCATCAGGTGTCGAAACTCAAAATACGATTTGGGTATCGAAAGATGGTAATGACTCTAATAGTGGATTCTTAGAGGGTGATGCTAAGGCAACTGTTGGAGCTGCAGCAACAGTTGCTCTTCCTGGAGATACAATTAAAATTAGACCAGGCAGATATATTGAAAATAATCCAGTAGGACTTCGAAGAGATGTGTCAATTACTGGAGAAGATTTGAGACTTGTAACTATAGAACCTCAAAATCTAACCTCTGATGTTTTCTGGTTAAGGAGAGGATGTCTGGTTGAGAATTTAAATTTTTCAGGTGCTACCGTTGGTGTTGCTCACACGGGTGCCGGTGCTGTTGCATTTCCTGTCACGGGAGTAAATGCTGCTAGTGGATACACTCAAGTTGGTCCTGCAACAGAAGGTCCTACTTTTAGGTGGAGATCCCCATATGTTCGTAACTGCACCAACTTTATGACAAAGAGTATTGGCATGAGAATCAATGGTGATGATGCAACTGCATCTATTGATGGTGCCAATCTTAAATCCATGGTTTGTGATTCTTTCACACAATATAATGAGGCAGGTGTAGGTGTATCTTTAACAAATAATGCTTATGCTCAGTTGGTTTCTATATTCACAATTAATTGTGACATAGCAATATTTGCTGGTAGTGGTGCTCAATGTGATCTAACTAACTCAAATAGTTCTTTTGGTAATTTTGGATTAGTTGCCGCTGGACTTGGATCAACCCAGTTCACTGGAAAAGTTTTAAATGATGTTATACCAGGCACCAATTCTGATGTAGTAACTGGAATTGGTATATCAGATTCTGAGGGTGATTTTAGAAGACCATTTGATGGACAGGCAGCATATTTTAAAATTGATTTGGACAATTATCCAGATGCCACTGGTAGTGGTAGAATAACTGCACCACTTCAAGACTTAGCTAGTATAAAAATACTAAATGGTGGTACTCTGGGACAATTTACGCCAACTAATCCACCAGATATATTAATACGAGATAATGACGGAACTTTAATTCCTAAAGGACCTCAGGGAATCGTTGCTCAGGCAAGTGCGAACGTAAGTGCTGCAGGAACAATAACTTCAATTGATGTGATTAATTCTGGTAGAAATTATCTATCAACTCAAAATATAATTGTAGATATTGATGGAAATCCTGCCTTATCGGGATTCGCAACTGCCGTAATGGAACCAATTTATTTTACTATTTCGGAGGCAACTGATAATAGACAGGAACCTACTGGAATTTCGACAATAACATTCAATGAATTTGTACCTTATGAATTATTTGCTGATGATCCATTTACACTTCAAAGAGTCAGTCGTATCTTAACCAGTTCTCATTCTTTTGAATATGTTGGTTCTGGCACCAGCATAAATACTTCGTTACCCTTTGAAGGAGCTCCTTCCATAAAGGAAAATGAGATCGTCTTTACAGATGGTGCTCAAATTCCTTTCACATCGACTGATCAAAAAGGTAATTTCGATATTGGGGAGGGAATTCAAATTGATCAGACGACATCAACTATTAGAGGAAGAGACTTTAGTAAAGCAATACAGGCAGAAGTAACCCCACTCATACTTGCGTTGAGATAATATGGCAGTAGCACCACTTAATAAATTTATTACGATAGCTGTTCCAGTTGCACCGGGAGAGCAGACTGTTTATAGAGCACCTAATGGAGTGTCTGCTATTATTCTTTATGCATCTGTTTCAAATGTTGGAATCAATACTTATCCAACATTCACTTTTACGCATAGAAGAACAAGCACTGCATCAAAAACATCGGGAAATACGAGAAATATAAGAGTTATAAAAAATGCAGAGATACCTCCGAGTGATGCATTGGTTGTTGTTGATGGCAGACTAGTTTTAGAAAGATCTGCACTGTTACAAGATTCCGTTGTCATTCAAGGGGTTCAATCAGGTATAACAACAATTACAAATGTAGAATATGCAAATACTACAGGAGTAGCTACTATAACTACATATAATACTCATGGATTTAATGTAAATGATGAAATAACACTAAGCAATATTGTTTTTGATTGTGGGAGTTACAGTGGAAGTATAACTACAAGTATTTTTCCAGAACCACAAAGAAGTTTTACTGTTGACAGTATTGTAGATAATGTAGGAACATCAAAAACCTTCACTATCGATGCAGGAAAAGTAAGTGGTATTCCACATACATATGTACCTGCTCAACATCAATTTATAAGTGCTGTGACCAATTCTGTTACGGTGACATCTGGTAGTGGAGGACCATTTACTCCAACAAACGCAACTTATGATGGTGCTACAGGAGTTTTGGTATTAACAATTGCGGGTCACGGACTATCAAACGGAAATACAATAAGAATAGCAGATTATGGAATAACTTTTAGATGTAGTATGGATAATTATCTAACAGATCATCCATATCCAAGACCAACAGACCCTGCTTCCGGTTCTGATTTGACAGTAGCAAACAAAACCACAGACACTTTTGAGGTTAATGTTGGAGTTTCACCAAGTGGAGGTAACGTAGGTCCATTACAAATGGAATTTATCATGAGTATATTGGAGAATAGCACGACATAATTATGCCAAGATTTCTTTCAGGTCGTTCTAAACTAGCGGCACAAACTGGATTAACTTCTGATAGATATAGGTATCTCTCTGTTTCTGAGGCAGAACCTAATCTTGGGGATCCACTCATTGGACCATCTTCTTATGATCCCAATTTAGTTCCTCCAGGACAACAATATATTGTTGTGAGTGTTGATGGTCAACCTGCCGGAGAGAGATATTGGATTCCAAATCAAGGTGGAGTTATTCCAGGTAGTATTAGTGTTTTTGAAGAAAATGTTTTAGTTGGAGGTTTAAGTAGCACCACACAATTAAATTTTGTGGGAAAGGCAATCACTGCTGAAGGTATTGGTCTTCCAAACCCCGGTGTTGCCGTAACTGTTAGATTCACTCCTCCAGGAAATGAAAATGAAATACTATTTGTTTCTTTAGGATCAACTGATTTTGATACAGATACAAGATTTACATTTGATGATGGTTTTCTTACTGCAGGAGATAGAATAATTGTCGGTTCTGGTGGTACTGTTATTACAACCACAGGAATCGGTTCGGTTGGTATTGGGGTAACAGAACCCACTCAAAAGTTACATTTGGATGGCAATTTTAGAATCACCGGAACAATTTATGATACTACAAATCAACCTGGAAATCAGGGAGATTTAATTGCAAAAACTGCAACCGGTGGTCTTTTATGGATTGCACCAGGATCGGTTGTTTCCGGAGCCGGTGGAACTATAGGGCAAGTTCAGTTTCATAATGCTTCCGGACTCGTAGATGGTGCAGATAATTTTTACTTTGATTTTAGTAATAATCGTGTTGGAATAGGAAGCACACAACCTACACAACTATTAGATGTTCTTGGAGTATCCACATTTAGTGGTGGTGTCTTTATTGATAATTTAAAAACATCCGGAATATCTACAATTCCAGAAATATCAGGCACAGTAACATTTACCGATACAACCGATAATACTCTAAGTGACACTAATACTGGTGCAGTTCAAATTAATGGTGGTGTCGGTATCGATAAAAACTTGACTGTCGGTGCTGCGATAACGACATTGAATCTTGGAGTTTCTGGCATAGCAACAATCTCCCAATTAGATTTAAATGATTTAGAGTTAGATAATTTAAAAATTACCGGTATTTCATCTTTCGGAAATGTTGAAATTCAAAACAATACAATATCAACAAAGTCTGGAACAGGTAATCTGATATTAGATGCCGATGGGACATCAAGTGTTCAAGTAAATGATCCAATATTTGTAAATAAAAATACTGAATCAACAAACAAGGATTCTGGATCAATAATTACAGAAGGTGGTATTGGTGTAGAAAAGAGTGTTAATATTGGTCTGAATTTAAACGTAGGTAGTGTAGCAACCGTTAATGCGCTGAACATCAATACGTCAGGAGCAGGAGAAGGTGATCTCTTCAGTAATGGTGGATCAGATGGAATATTTGGCGTTTTTAATAATACAAATAGTGGAAAAATAACATTTAACGTTAAAGATTCTGGAGGAACATATAATGATATTCTTTCACTGCTAGATGATACTGTAACAGTTGATGGACAATTAGGTGTATCTGGTATAGCAACTTTTAGCAGTGAACTGCAAGTTGACTCTACAGGAATATTTAAGGTAATTGGTGATGGTTCAGGTCAAGATGTAATACTTGCTAGCGCAGGTGGTATCACAACGACGGGTGGAGATTTATATATCGGTGGTGATTTATATGTGAAGGATAATATTTTTTATGATGATCTTAGTGGTAAAGATATGATTATTAGTGGTATATCCACTATAAATCAATTGGAAATTGGACAACCAAATGAAACTTTAGTTGGTATTACTTCAATTCTTGACGAGGATGATTTAGCATCAGATCTTGATACTGCTCTTGCGACACAACAGTCTATTAAGGCTTATGTTGATAATCAAGTAACCGCACAAGATTTAGATTTTACTGGTGATACTGGAACTGGTTCTGTTGACCTTGATAGTCAAACATTTACGATTGCCGGAACCACAAATGAAATAGAAACTTCTGGATCAAATCAAACACTTACGATTGGATTGCCTGATGACGTTACCGTCTCCGGAAATTTAACTGTTAATGGTAATACTGATTTAGGAGATGCTAATTCAGATACTGTAACATTTACGGCTAGAGTTGATAGTAGTATCATACCATCAGCTGATGGAACATTAGATTTAGGATCTTCAAGTCTTAAGTGGAATGATGTTCATGCAACCACTTTTAATGGTGCCTTTCAAGGAAATGCCGATACTGCCACTGCATTACAAAATGCCAAAAACTTCAGTGCTTCTGGTGATGCAACTGCTCCTAATGTTGCTTTTGATGGAACTGCTAATGTTGATTTGGCATTGACATTGGCAAATACTGCAGTAACACCTGGTTCTTATGGTTCTTCAACTCAGGTTGGTGTTGTAACTGTTGACTCTAAAGGTAGAGTAACGGCAGCATCTAATATAGGGATTAATTTTAGTACTGCCACAGTTTCTCAGGCAGATCAATTAACAAACTCAAGAAACTTCAGTGCTTCTGGTGATGCAACTGCTCCTAATGTTGCTTTTGATGGAACTGCTGATGTTGATTTGGCATTGACATTGGCAAATACTGCAGTAACACCTGGTTCTTATGGTTCTTCAACTCAGGTTGGTGTTGTAACTGTTGACTCTAAAGGTAGAGTAACGGCAGCATCTAATACTACCATAGATTTTGGAAATGCCACTGTTAATAAGACTGATAATCTTGTTGGTGGTGCCGCAGGAAGTTTACCATATCAATCAGCAGCAGATACAACGGCATTTTTAGCAGAACCTAATGCGAATGATAAAATTCTTTCATATAATAATACAACAAATGCTCCTGTATGGATAGATAAATCTTCTGCAGGAGTGGATAATTATGTAAATTCTGTATCATTTAGTAGTGGAACTCTTACACTGGGAAGAACAGGTTCTTTAACAGATTTAACTACATCAATTACTTTTGTGAGTTTATCAGATACTCCAGCAAATTATACTAGTGCTGCAGGAAAAGTTGTTAAAGTCAACTCCAGTGGGAATGCTTTGGAGTTTGCTGAATCATCTTCTGCCGGTAAGACTTATACTCTTACTGCAGTAGATGATGGTGATGATGTTACACTTAGATTGGGTGATGGAACTACTGATGATGATGTAAAGATTACTGCTGGAACTAATATTACTATTGACCCTGTAGCAGAAGGTGGATTTACGATTGCTGCTACTGGTTCTGGTGGTGGCAGTGGAATTCTTTCTGATCTTACCGTCGATTATACGAACAGAAGTTCACCGTGTACTCTTCCAATCACAGTAACAGAACCATCATCAGGAACAAAACAAATTAATATTCCTGATAATAGCAATGCTTTTGGTGTCAAGTATGTTCAAACTTCTGAACCTACAGGGACATCGGTTTGTGATGGTGATATTTGGTATGATACTGGTTCTGGTAGTGGTGGAGGTGTTTCTGCTCATTTAACCGTGTTTACTAATAGTGGTACATTTACTCCACCAGCAGGAACTTCTAGTCACATTGTTTGGGTAACCGGTGGCGGAGGAGGTAGTGGTGCTGCTACTGGTGAATATGATGATAGTTCTATCAATGGATTTAGTGGTAGTGGTGGGGCAGGAGCAACTGTTGTTCGTAGATACAGTTCTGCTGAAATGGGAAATTCGGCATCAGTTACGGTAGGTGCCGGAGGAAATGGTGGAATCAATATCACTGATAGTGGTGGAACAGGTGGAACCTCTACATTTAATCCTGGTGGAACTGGTACAACACTCACTGCTAACGGAGGTGTTGGTAGTGGTTATGCTAATGAAACTACTACTAATGGAGGTGCCGGTGGAACTGGAAGTGGTGGACAATATGGTTTTAATGGTGGTAACGGAGTTAGAGGAAACTATGGTGGTGACTCCGGACATTATGAAGAAGGAGGTAACTCTTTTTACGGACAAAATACATATGGTTCTGGAGGTGATGGTAGAAGAAGATATGCTAGTGGCACCCAGAATGGTCAAGATGGTAATGGTGGTATTGTTGTTGTTAAATCTTTCTAATGCTTCGTAATCCAATTGATATTATTACTGTATGCAAAATACAGAAAATAATTGAACCTTATGTAAATTCAATAATTTCTAAACAGAACTATGTTTCTGATTGGCAATATTATATTTCTGAGGAATATCTACTTAATTGTTTTGGCAAAGATATTCCTAAAAATATAGATAATAATATTTTTAGATTATATGAATATGTCGCAATGCATGATCAATTAATTGATATTGTTGAAAAGTCTTATCCTGACTATGAGGTAATAAGAAGTGGAGACTTTCATTATCCTAAGACAGGATATATGGGATGGCACACAAACCATGACAATCCCCTTGAAAGAGTTTATATTACATATGCAACTGAAGAAAGAAAGTCATTCTTTAGATACTTTGAGAATGGCAAGATAATTACTGATTATGATAACAAAGGTATAACAGTTCGTCAGTTTAAAGTTACTGGTAAACCACCATACTTTTGGCATTGTGTTGGTAGTGAATGCGATAGACTAAGTTTCGGGTATACACTAAATAAAAATAAAAACAATGGCTAGGTATGCACTCGTTGATGATAATAATAT
>VMHT01006005.1_pt1 | contig 12323 bp, 16 predicted proteins | sample 4693611 | NCBI WGS metagenome assembly VMHT01 (sample SAMN12280063, study PRJNA550983) | marine metagenome | isolation source: seawater sampled from same location over 5 years 0.02-0.2 micron viral filtrate | place: USA: collected off the coast of southern California halfway between the port... ...
AAATACCCACAGCGTTGTATCATCAATTACTGCTTGAGTTGGGACAGCCAAAGGACAATCCGAATGGCTGGAAGAAATGGCTCAACGAATACGATAACAGAGCATTTAGAACTAGTGGCGGAAACGTATAATGGCGATTACTAACTACACAGAGCTTCAGGCATCTATTGCCAACTTCCTAGCTCGTGATGACCTTACAGCGCAAATCCCAGACTTTATATCACTAGCCGAAGCTCGTATGGCTCGCGAAATGCAGGCTCGGAGTCAAGAGAAACGCGCTACAGCAACACTAACTGCTGGAGATGCCTTTGTGTCGTTGCCGACAGACTTGCGCTCCATACGGCTTGTTAAGTTAAACGCTGCGCCGACAGAGGTTCTTGAGTACTACACACCTACTCGTGTGAATGAAATCTACGCGAACAACTCAGAGGGAAAGCCAAAGGGTTACACAATCATTGGTGGTGAGATTAAGTTTGCGCCAACCCCTGATGCTAACTATACAGCGGAGATTGTTTACTCAGAGGGCGTTCCAGACTTGTCAGATAGCAACCTAGTTAACATCATCTTGACTCGACACCCTGACGCATATTTGTATGGCGCACTAGCTGCTGCTAGTGTATATTTAATGGATGACCAGAAGACAACAGTTTACGAGCAGTTGTTTACACGGGCATTAGACGAAATAAAACGAGAAGAAGAGCGCGGCAAACAGGCTGGCTCTGGCTTGTTTATGAAATCCAGTTACGGAGAATAAACCATGAGCGCAATGAGTGACTACCTTGAGAATAAGTTTCTCGACCACTTTCTTGGCACAACAAGTACCTCAGCTCCTGCTGCTGTTTATGTCGGCCTTCACACTGCTGACCCTACTGACGCTGGCACAGGCGCTGAAGTTAGTGGCTTTGGTTACGCTCGCAAGTCGATGGCTTTTGATGCGTCTTCCTCTGGCACGGCATCTAACAGTGCTGCTGTTGAGTTTTCTGCTGCTAGTGGCGGCGATTGGGGAGCCATTACTCACGTTGGCATTTGGGATGCGTTGACTGGCGGAAACTTGTTGTTTCACTCCGCTCTGACAACCTCCAAGACAATCGCAGATGGTGACATCTTTAAAGTTGCCGCTTCGGGCATAGATATTACGGCGGCTTAGTGTTATGGCCGATATTGTTGGGCCAACACTAGAGCAGCTTGATAGCTGGGGACACCTTGAGGCTGTCCCTAATTACCCACTAGACAATTCATTCTGGAACACTGTGTCCATCCGCGAGGGTGCTTCAGCAGTTAGCGCGTCTGCGTCTGTATCTTCTAATGCTGTTAGAATACAGTTTGGCGGCGCAGCCCCTTCCGTTGCCGCGTCTATGTCGCCAGTGGGTATTCGTATTCAGTTTGGTGAGGGTGACACAAGCGTCTCCGCGTCTGTATCTGCCGAAGGCATTCGGATACAGTTTGGCGCGTCGATGCTGGCTGGCCCAGCCTCTATGGTTGCAGAGGGCGGGGTTCTTCTCACTGGCAATGCAACTATGCAAACGCAAGCTACTATGGAAGCTACGGCGTTTGGAATATTTGATGCTCAATCCATTATGTCTTCTTTTGTTACATTTACAGAAACTGGAGTGGAGATTTTAGGTGAAGAATGGTCTATAGTTTCTGAGGGTTCAGAAAGCTGGGAAAATGTTATAGAAGGCTCCGAGGTATGGAGTGTCGTGTCTGAAGGCTCGGAAGATTGGAATGAACAGTAATGATTAAACTAGGACAATTCTTGCCAGACCAGCCAGCGTATCAAAATGCTGGTGCAACTGTGGCTACCAACGTAGTGCCAGCCGCCAACGGCTATGGACACCTACCAGACGTTTTGCCTTTTTCTGGTGAGGCTAATGAATTTATTCGTGGCATGTTCGCGGCAAAGGATGACTCAGCTTCTTCTTCTATTTATGTGGGTGACGAGAACTCTTTGTATAAGCTAGATGCCACTGACTCATCTTTAACTGACATTTCTAAAACAAGTGACGCATCATACTCAACTGGTGACGGCTATGTTTGGAAGTTTGTGCAGTTTGGGGAAGAGGTTATTGCAACAAACTATAGTGACCCTATACAAACAATCGTAGCCGCTGGCGGCGGTCGTTTTGCAGACTTGGGTGGCTCTCCACCAAAAGCCAAGCATATTGCTGTTGTGCGTGATTTTGTCATGTGTGGTTACACTAGTGATACCACCGATGGTGAGAAGCCTTATCGTGTGCGTTGGTCTGGTATAGGCGACTACGATAGCTGGGCTATTGATGCCAATACACAAGCTGACTTCCAAGATATCGCGGATATGGGCGCTGTTACTGGTCTGGTGGGTGGCGAGTACGCGACTATCTTGATGGAGCGTGGCATTGTCCGCGCCCAGTATGTTGGCTCGCCCTTGGTGTTTGAGTTTGATAAAGTTCAGCTACAACGCGGTTGTAAAATTTCTGGCTCTGTTGTCTCTCTGGGGCAAAATGTGTTCTACTTGTCTGACGATGGCTTTTATATGTTTGACGGTCAGTCATCGAAACCCATAGGCGCAGAGAAGATTAACAGATATTTCCTTAGTCGCTTTCAGTCTAACAACTCAGCGCGAATGAGTGCGGTTGTTGACCCTCTTCGTCAAATTGTTGTCTGGTCATACGCGAGTGTTGACTCTGGCGATGGAACACCTGATGAGTTAATTATTTATAACTATGCAACGGATAGCTGGAGTACTGCTACTATTGGTTTGGACGCTATGGCCTCTCTATTTACTGCTGGCTATACCCTTGAAAATCTTTCTACTGTTTCTGGTAATTTGGATAATCTCCCTAGCTCACTCGACTCGGAGGTTTATAAGGGTGGTGAGTTTTTCTTTGCTGGCTCAAAAGACAAAAAAATTCAAACATTCACTGGTGACAATCTTGACGCTATCGTTGAGACTGGTGAGTTTGATTTACAAGCGGGGCGCAGCTCCCTTGTCAGTAATATTATTCCGTATGTGGAAAACAATAGTGGCGTACCCCTTACGGTTACCGCTCAAGTTGCTTCTCGCGACTCTCAAAATGCTCAGGTCAACTTTGGCTCGGCTTCGACGCTAAACAACGACAACTTCTGTCCTGTGCGCTCCTCTGGGCGCTTTCATCGTGTAAGGCTTAATATTAGCGGTAGCTGGACAAACGTGCAGGGTGTCGATGTTGATGGTCAGGTTCGGGGTCGTCGCTAATGGCTAACCAATACCGCAATCTTCCAAAGCAGGGCGGAACGCCGCGTCAGATTTCTGAGGTGGTAAACAATATCTTGGAAGGTAAGATTAACTCTACGGGTGAGTTTACGATTCCTTCGGGAGCAACTGAGCTAACGGTAACTGACCGTCGAGCCAGTGTTAACAGTATCATATTACTTGTTGCCATTGGTGGCGATGGCTCGCACAATCACCCTTGGATTAAAACACGAAGCAATGGCAGCTTTGTTGTGGGTTCTGCAAACAACGGCCACCCCCACGACTTTGGTTACGTTATTATTGGTTAGAGGAGAAGACCATGACAGATATGACAGCAAGGGATTATGCGAAGCTAGGGTTTGATGAGTTTCTTGAATCCTCAGATAAAGAGTTTCCTTTTTCTTTTGATGATGTTTGGTTGTTTCTTGAGCAGAAAAGAGCAAAAGAAACTTGGCAAAAGAAAATACTAGAGTTTAAAGATGAGATAGATTCTCACGACGAGTGTTTAGGGCCGAATATGTTGCCAGTCGTAATGCCTGTGGAGCATAGTTTTACTGAGAAGCAGTATATTAGAGAGTTTAGGGCGCCAGCAAACCACACCATTGTCAGCAAAATACACAACACAAATTACCCATTGATTTTACTCAAAGGGGATGTGACAATAGTAGAAAGTAATGCTACAAAAAGAGTGCAAGCACCTTTTTACTCCATAACGGAAGTCGGAACAATGAGGGCGGTTATTGTTCACGAGGAGTGTTATTTTATTACAGTTCACCCGTCAGAGGCTGTAAATATTGTTGATGCCGAAGAAGAAATTTTTGCAAAAACATTTGAGGAAGTAAGTGTAGAGCCTAAAGATTACTCCTCTATAGAAAAATTTATTAAGCAAGTAAGGAATACAAAATGAGCGGAGCATGGACAGCAGCGGCAACAATAGCGGGGTCAGCAATTACCGCTGACGCAATGGGTGGTGCAGGTCAATCAGGCACATCCACAACCACAACCAACGCCCCCTCCTACATTCTGCCTGAATATCAACGCTTATCGGGTGATATTGGAGACCTTCGAGACAGGGGTCTTTTGGGAGACATTCAAACGCTTTCCCCATACGAGCGCTCTCTTGTCGAAAGCGGGATGGCTACTGCTAAAGCTGGCGACCCATTTCAAGAAGCAGGTACGCGAGCTGTATCAAATCTTTTGGCTGAGGGCGGTCTTCTTGGTGAAGCTGCTGATGTCTATCGTGGTGTCGCTGGCGACAGTATGTCATCTCCTGCATTCCAAGCAGCTTCTCAGCGCATAATTGACCAGACAATGCGCCCTCTTACATCTAAGTTTGCGGCTGGTGGCAGACTTGGCAGCGGTTTATTTGCAAGCACTGCTGGAGAGGCTGCTGCTGAAGCCCTATCGCCAATGATGTTTCAAGCGCAACAACAAGACATTGCTAACCGCATGGCAGCGGCACAGGGCTTGGCTGGTGTCGCTGGTGAAGAGGCTCGTCGCACAGGTGTTGGCCTTGAGTCAGCCGCCGCTGTTGGTCAGATGCCGTTTACAGATATTCAACGTGGGATGGCCTTGGGTGGTCTACTAAGCTCGGAAGACTACGCCAAGCGTCAGTCTGAGGTTACTGCCGCACAGCGTTACTCTGACATGATTCGTGGCGCAACTGTTGGCTCGCAACAAACCCAGCCTTTGTATTCTCCTAACAACGCCTCAATGGGCCAAGCTGTATTGGGTTCGGCCTTAATGAATTCTGCACCTCAAATTGGTCAGGCATTTGCAGGCTGGAACAGTCAGCCTCAGACTGTTAACTTTACTGGTGGCTATCAAGGGCCGACAGGTATAGGTGGGGGGGCTAATCCAGTCAGCCCAAGCTCGTCTGCGAGCGGTGCGTCTATGGGTGGAACTAACTTAGTTTATTAGGTAAAAAAATGTCTCAATCAGTTTACGACTATATTAACAACCTTTTAGGAGTGCGTCAGGCCGAGGAACAGCGCCGCTCGCTAGAAAGAGCAGTTCTCCGCGCACCGCAAGAGCTTCGTCGAGATACGGGCGGGCTTCTTGCTGCGGCCAGCGAATCAAGAACTCCAGCTCGCGCTTCTGATTACCCAGAAATTGCCGATGCTGTTCGTGGTGGCGGTTTTAGGGGTAGGGAGTTGACTGCTGCACTAGATAGGCAAGCGGAGATTGGTCAAAAGGCTGCTGGATACTCTCAGGATATTCCGTCTGTTATGCAGCTTACGCCGAACGAAATTCGTGCAATTGGAGCGCAGGGAGCGGTCAGGTCAGCTTTAGACCCGTCTAATTACTCTCAATTTGTAGAGAAGTCTCCAGAAGATACTGTTATTCAAAGGGCTGGAAAAACTGCTCTCGGCTCTCTGGGGAAACTCGGTGGGGCGTTTCCTTTAGCCGCTAAGGGAGCTGAAGACTTTATTCGTTATGGTATGTCTTCGGCGGATGACCCTTACGAGCTTGAGGGAATTCGGGTAGCAAGGGAAGCTCAAGAGGCTTCTGCTACTAGAGCTGACGCCATGCAGGCGTCTAATAAAGCTGTTTTGGTAGCTCAAAAAATCCTTAATGGTCAAACAGAAGACTTGACTGAAGAAGAGAGTGTTATCGCTCAGGGGTTAACTAAAGGCGCGCCCACAAGCGTCACCCCTTCGGCAGCACAGCAAGGGAAGACATCAACGGAAGCTGGTCTTCTCAAGCCAAAAACTCAATCTAAGTACTCTGGCCTTCTTGGAACTATCTCTCAAAACCTTCAGGATGCGCTCGTCGCATATGGAACTCTTGAGGCAAGCTCCCCTCAGTTGGTTACTGCTGATGACCTCGACAAACTGCGTACAATTACGCCGACAATGGTTTTGGCCCAGTCGCAGAAAATCAAACAAGGCCGAGAGGCAACCGAATCTGCTCTTTACGAAAAAGGCACTAAGCAGCTCAAAGAGCGTTTAATAGCTATGCGTGACTTGGGCAATCTAACAAAGGAAGATGATAAAAAGCTACAGCGTGAGGCTGAATCTGTAATGGATGCGCGTCAAAACGTTGATTTTATTGACAGGGCTTTGGGGTTGGTTGACACCGCTTACAGTTACGGCCCCCTTGGAGAAGGTATGTCTCAGTTTGCTGCTGCCCGTCTTGCTGGCGTGGAGGGAAGTGATGCCTATAACCTTGAGAGTGTTTTGGTGTCCTTGCGCTCCCGAATTGGCTTTGACAAACTTCAGGAAATGCGTGAAAACTCTCCTACTGGTGGCGCTCTTGGTCAAGTCTCTGATTTTGAAAACCGATTACTACAATCAACTGAGGGTAATCTTACGATTGGTGTCGAACCTGCTCGCATGAAACAAACCTTGCTTGATATTCGTGATGCTCAAATGGCTATGGTTCATGGAATTGTTGACAATACTGGGAGGCTTCGTCGTCTTGAAAGCAGAGGGGATTTGGATAGACTTCGCAGCGGTGATTTCCGCGTTGCAACTGTGGCTGATGCGGGTCGGTCTACTGGCGGGGTAAGGCAATTTAATCCTGCAACTGGTGAGTTTGAGTAATGGCTGTTGTAGATACCCCAGAAGGTCTTGTTAATTTTCCAGACTCGATGTCGGATGAAGAAATTAAAAAGATTTTGAAAGAAAAATTTCCAGCCCCCAAAGAGGTTGGAGTTGGCGATTATGCGCGCGCCGCTGCTCAAGGTTTAACTCTTGGGTTTGGTGATGAAATTGAAGCCCAGTATCGAGCCTCTCAAAGTGGTCGTTCTTACGAAGAAGAGCTTAAGGATATTCAGAATGAAATGCTTGGCTTCAAGAAGGCTTCACCTATTTCGTCTCTAGCGACAGAGGTTGCTGGTTCAATCCCGTCTGCTATGCTTGGTGGCGGTCTGGTTAGGGGTGCGCTTTCTGGAATTGGCGCTAAAAAGGCTGCTCAGTCTAGCGTTGCTAGGGGAGCTGGAGAGGGTGCTTTACTTGGTGGCGCATATTCCGCAGGTACAGCAGAGCGGGGCGAGCGTTTAGAGGCTGCAAAAAGCGGTGCTGTGTTGGGCGCAGGCCTTGGCGGCACGCTAGGCGCTATTCTGCCATCTATGACGCCAGAGGCTAGAAAGCTTGTTCAAAGAGGTGTTCCGCTTACTGCTGGTCAGGCTATGGGTGGACTACCTCGTTCCTTTGAGCGTTCTGTAGAAGCGTTGCCGTTTGTTGGCGGAGTTGTTACTGGCGCCCAAAGAAAAGCTATATCCCAGTACAGCCGCATTGCTACAGAGGATGCCCTTTCTTCTATTAAGGGATTTAAAAAACTTCCCAAAAACATTACTGGAGACAAGGCCGTTGACGCGGGATTTGGCATTGTGGGTAAGGAATACGACCGAATTGTCCCCAATCTTGGAACATCTAGGGTTGCTGACGTTGAAAGCATTATTGACTCGTCTCTGGCAAGGTCAGTGCAGGAGTCCGTTCTTGATGAGGCAACAGAAAAAACACTTCGTAATGATATTGGTAAGATAAAGCAGCTTCTTGTTGCTAGGGATGGAAATCTTACTGGAAAACAAATTCACACTTCTATTAAAAAAATGGGTTCTGACGCGAACAAACTATCCAAGTTTGGCGCTGACCCAATGAACATGGAGCGAGGCCGCGCTTTGCGTTCTATACAGCAGGACTTGCTTGGTTTCTTGGAGAGCAACAATCCAAGTTATGCGGCACAGCTTCGAGATGTAAACGAAGCGTTTAAACGTATGCTTGTTATTGAGAGGGCAAGTATATCTGCCATTAAGGAGGGCGGTGAGTTCTCGCCATCTCAACAATTGTCTCGTCTTGCTTCCGTAAATCGTCGCGCTGCTGCTCGCGGTCAGGCACAGGGTCAGCCTGATGTATTGGCTGCTAGGGAGGTTCTTGAGCAAGGCCGAGGTGGTATTGCTCGCCCAATACTTGAAGCTCGTCAGGTTATGAGTGGGCTTGGTGCGGCTGGCCTTGCAGGAACTGCTGGTGTGGCCCCCGCCGCTGCTGGCCTTGGCGCAATTGGTGGTGCGTATTCAGGGTTACTTGCTCCGCAATTCCGCCGTTTATTTTCTACTTCTGCTGATGTTGGCAGGGGTGTTGTTCCAGTGTCTGCTGGGCTTTTATCACAGGAATAAATCATGGCTAAAAATAGTATTAGAGATTATGCAAACGCTGCGGCTTCCAACACGGATGTGCAGTCGGTAAATATTGACGAGGGCTGTAGTCCTGCTGGCATTAACAATGCCATCCGAGAGGTTATGGCTGACTTGGCTGATGTCAATGACGGTACTATCTCTCTTGTCTCTCCCGACTTTGACGCGGCTACAATCAACAGTGTGGCTATTGATGCCTTCCCGTCTGGGACAAAGATTTTGTTTAATCAAACTGCTGCGCCTACGGGTTGGACAAAAGACACGACACATAATGATAAGGCCTTGCGTGTCGTAAGCGGAACTGTGACGAGTGGTGGTACGCAAGCATTTAGCGCGTCATTTGATAGCTACTCGCCTGAAGGAACAAACGCCGTTACCATTACTGGACACCCGCTATCGCTGTCAGAGATGCCGAGTCACAATCACATCATTGGTTTGTATGACGCCTCCGCCCCAAGTGGCTCTAACCTTCGTGTTTCTGCCACTGACGATATTACTGACAAGAGAGGCCAAACAGCAACCGAGTTCACGGGTGGGGAAACTATCGCCGAGCGCGAACACACTCACGCAAACTCTACTGCTGTGTTTACAGGAACATCAACAAATCAGTTTGACGTTCAGTATGTTGACGTTATTGTTGCGACGAAAGACTAATAAATGAAGTTGGAAGTCAAGCATAACTGTCCCCTCAATAACTTTGAGCCTTGCAAGCAAATGGATTGTGCTTGGTTTATTGAGATTCGCGGTATGCACCCGCAGACAGGTGAAGAGGCTTCAGAGTGGGGTTGCTCCATGTCTATGCTTCCCATGCTGCTAATAGAAAACGGAAGGCAGACATCTCACACTGGCGCGGCTATTGAGAGCTTCCGAAATGAGATGGTTAAGGCAAACGAGACAAGCACAGAGCTTATGGTTGCCGCCGCAGAGGGCCGCTCACCAAAACTAATCGAGGGTTAATATGACTAAGTCAAATATAACTGAGTACGACAACACAGCGGCCAACAACACCGATGTTGAGGATGTGCCTCTGGGTGAAAACTTGATGTACCCATCCCATGTGAACAATGCGTTCCGTGAAATGATGGCCGACTTGGCTGACGTTAACGATGGCACAGTAGCCCTCACAAGCCCATCAGCTACAGCCTTGGACGTAACAAACAATATTACCGTTGGTGGCACTGTAGACGGTCGTGACGTAGCCACAGATGGCACAAAGCTCGATGGCATCGAAGCCGCTGCTGATGTAACAGACACGACTAACGTGACTGCTGCTGGTGCTGCTATGCTGACTGGCGCGACCTTTACTGGAAGCATTACAGCCACGGAAGCGACTTTTAGCGGCAACACATCTGTCAAGCTGCCAGCAGGCACTGAGGCACAGCGCCCAACGGGTGTAAACGGTATGCTTCGTTATAACTCTGACGAAGACCAGTTTGAGGGCTACGCCGATGGTGAGTGGGGAGCTATTGCTGGGGGCGGGGAGACATCCTTCTTACAGTACAATTACACAGCAACAGCAGGACAAACTACGTTCTCTGGCGCTGATGACAACTCAGCTACACTGTCTTACACAGCCTCTAACTTGATGGTTACATTGAACGGTATCCTGTTGGAAAATGGCACAGACTACACGGCTACCAACGGGACTAGCATTGTCTTAACGGATGCCGCTGCGCTTGATGATGAGCTTAATGTGGTTGCATTTAAGACTTTTGTTGTTGCAGACACGGTTCCTGCCTCAACAGGTGGCACGTTCACTGGTAACGTAGGTGTTACGGGGAATATCACAGTTGATGGGACTGTTGATGGGCGTGACTTGGCGGCGGATGGCACAAAGCTCGATGGCATCGAGGCTTCTGCTGACGCAACTGACGCTAATAACGTTGGCGCGGCGTTGACGACATTTTCCACTGGAACTGACGCTGTTAGCACAGACCTTGTTCCGTATTACGATGTGAGTTCTGGGGCGTGGGAAAAGTCAACAGTATCAAATCTTGCTCTTGTTGGGCCGACTGGTGCTACTGGCGCTACTGGCGCTACTGGGCCATCGGGGCCATCCTACCTCAAACTTTTTGGCAGATACAACGGCTCATCAAACAGCATTGCTCATGATGTGGGAATTAGTTCCCTGACGGATGTGACAACAGGCAATCACAACGTAAATTTCTCATTTACTGTAACAAACACCTTCACAGCCACGGCTGCGGGTGGAGACTCGTCCAACAACGCTGGGCGCGTTTGCAACCCATTTGACGGCGGCAGCTACAGCACTTCTTATGTCAACATCAGAACGGCGACAGGCGGCAACAGCGCGCAAAATGTAGAATTTGTGAATGTGGCGGTGTTTAGGTAAGCAAATGACTGACTATCGAATAATATATGATGACCCTGACAAGCCAAATGAGCCTGTGAAAATCGTCACGCCCGCCCCCAATTGGATGAAAGAGGCGATGGCTGGGAATCTGCCCATCATTAGCATAATGATGGAGTTGAAGGATGAGGAAGTTTATGTGGTGGAGAACAACATTAATATGGACGACATCAAGCACACTCCAGAGAAGATAGAAGCTCAGTGGACTGGCCCAAGGACAGGCCCATTGACTGAGGAACAGGCGATTGAATATCTTTGCCTAAAAGACTTGCCTAGAAAATGTTGGGGTAAAAACCACAACCGTCCTATGTTCAAGATAATTAAGCTTAGTGATATACCTACAAACAAAACCTTTCGAGATGCGTGGGAGATGAGTAATGTCTAATTTTGTAAAACTAGGTGGGACGGAGTATCGCCTCGCCGACTACACAGTTCCTGCCGACAAGGCGTTCCGTGAGGCGTGGGAAACGACCTCTGGTGCTGTCATTTCAGTTAATATGGAACAGGCGCGTGATATTTGGCGCGATAAAATACGGGATGCCCGTGTTGCAGAACTTGAAAAACTTGACACCCAATTCATGAAGGCACTTGAAACATCATCCAGCACGACAGGAATTGTGGCTCAAAAACAAGCTCTGCGAGATGCAGCCGCCCACCCCGATATTGACGCAGCGACTACACCCGAAGAGTTAAAAGCAGTTCAACCAATCCCAAACGTGACCATTGAATAAGGAAGCAGCCGATGTCTAAAGCAAGAGAAATATCTGACCTATTAAAAGGTGTTGACGTTGATGGCGACCTAAGTGTTAGCGGAACCATTACAAGCCCTGCTGTCCCCGCGTGGCGACTTGAAATACAAGGCGCGGCTGTTAATGCGACAGGAAACTACGATACTCTTCTTAGCACTGCAAGAGATGCTGCTGGCACTGACCATCGTCGGTTTATTCAGGGAGACGCATCGACTACAACTGACAACAAAAAGGTATTGATTGGCACAACAGGTATATATCACATTAGTGCCAATTTAAGGGCTGATGGCATTGGTACTGGTTACGCAATTATGTTTCTAACGAACAACGGCAGCACTACTAGTGACGCATATTTGATTAATGGTAACCCCTCTTCTAATTATGAAGGTTTTGCTATGTCACACACAATGCACTTAACGGCAGGTGATGAGGTGAGCATTAGAATATTTAGTTCAAGCGATACAAGCTGGAGCGTTGTTGGTAGTTCAAGTTTCTTTAGCGGACACTTGGTAGGATAAAATGGAAAATATTACAACACTGGAAGCAAACTAATGGAAACTATTATCACATACATCACAGCTATCGTGGCAGCAGCCTCGGTGATTGCTAACGTCACACCATCAATGCGTGACAATGAAGTCCTAGCCAAGCTGGACGATTTCATTCAGAAGCTGGCCATCAACCTACGCAAGAAAGACTAGCATTATGTCACGGCCAACTACTCAAGAAGTGAAGCACCAGATTGATACACACGAAGCCGTTTGCTCAGAGCGTTGGCTGGAGACAATCAATCGAGTCAAGCGTCTGGAAGTCGTGATGATGGGTAGTGCTGGATTTATTATTGCCCTGTTGTTG
>VMHT01221408.1_pt1 | contig 12321 bp, 15 predicted proteins | sample 4693611 | NCBI WGS metagenome assembly VMHT01 (sample SAMN12280063, study PRJNA550983) | marine metagenome | isolation source: seawater sampled from same location over 5 years 0.02-0.2 micron viral filtrate | place: USA: collected off the coast of southern California halfway between the port... ...
TAGCAATGGGTATGGGTGCAGACCAACCCAAGGAAAGCAGCAAGGCTAGTACACTAGCACGACTGCGTATCCAACATACCCCACTGATGGGTCAGCAAGAGATTGCTGGTAAGATGAAGAACGTAGAGGTTGTGGCTGGAGGTAGCTACAAGCTAGAGATACCTGATGGTCCTACCTACTATGCAGATAAGGTATCTGTACGTCCATTCTTGCAACGGTTCATGTACAAGAAGTTCATCAAGGGTAACGACAATACACCTAACAGGTTTGTCAAAACTGTCATGGCTAATGATCTTAACAGTGACATGAAGGACAACAACGGTGGGTTCAACTGTGGTAAACCTGCAGGGTACATCAAAGATTGGGCTGCATTGCCTGACTCAATGAAAGACCTAATCAAGTCTATCAAACGAGTTCGTGCTTTGTTTGGTACTGTAGAGATGGTCAATCCTACAGATGAAGGTGGTAGTGCTGTAGACGTGGACACTACCGCATTTATATGGGAGATTGACAATCGTGATGCATTCAAGATCATGGGTGACATGTTCTCCAAGTACAACAAGATGCGTAGGCTACCACCGCAGCATTACATTGAGCTTGAGTCCAAAGAAGTACCACTACCTAACGGTAGCAGCTTCTACATTCCTACTGCTGGTCTTGATCTTAACAATACATTAGACATGGACAATGATGCACAGGAAAACTTTGCTAACTTCCTATCGTGGATTGAGAACTACAACTCTTATATCCTTAGTGCATGGGATGAGAACATGCACAAGAATGAAGAGGTAGACATGGACACTGTAGAAGAGTTTGTGGATATTGACGCAGAGGATTTCGTCTAATGAACCACCCTGCTGAACTGGCGATTAATCAGTATCTAGAGAATGCTACATCTGGCAAGTCAACTATGTCAGATGAAACAATCAAACAGATTGGTGCAGATGTAATGGATGCAGTTAAACGTCAGTTTGGTGGGGGCAACAAGCGTGACGAGTTTCGTCTACGTATGTCTAACATAGGTAAACCTACTTGTCAGCTTTGGTTTCAAAAGAATATGCCAGAGAAAGCGTTGCCCAAACCAACAACCTTTGTAATGAACATGTTGCTAGGAGACATAGTTGAAGCTGCCTTCAAAGGTATACTCAAAGAGGCAGGTGTTAAGTATGAAGACAAAGATAACTACGTTGAACTAGAGTTAGAAGATACAACTATTAAAGGATCATATGATCTTGTAATCAATGACGCAGTAGATGACGTTAAGTCTGCTAGTGATTGGTCATATAGGAATAAGTTCGATTCCTATGAAACGTTAAGTGCCAGTGATCCATTTGGTTATGTGGGTCAGCTTGCTGGCTACGCTAAAGCATCAGGTAAGAAAGCTGGTGGATGGTGGGTAGTCAATAAGGCTAATGGTAACATTAAATATGTTGCTGCTAATGGTCTTGACATTGATACAGAAGTTACTAAGTTAAATGATACGGTTGCTACCGTAAACGATAATGTGTTTGAAAGATGTTTTAGTCCTGTACCCGAAACGTTTAGGGGTAAAGCTACTGGAAACACAGTATTAAATAGTAACTGTAAGTTCTGTGACTATCGACACGAGTGCTTTCCTACACTAGAAGAGCTACCGTCTAAGGTATCACAAGCTAAGAACAAACCTATTGTTCAGTATGTTATATAAGAAAGGAGAACTACATGTTAGGTGATGATGAAATAAAAGAAATGCATGAGCAGATACAGGCTATGGAAAAGGAATTGTCTGAGCGTAAGAAAGCTTTGCATGATGCTAAGTATCAAGGCTTACGTGCGGCTATGGAAGCTAGAAAACAAGCAGATGATGCTGTTAAGTTAGAACTAAAATCTCTTGGGTACAATCAACCTTCTGCTTTTAATATACCGCACATGCCGTTAAACTGGAACTGGAAGTTCTAGTGAATGGTAGGCGATTTGCCAATGCACTTAGGCATGGGTATAGAAGTGGTCTTGAGATAAAGAACAAAGACTTCCTAGTTGAGCATGGCATCAAGGTGAAGTATGAGGAACTCAAGATAGAATGGGAAGACCTCATGTACCGCATCTATACCCCTGACTTTGTACTACCTAATGGTATCATAGTTGAAACTAAGGGCAGGTTTACAGCAGATGACAGACGTAAACATGCGTTTATAAAACTACAGCATCCAAAGCTAGACATTAGGTTTGTGTTCGAAAGTAGTAGGCGTAAGCTGAGTAAGGGTGCTAAGACATCTTATGGTCAGTGGTGTGACAAGAATAAGTTCATTTACCATGACAGGATTATACCTGAAGATTGGTTGTATGAGAAAGGTAAGGACAAGCACCCTGATTTAGTGCCGTTCCCCTTAAAGAAAGTAAAGAGGAAGTAATATGTCAGATGATAAAATATTTTTAGACTTTAACCCAAATGATTTTATAATACGCATTAGTCCATTTATAGATGATCAAGGTGCTTGGACAGGAGAATTGCATGTAGGTAGTTGTACTACAGATGAGAATACATTGAGTGATGAAGATTATATTAACCTTATGCAGTTGACACACATGCTACTAGCTGCTATACCTGCTATGGAAGACAATGATTTCGTAAGAGAGTTACTTAATAAGTACGCTAAAAGTTCTTTAGAAGAAGACAAAAAGAAAAACCCCAAGCGTAGGCTTGAAAGTATTGATGGTAATGTAATAAACGTAGACTTTAAATAAGGAGACTGAAATGACAATGATGGACAGTACAATAACACTAAATGGAGAGTCAATTAATATTGGAGACACTACACTGTCTGACAATGTAAACTCTCCTGATCATTATAACTTTGCTGGCATAGAATGCATTGATGCTATACGTGCAGCTACAGGACAGGATGGTTTCTGTTATTACTTACAGGGTAACATAATGAAATACCTCTGGCGTTATCGCTACAAGAATGGTATAGAAGACTTGTTGAAAGCTCAGTGGTATTTAAATCAATTAATAGAGGAAGAGAACAGTGATAGTTAAAATGTTCTTAACCCTCAATGTAGACGAGGATGAATATCCTGTACCTGCAGATGGCAGGGTGGAGAACGAGTTGCAAGATGCAATACAAGAATATGTCTATGATATAGATGGTGTAACGGTTAAAACAATTAAAACAATAACGGAGTAGACATGACAGTTTTAAAAAGATTACCTGAGTTTCGTATGAGCCATTGGCTATTACGTTTACCTTTAATTGTTGTATTTACACAACAGGGTTTAGACAAAATGCCAGTGGACGCAGAGACAGCAGCTTCCTTTGACTTACCTTATTTGGTATGGTGGGTAGTTGCATATGGAGAACTAGGCGCAGCTATAGGATTATTATTTGGTGGTCTTTTTTACATAAAAGATTTCACTGATTGGATAACAGAGATAGGAGATATACTAACTAGGTTTAGTGGGTTTACTATCGGCTGTATTATGACAGGAGTTATATGGATTGCACAACCCGAAAGTTTTATAGACGTTATACTATATGATAACTTTCACGTAATGCTTTGGGTTGGTGGATTATATTTTGCATTGAGAGGAAACAGAACATGAACAATTATTTACCAACAGACTATCAAGCATTTATACACACCTCTCGTTATGCTAGGTGGTTGGACGCAGAAAAACGTAGAGAGTCATGGTCAGAAACAGTAGATAGATACATGGATAATGTAGTTGGTAACAAGGTTGATGCTAACACTAAAGATGATCTTATGTTTGCCATACTTAACCTAGAAGTCATGCCTAGTATGAGAGCTATGATGACTGCTGGCCCTGCACTAGAGCGTGACAACACTGCTGGCTACAACTGTAGTTATCTAACCGTAGATGACCCTAAGTCCTTCGATGAGGCTATGTTTATTTTGCTTTGTGGTACTGGTGTTGGCTTCAGTGTTGAGAGGCAGTTCATCTCTAAGCTTCCAGAGGTTCCAGAACTCTTCGATAGTGATACTACCATTGTGGTAAAGGACAGTAAGGAAGGGTGGGCTAAAGCGTTTAGACAAGTGTTAGCTCTCTTGTGGGCTGGGGAAATACCTCAGTGGGATGTATCTCGCATACGTCCTGCAGGTGCAAGACTAAAGACCTTTGGTGGTAGAGCTAGTGGACCTGCACCTCTAGTCGATCTGTTTAACTTTGCTATTACTACCTTCAAGAATGCACAAGGACGTAAGCTAAATAGTATTGAGTGTCACGATCTTATGTGTAAGATAGGTGAGGTAGTTGTAGTGGGTGGTGTACGTAGGTCAGCTATGATTAGCTTGTCTAACTTATCTGATGATCGTATGCGTCACGCTAAGTCAGGGCAATGGTGGGATACTGCATCGCACAGAGCATTAGCAAATAACAGTGTATGTTATACAGATAAGCCAGATTCAGAAACGTTTATGCGTGAGTGGCTGGCATTAGTTGAAAGCAAGTCAGGAGAACGAGGTGTATTCAATAGGAAAGCTAGTCAAAATCAAGCTGCTAAGTATGGTAGGCGTGATCCTAACCACGAGTTCGGAACTAATCCATGCAGCGAAATCATATTGCGTCCGTATCAGTTCTGCAATCTTACGGAAGTTGTGGTACGAGCCACGGACACGCTTGAAGACTTGGAGCGAAAGGTCAGATGTGCCACAATACTTGGGACGATCCAAAGCGCATTCACAAAGTTCCCATATTTGCGAAAAGTGTGGCAGCGTAATACAGAAGAAGAGCGTCTGCTTGGTGTGTCACTCACAGGCATAATGGATAACCCATTGATGACTACTGCTAATAAAGAATTGGAGAAAACCCTTGAACATTTACGAGAAACTGCTGTTCATACTAATACTATTTGGGCTGACCGCCTTTGCATACCACAATCAGCAGCAATTTCCTGCGTTAAACCAAGTGGAACAGTTTCCCAATTAGTTGATTCAGCGTCAGGTATACACGCTAGACATTCAGATTACTATATTAGAACTGTCAGGGGTGACAACAAAGACCCATTGACTAAGTTCATGGCAGACCAAGGTATACCTAATGAGCCTGATGTAATGAAGCCAGATGCTACTACAGTGTTTAGCTTTCCTATTAAGTCACCACACAATTCAATAACACGCAATGATCTGTCAGCAGTAGAGCAGCTTGAGACATGGCTAGTGTATCAACGATCATGGTGTGAGCATAAACCAAGTATTACCTGTACTGTGCGAGATGATGAATGGCTTTCAGTAGGTGCATTTGTGTATGAACACTTTGATGAGATGTCAGGTGTGTCATTTTTACCACACTCAGATCATACTTATCAGCAAGCACCTTATCAAGAGGTTGGCAAATCTGATTATGATATGCTATTGTCAGTTATGCCTGATCGAATTGATTGGGCAGGGCTGTCTGAGTACGAGAAAGACGATAACACTGCAGCAATGCAAACTATGGCTTGCTCTGGTGACGTATGTGAAATAGTAGACTTGGTATAAGGAGATATAAATATGGCAACAGTAACTATTGGTGAAACAGATTATGATACAGATAACTTTACTGAAGAACAAAACAAAATGCTTAGTGAATTATCTTATTGTAATAAACTAGTTACACAACTCAAGTACCAGCTTGCTAGTTTGAATGTTACGAATGACATTCTGATTGACAAGATAAAGAAATCACTAGAAACCACAGTAACATAAGGAGAATACTTATGAAAAATACTAAAAGCAGAGCCTCACGTGGATTAGGTAAATACGATGCACCACTAAGAGTGCAATATCAAATGGGTTATTCCGCATTCAAGAACGGACAAACCCTGTCAAGCCCATTCAACGGTGACACGATGCAGCACCGTGAGTGGGAACGTGGGTTTAACAAAGCCTACTTCAACCAACTTAAAAGGGTGAAAGAGCATGAACGAACTACAGGCAGAAGCAGATCAGTTTCTAAAGGAGAAGTACAGCATGTCTGACTTTAACTCATACCAACGCAGTGCGTCACGTACTGCAATCTATCCTGACCAGCATAAGATACTATACCCTGCGTTAGGGTTAGCTGGTGAGGCAGGAGAGGTAGCCAACAAGGTTAAGAAACTTATACGTGATGGACCAGAGAACAGACCTGAGACATGGAGAGAGGACATAGCCAGTGAGATAGGTGATGTACTCTGGTACTGTGCTGCACTAGCTACTGACCTTAACCTTACCTTGGGTATGATAGCTGCACAGAATGAAAAGAAACTCATGGCTAGAAAAAATGCAGGTACAATTGGTGGAAGTGGTGACACTAGATAAAAAAATGGGGAGCTTAGTTGCTCCCCTGTTTTATTTAAAGATACTTTCTTTTTCTTTCATTATCTCAGCGTCTGCTTTACCATACATCACTAATGTTTTTAAGTCATTGGGGTCTGCTGGATTAGCATGATAACCTTCTCTACGATAGAACCTACTGATAGCAGCCTCTTGATCTTCTCTACGTAGTTTTCTAAAAGCAATCTGACTACGGTTATAGCTTGTAGACTCTGCCATAACTAAATCTTTTAGATTACTTTTGATACCATTAGCAGCAGACCGTATCAATCTATTGACTGTACGGTTTACATATGTGTCTTCTTTCTCAGCAAACTCTTTTGGATTATTTTTATATTCTTCTCGTAGCATTTTCTCTTGTATCATTACTACGTCTAGTAACTCAGGAAACCTTTCACGAATGTATTTGTTTTCTAAGTCCTGCACAGATGGTACTTTAGACCTACTACCAAGTTCCCAAGGTTGAAAGCCTTTACTGACCACGTAATCTTCGTACTTACTTGCTTTACCTTTAAAGTTTAATCCAAAGAAAACTTTACCTGCAGGTGCGGTACGTTTTTTATTTTTAAATATGTCTTCTTTTATTTTATACTTCTCTGATTCAGATGAAGGTGAGAAGATAGTATCAAAACCTCTTGCTTTTATTGGGTGATTTACTGCATTTACAAAGGTATCATAGAAGGTTAGGTTAGGGTCTTGTTTAGTCTCACGATACTCTAGCCCACGGTATCCCATAGCACGTTGTGCATCAATTATCTGTGCGGCAGGAACCAACCATGTTGAGAAGTAATTTCCAAGAGCACCACCTAGTAGCTTGGCTGCGTCTTCTCTGCCTCTAAGATCGTTGACCTCAATAATACCTGCAATTTCTTCAAACAAAGAGTTGCCTACACCAGTTCTAAGATTTATACCAATAAAAGTATCCCTTGCTTCTTTCATGTCTAGCCAATCTGTTAACGTACCATTGCCCATACGTTTAACAAACTCACCCACCCATAGAAATTGACGTAGTGGATACTGTGGCGTAATATCTATGTTAGTAGTATCATCTGCACCAATTTCTTTGTAGTCCTCTGGTGAGTTAGGCTCAGTACGATACTGATAAGCAGCCATAGCACCAGCAATACCCATCATGTTACGTGTAATACGTTGTCTATCTTTAGCATTTAACTTACGTAAGTCTGTATTTTTTGTCATCAAGCCATACATTTTTTGACCTGCTGTTAAAAATGCGCCACCAGACATCTGACCTATAAGTTCTAAACTATTAAACATAAATCTAGGGAATGGTATTACAGTAGTCAATCCATTCCTAGTTATAAAACTAGTGGTATCTCTAAATACTTTAATGTCTGGTTGCTTTGCATAAGTCATGTCTAATGCACGATCTACAGAACGAGTTACGAGTTCATTAAAAGAAGGTGATCCTTTTTTTATTATAGATGGATCATTGTTTAATAAGTTACGTATCTTACCATCACCAAGTGCATCAAATAAATCTATTCCATATTCACGTCTGGTTAATCTTTCTAGTTCTCCTAAAAATGCACCACGTCTTATAGTATATTCTTGTAGTCGGTTAGGGGTATTTAATACATCAATAAATTTTTCACCTGCAGATAGCACAGTATCAACTGCACCACCTTGACCTTTACCCATAGAACGTTGTATCTCATTTATATTATCAAACATACGTGAAAACTCTTCAGAAAGTTCTGGCCTTTTAAGTAAGTAGTCTGTAAATTGTTTAGTGCGTACTGGTTCTGCAAACATATACTTTAGATGTCTAAAGCTATCTTGCCAATGTCCAGCAGATACAAACGTTTTTGTAAAAGCAGTAGCACCAGATACTGCACCTTTCTTTTCGTACTGCATCGACATGTTATACAGAGCAGTATCCATTATATTACCCAATGCTTCAGCAGGTGCTCTTATTACTCCAGACGTAGCGTTACGTGCAGCAGTAGCTACCTGTGAAACTAAGCCACCTCTACGCATGTTCTCTATACGTAACGCTACTTTGTGTATGTTTCTTTGAGCTTCCATAGTAGCATCGTGAGCACGTTGTCTTGCTCTACTTATAGGTCTTGCCTTTGCTATCTGTGAAAAACGGTTTAGTACTCTACCTGCATCTGAGCCAGAGCCAAGAACTGCAAGAGTGTAATCGTCAAATGAAAGATTGTATTTAGTCAAAGCATTTACTAATTCATCATTAGCAAGTATGTCTTTTTCTACTGTAAGTTTAAATAAATTTTCACTAACAGTAAGATCGTTACTCCACATGTCAGGTTTAGCTGCTTTTAAATCAGCAGCTATGGCAACTAAAGCATCTAGTTTTTCAGGAACAACAATAGGACTTACGAACTTATCTGCTTCTGTTACAGATACTTCAGCAGCAATGTCTGCTTCATTCACACCTTCAATACGCTTACCTCTTTCAGAAAGAGTGCCACGAGATACTTCTGTAAGCTGACTTTGTTGTTCATCGTACAAGTCTTCTGCAACTTCACGTCCTGCATTTTGAGCTTTGTTTAAATTTAAAGTTTTAGTTCCATCTTCTGCTGTATCTGAAACAGTCTTACCTGTATTTTCTTCAAACTCTTTTATAAAGCCTTGCTCTATTTCTTTGTTCTCTAATCTTTTTGCTTTAGCTGCTTCTCTTGCTGTCTGTACAGCAGACTCTTCTGCTTCTTCTAATGTAACCTTAGATAATTTTCTACCATTAGCTAACATAGTACGCTTTAATGGTTTAACAGCAGCTTTAGTTAAGAATATACCTTCACCTACAGTAAGAACACCTACACCTATATTAAGTGCTGCACCATACATGTCACCTTCTGCAACACTTGCTGCAGTATCTTTTACAATTTCGGGAAGATCAGCAAACGCTATAGCTGTACCTAAGAAAGGACTAAACTCTGCGCCCATTAAGGTATAACCAATTACATCAAGATCATAACCATCATTAAGCATCTTTTGTGCTATAGCACGTCTTAATGGATTACTATCTTCAGTAAGTATATACTGCATTTCATCTTTAAAATCTGTAAGAGTTTCTACAAAGCTACCTGCACCATCTGGTCTATCTACTTCTTCAACAGTTTGTATGTCTTGTTGTTTAGCAAAACCCATACCAATAGTTTTTAAATTATCTATATCTGTTTGTATTTCTTTTCTATAAGGATCATTTATGTCTGTCTCTTCTAGCTGTTTCCTTAATGCTATAACTTGAGCAGACTCACCAATCTGTTGCATGTTAAACACACGTAACTTTTCTTGATACTGTTCTTCATCTTTTTGTTTAAGTAACTCATACTTTTTATTGTATGCATTATCGTAGGCACTTTGAATACGAGGATCATACTCTAGTGTATTATCCTGTGTACCAGCACCTTGTGTAGTTTGACTTAGTTCAGCTTCCTCAAACATACCACTTACATCTATGTCAGTGTCTACTGTTCTTGTAGTTCTAGGTGCAGCCAATACTTCAGGATCATCATCTTCATCTTCGTCATCAGAGTTTACTTGTATATTTGCACGAGATGTAGGCATGACAGGATCAAGCTGAATCATGTTTAATAATTCTTCATTTTCCATTATCCAATAACACCATACTTAGAAATTAATGCAGCCCTAACAACATCATTTTCATCTACATATTGTACTACCATACCTGAACGAAACTCTCCTGTTTCTGAACCTCTAACTACATCATCATATGTTCTTTGTTTATTAGTATCAAGAATAAACTTTGCTTGAGAAGCAGGTTGTACAAAAGGAACGCCTTTATTATTTTTCTCAAAAGCTTTTTTAGCTTCTAAATAATCAACTACAGTTTCTTTTTTATATGCTTTAATTGCTAAGTTATTAGCTCTTCTTCTTGACTCAACTAGTTTTGGCATAACATTTGTAGGATCAGAAAACTTTTCATTGTTTACATATGCATCTTCCATTGTATTAATAGCTTCATCCATTAAAAAGTATGCTTCTGGTTCACTGCCTTCTACTATTTGTGCAAACCTACCTTCAGCATCCATTTCAGCAATTTCTGTACCTGCAAAAACACCATCAACTGTACTGCTTAAAAAGCTTGCACGACTTTGATTACTAAGAACATCTATCTCTTCACCTGCACCAGCTTCTTTTGTTTTAGTTTTCCATTTTTCATATTCCGTATATGTTGAATCATATAAACGTTTAAATTCTGCTTGTTTATCCCCTGCTGTTGTTTGTATACCATGATTAAGACGTACAAGTTCTGCTTCCCAACTACCTTTAGCTGCATCTATTTTTGGTGGAATAGGTTTAAACCTACCTGTAAATGGTATGACTGCATCTTTTTTTGCTAATAGCCGTTGTGTTTCTGTAAGTTGTGGTGCATCTGCTATTGGTGCTCCTTCTATAATCTCAGGGATTCTAGCTGGCATATTAAACATTTCAGAAGGAACTTGATTATTATCTAAATAATAATTACCACGCTCTACAGCAGTTTCTATTGCACCTGTACCTAAACCCATTATGTATGTAGATTGTTCTGGTGTATACAATAAAGAAAGTTTTTCAGCTAACTTAACTGCCTCTGCTTCTGTTGCACGTCTTATATCACCACGAGTTCTATTATCAATAGCATCCTGCTGTTTTTGAAATCGTTTATCCCATGACTCATCGTCACGAGCTTGAGCTTCTTCAGCCTTTACTTTATCTACAATAACATCTGCAAACCCACCTGCAAACTGCATAAAATTAAATGCCATATTAAGCTCTCCTTGCCATTAGTCCTGTAGCAGGTGGCTCACTAGCCTCTGCAGGTTCTTCTTCCATCATAGGCTCTGTGTCCTCTACAGGTGCATCACCTGCAGCTTCCATCTTAGCTTTAACTTTCTTCATAGCTACAGCTATAGTTGAATCTCTGAACTTATCTTCATCAGGGTCTTCTAGTTCTGTACCCATAACATAGTCAACATCTTCTTCATCACCTATGTAAGCTAACATTTCCATGATTACTGGCAGTATAAGAACACCTATATCAATAGTATGCTTACCCATCATAACACCATTACCCTGTAGGGCATTAGCAATAGATGTAAGTGGCACACCTAGTTCCATAGTCTCTGCTATCTGATCACGAAACAGTGGGTTCATTATACGTTCAGCATAGAACTGCATAGCGTCATCTACATTAGTGTACTGTGCAGGTCTTTGCCAAGGGTACTGACCTAGTTTACTAGTTAAACTCTGTCCCGGTATATGTCTTTCAAAGTTAGGCTCTTCCATCATATAGTTTCTTTCTTTGATCACGTATTTGATTAAACATTTCCTGTGCTCTTTCAGCAGGTTCTAATGCTTTCTTTTTTTGTTCAGGTTTTTTACGCATCATCCCCATAAGACCAGAACTTACTGGCTCTACAGGTTTAATAGTAGTTCTGTTTTTCATGTATTTTATATATGCTTTTCCAGCAGGATTAGTTTCCATTATACTCTCCTATTTAAAATATGCCACCAAGTATGCCCTTAGACAAATCACCTGTAAGTAATGTTCCAGCAAGTTTACCCAATGATTTAGCATTACCTGCATCACGAGCAGCAGCAGCTTCATTCTGTGCAGTACTGGCTTGAAGTTGGGCTATGGCATAGTTACCTGCACGCTCTGCTTCTGACTCAGCAGACTTATATGCATTATCCATTTGATCACCGTAATGTTGCCACATATTATCATATGCTTGGTTCTGAATGTCAAGAGTATTCTTAGCATTAATCTCATTTGCTCTGTTCTGTGCTGCAGTATCTGCAGTTGCTACTTCTCTACGCCACTGTGCATTAGATTGTGCAATCACAAGTTCGTTCTGTGCGTTAAACTGATCAGCAGCATTAGACTGTGCTACATTAAACTGTTCCATAGCGTTGTCTTGTCCAGCATTAAACTGTGATATAGCTGTCTGTTGTGCTTTATTAAACTGATCTACCTGTGTTTTTAAGTTAGCATTAAACTGATCTACTTGCATTTCTGAAGTAGCGTTAAACTGTTCA
>VMHT01120009.1_pt1 | contig 12319 bp, 10 predicted proteins | sample 4693611 | NCBI WGS metagenome assembly VMHT01 (sample SAMN12280063, study PRJNA550983) | marine metagenome | isolation source: seawater sampled from same location over 5 years 0.02-0.2 micron viral filtrate | place: USA: collected off the coast of southern California halfway between the port... ...
CCAATATCTGCCTTATCCTCGTGGGCTTGCGTCCAGCATTGGGTGCCTGGTGTTGATTTTTCTGGCAAAATCGCGCGGTCCATGGTTTCTATAGGGGAGATAAACAATTCATCTCCTTGAAAATTCTGGACAAATGCGGCGGCAAGAAAAGGCGGCACCGTAATTCCGTCAAACGTGATCGCAGATCCGACCAGATCACGCACGAGCAGATAGCCGATGAAAGCGAGACGCTGATCGCTCAGCCGCCCCAGATAGGGGCCTTTGACCCAGACTTCCTCAAGCGGTGGGTTACCATCCAGCCTCCCAGGTACAAAAGAAAAAGCAACTTCTGTATATTTGGCTCTGAAAATCGTGATTTGCATTTAATACCCTTAGCGTGATGCGGTTTTCAAGTTAGCAATGAACTTCAAACTTTAATCTCAATCCTCATCAGGTAGATTGCAGGCTGGGTAGCTGTAAGGCCAGAGAGGGTCAAGGTGATCCCGAACGGGGCTTCGTCCGGGAAAATCATGCTCTTGCAGCGCCTTTTGGGGCTCATTTATCGCCTAAAAAGAGCTTCATCATGCCCTTCCGGGCGACTCCGCCTTGACCCGCGTAGTGCGGTGCCTATCTGGCGCGGTGAATCGCCCCGAGTTTGTCGGAGACCATCAACTTAAGTAAGGATGATGGTTATGACAAAAAGCAAAATGGCAAATCGGTACTCGCCGGAGGTCCGCGCACGTGCGGTCCGGATGGTGTTTGAACATCAAGGTTCATATGAAACGCAGGCGGGCGCGATTGCGGCCATTGCACCCAAGATCGGCTGTATTCCCCAGACCTTGAGCGGATGGGTGAAGCAGGCCGAGAAAGACAGCGGCATGCGCGATGGGGTGACAACTGAAGAGCGTGATCGCATCAAGGCGCTGGAACGGGAAAACCGTGAGCTGCGCCAGGCGAATGAAATTCTCCGCAAGGCGTCAGCTTATTTTGCGCAGGCGGAACTCGACCGCCCACTGAAGCGATGATCGCCTTCATTGAGGATCAGCGCGTTGTCTACGGCGTCGAGTCGATCTGCAGGGTTCTGCCGATCGCGCCGTCGACATATTACCACCGTCTGGCGTGTCTGGCTGATCCATTCAAAGCTTCGGCGCGGCATCAGCGTGACATGGAGCTGCGCCCCGAGATCAAGCGGGTCTGGGACGAGAATTACCAAGTCTACGGGGTTCGCAAAGCATGGCATCAGCTCAAGCGCGAGGGCTTTGAACTCGCGCGCTGCACCGTGGAGAGACTGATGAAACAGATTGGCATCCGTGGTGCCGTGCGCGGCAAGGTGGTCAAAACAACGGTTCCTGACACGTCAGCGCCTTGTCCGCGTGACAAGGTGAACCGTGTCTTCCGTGCGCCTGCACCAAACCTGCTGTGGGTCAGCGATTTTACCTACGTGTCCACGTGGCAGGGCTTTGTCTATGTTGCCTTTGTCATCGACACGTTTGCAGATCACATCGTCGGTTGGCGGGTCTCACGGTCGGCCAAGACAGACTTTGTTCTCGATGCTCTTGAACAGGCCCTGCATGATCGGCGGCCGGTCCAGAAAAGCGGCTTGGTTCACCATTCGGATCGCGGCGGGCAATATTTATCCATTCGCTATACCGAGCGTCTGGCCGAAGCTGGCATCGAACCATCGGTCGGCAGTGTCGGTGACTCGTATGACAACGCTCTCGCCGAGACGATTAACGGTCTCTACAAAACCGAACTCGTTCATCGCCAGGGACCTTGGCGCAATATGCAGGATCTGGAAATGGCCACTCTCGGTTGGGTCGATTGGTTCAACAACCGGCGCCTGCTTGGCCCCATCGGAAACATCCCGCCAGCAGAGGCTGAACAGAACTTCTATGCACAGCACGACGTGCTCGATATGGTCGCGTGAAATGAAGCTAAAGGTCTCCGGTAAAACCGGGGCGATTCATTATCTACCGCTCTACTTCCCCGAGGCAGAGCGGTTTCACCGGAGTTCGCGGACCGACTGGTTCCTGGCGTTCCTCGAGAAGTATCCATCGCCACACATGATCACGGTCATGAGCCGGGAGGCCTTCATCGCGGATGCTTGGCAGGTAGTCGGCCGCAAGGTCTCCAAAGAGCGTCTGCTTTCAGACATTTACGCTACTGCGGTCGGTTCGGTCGGGCTGCCGGTACATTCCGACTCCGATGCCATCCGCATGCTCCGCCTGGTGCTGGCCGAGGGCCGCAGCCTGATCCGACAGCGCGATGTGATTGAGGCGCGGGCCGTCGAGCTGCTCTCGGACCTCCCCGATTATCAGCTACTGACCACCATTCCCGGCATCGGCCCGATCAACGCCATGACCATCCTGGCCGAGGCCGGCGACCTGCGTCGCTTCCGCGATCACCGACAGTTCCTGAACTTCTGTAGGATGGATCTCGCCACCGTCCAGTCCGGCATGTTCCGCGGCCAGAGCCGCATCTCTAAGTATGGCAATGCCCGGCTTCGGCGCACGCTCTGGATGGCCGGCCAAACCGCCGTTCTCAAAAGGACCAACAGCTTCCGGGACAAGTTCGAACGCTACATTTCCAAGAATCGAAACAATGCCCATCTGCGCCGCAAGGCTTACACCGCGATCGCGGCGAAGATGGCGCGCACCGTACACGCCGTCGTCAAACACGGCGCACCCTATCGCCCCTTCTTCGAGGGGGTGAGCCCAGGCGGAAGGACCTCTCTCTGATGAACCGTGGAGGCAATGTGCTGACCTCGTAGATAATGTTCGGGCCTTCTGCTTGGGATTTGGGATCTCGCATTGAGGACGGTGAGGGCCGCCATCGTGCGTACCCTGTGTTTGCTATGGAAGAGATCATTTCTTGACGGCAGAGCCCGTCTGGGCAACCATTATAGGGCATCCGGTTCGCCGGATGCCCCATGACCTGCTGACCTAAGCAGCCTGAAGTTCCCGACATAGGACGTTGTCGGACACGATCATGCCGGGCTTTCCACGCCGTAACCAACCTCAAGATGTCCACTATCGATAGTGGACACTATCACCCACCCGGACGCATACAATTCATTTTCCAGCGCCAAAAGTTCGGATCTGTCCAAAAACGTCCGTCAAAATATTCAACCGCCGATTTGCCTCAATCAGAAAGGCCCCCTTCTCGCGACGGTTGGCATGTATTTCACCCGCCAGCGCGGGGTTGGTCTGGGGTATTTCCAAGATTTCCAGGAATCTCTGTACCAAGGGTTCCCCGAAAGCCAGTGCGGTTACCTTGCCTGCCCCCAAGATGGTCTGCAAATGCGCCAATCTGCCTTCATAATCAAGCGCACCTGACTTGAGCATACGGTGTACATGTGTCCGAAAATAATCCGGTGACGTGTTGAAGCCACTCAGGACATTTTCGACGTATCGTGACTGCAACCAATCCAATTGCGGACGCAGGATAGCGATGAGCGAAACCTTCCAGTCCTGAAAATAGGTACCCAGAATGCGGAGGATCTGATCGGGTTGATCAGAGAACAGGTTTTCGATGCTGATAATGACCTTGGCATCCTCGCGCGCTCCTATCTCTGCCTCGAAGGCCGCCGTGTCGCTGCTACTGATCGCCTTCAGCAGATGCAGATGTCCGGGGGTGCGAGCGGAATCGAAGGGGTTTTGCCTCACCATGACCAAGCGAGGAAACAGCCAACCGCATTCGCGCAGCGCATTCAGCCTCAAGATAGTTTTGGATCGATGTGCTGCCTGCCTTTGTTTGACCGACATGTATGATGACTTCACGCCGTTCTGCCATATGATACTTTCCTTTCAGCAGTCAAACGACTGTGGGAAACACAATTACAAATACTTGCAGAATACATTGAGCACGGCAAACAATCCGGACAGCCGCAAGCTTCTAGCGATATCGTTTCATGAAGTCGCAAATGTGCATATCCTCTGAAAAACGCGGCACCAGCAAAGACAACTTGCCTGCCAGCGGCTCAGACTGCGCCGCGACAGCTGACGTGACGGCGGAAAATCCCCAAGGGGCCATCGGAGACAGCTCGCTCACGATCAGTTTTTCCTTTTCGTTGAACTCCGTGAACAGGTTGGGGGTGCCCACGCTTTCTTCGGTCTCGCACATCCATCTGGCGTGGCGATCAATGCACAGCATCGGAATATTGCGCCGGCGACACTCTTTGCTGAAATAAATATCGACCATGCCACTGGTCGGCCAGTCAGCAGGGTCAAGCCTGTCGAAGAGACTGCTGTGGAACGCCACCGTTCCGGTGCCAAGATTGTTGACAAGTTGCGGGCGCGTCAGGGTTTGATCCTGGAAATGATGGATGAACCTGCGGCGAAAGTAGCGGGTTGGATGTTCCTCGTACATGACCCCATGCACCCCTGCCACGACGCTGTTGTCGTACTGCTGTAACCGGTCGATCATCGTGCGCACATAATCATGCGGATAAAGGATGTCGTCGTCGCAGGTGATGTAATAGAAATCCCCCAGCCGCTTTCTGGCATCGTTGAAGGGGCTGAATTTCGCATTGTCTCGCAGATCGTCCTTCACATGCTGCGAACGCGTGACCGTTACTATGTAACGGTTTTCCAGAAAATCCGGCACCGCATCGAACTTGTCGAGATAGACATGCAACTCGTCAACCTGCGGCAGCAGCCGGTCCACGACCCGGCGAAAGCTGTCGACACGCCCCGGAATACAGCAGGCCGTGGCCACCACCTTGTCGGCGGGCGGATCGAGCGAGGCGATGGTATCGGGATAGATCCGGTTCGGACGCAGGGGATAGGGATGGAAATTGTCCCTGTACCAGTGCGCCGTCTTGGACGTGTCGTCGAAGCGGGCCCGGAAAGTTGCGACATATTGCTTGCGGGGTTTCGACCCGGCCTGATCCACCGACCCGTCTGCGCGAAAGGTCATCATGTCCGCCACCAGCGAATTCTCGCGCAGCTCCGCCAAATAAAGCGCCACATCCACCTCGCGGATTTTGGGGCGTCCGTAAAGATGGGTCAGACGCTGGAACCATTCGTCATCGCCCGCCTTTCGTACCGTGTCGAAATAGCCGATTTCGGCAAAGGCCCGGCGCCGGACGGCCAAGGTGATCAGCCCGAACTTGGCATAAAGGTCCGCCACCGGGATGATCCGTCCCGTTTCAGGGTTAAAGCGAAGATACTTGGACCGGGTGGCAATCAGGTCAGGCTCTTTCAGCAGCGGCAGAACCTGCACCATGGCACGGTCGGGATGCGAATAATCGTCGGAATCCTGAAACATCACGATATCACCTGTCGCATGGGAAATAGCGATGTTCTTGGCCAGATAGGTGCCACCGTTGACGTTGGTGCGAAACACCCTGAGCGCCGCAGGAATACCCGCCTGCAACTCACGCAGGATATCCCAGGTGCGGTCGGTGCTGCGGTCGTCGCAGACGATCACCTCAAGCTCGGGATAGTTCTGCCGCAACAGGGAGTGGACCGCCTCTTCGATTGTGTCTTCGGCATTATGGGAGGTCATCACGAAGCTGATCCGCGGCAACGGACCCTCATGGCCGATGTCTTGTGGCCGGCGCGGCCCGCGGAACTCTGCCAGGGTCCGGGCTGCATAGGTCTCGGCTTGAGGGGACTCCTCCCGAGGAGGCTGTGTCTGTGGCATTTCGTTCTGCGAGACGGCCTGACCTTCGGTGGTGCTCATGTGCAGCAGCGGGTTGATCCCGTCCCGTGCGGCCTGCGGGTGCTGTTCCAGATAGGCGGTAGTGCTGAAATCCGGCCCCGGATCACGCAGCAGAACAGTTGCGAACCTCAGATAATGTTCCGCCGCGTCCATGTTCATGGCCGCCACGTCCGAATACTGCGCAAGATACCAAGCCTCGTTGAACAGCGGATGGGTGCGAATGCGGCGAAGTGTCCCGGCGTCAATAGAAAAAGAAGGTTTCATGGCTATTTTCCGGAGATATCAAGGTTATGGCGCGCCGCGATCCGGGCCAGGTTCGGCGCCAAGTCTTCGGTCTTGGAGATATTCCCCAAGCCCTCCCCGGACACGAAATAATCAACTGTGGCGACCGGCACCCCGCGCGCAGGACGATCCGCACAGAATTTCAGGATCAGTTCCCAGTCAACCAGCCGTGTCAGGCCGGTATCGAACCCGCCCAGCTGGTCATAGAGCGCGCGACGGTGGATCAAACAATTCAGGTCAATGTAGTTTTGTTGTCTGAGCCTGACAGGGTCGAAAGGTTCGAAAACAGTATCGCTCCAGCCCCCGTCCAACTCGTGTCGATGCATGGCGGTATATGCAATGTCATACCCATCACCCGCCGCCAGCCCGCAAAGTGCATATAGAAGGTGATCCTGCATCCATTCGTTGTCACTGTCGAGATAGGCGATGGCATCACCTGACGCTGCCGCAAGGCCGGTATTGCGGGCGGCTGACACGCCCTCGTGTCCGCCCTCCAGCAACAATAGCTGCCCGGTTTCTATCGGTTGCGTGAAATGGTAGCGTAGTAAATCGGCGGTGCCATCGGTACTGCCGTCATCGATCACGATCACCTGCCGGGGCGGAATAGACTGCAGCAGTGCCGATGCAACAGCGCGGCGGATGCTGTGAGCACGGTTCCAGGTGGGCATGATGACGCTGACCGCCAAGTTTTGCTCGCCCGCCGAGGACAGGGCAGCATTGCGTATCCCTTGTAAAATTGTGCGGCAATGGACCGGCTTGCGGCGTTCCAGCAGGGCCGACAGATTGGCAGCAGGCAGGTGTTCATCACTATAGCATTGCGGATAACGGCCCACCAGGTCTACTGGCGCACGCCCCTCAGCCGCACCCGATGCGATGAAATGACGGCGCGGATCAGCGCCTGCCATGGCCACATCGGGATTACTCTCAAGATAGAAAGCCCGGTCAAAAGCCTCTCGCTGGAGTTTGAATTTCCACCCCTTCATCGTGTCGGACAGCAACATCGCCATGGCCTGTGCATCACCGCTTAGCCGGTTCTCCGGCCGATCCTGACGCTGCAGGTCCTCTTGCAGCAATGTATATTGCAGACTTTGGCGGCGAGATTCCTGCTCTATCCTGTCTTGACGCAGGCGCGCCCGTATCTGCCTAAGCAGCTGGGCAAGCTCAGTGCTGTCCAGCGCAAGCGATCCGTCGGATACCAGATCAAGACAGACCTGCAACTGGCTATCCAAATCGACAACCGGCACCCCCGCCGCGGAGGGAACAGGCCGGTGCAGGCAAGAATAAAGCTCATCCATATCCCTTCGCCTTCTCTCCACCTACCCACTATCTCCATACCATTTAAGGCTGCTTTCTGCTTTGGCATGTTGCTCCGCAGATGTAAACGCGGCCGCAAATCGCATCCTTCAGATCATGCAAATCGCCCCGTGCCGGATATGCCGACAAAATTAAGGTTTAACCCATGACAATCACGGACGTGTTGTGTAAGAGGCGCCATATCAATATTGTAACAGGCAGGCCACGCATGTCATCGCGCATTTCAGAACACGACTCCACTGCCATTCAGAGCAAACTGGATATCGCGCCCTCCTTTGCAAGCAGAAGTCTGTTTTGGAAATCGAAATACCTGGTCGATTCACCTTTCCTGGCGCATTTGCCGTTTGCATTCTGGCTCGCCGAAGTGGCGCGTCCGTCCAGTATCGTTGAAGTTGGAACTGATGATGGGCAATGCTATTTTGCTTTTTGTCAAGCAGTAGAGCGGCTGGGCCTGACAGGAAGGTGTCGTGCTTTCTGCACCCCTGACGATACGGCTGCTTTCTCCAAACTCCAAAGCTATAACTCTGACAATTACGAGGAAATCTCTCGCATTGTTTTGAAGGAACCCGTCAATGCGCTGTCAAGTCTGCATGACGAGGCAACCGATATCCTGATCATCAATGTCGGCCGGATGAACCGGGAAGATCTTGTCGCGCTGTCGGGCCTTTGGCAAGCCAAGCTATCTGACCGTGGAATGGTGCTGCTTTATAATTACGAGAACACGGATATAGGTGACGAGGTAGCCAGCCTGCTGAGCGACATCGCGCAAGAAAAGGGAAAAGATTTGATCTTTGATACCGCCGATGATCTCGTATTGGTGCTTTATGGTCGAAATATCGACAATCGCCTGAAACAACTGGTAGAAATCAAGCAGGGTTCCATAGATTACAATCTGGTGCATTCCGTGTTCCGCCGACTGGGCAGCAGCCACTTCCATGAATGGCAAAGTCGCAAGCACGGCCAAGAGGCTGAAGAAGAGAGGCAGCGCAATGAAGGTCTGCGTTCCGAAATCCGGAGCGCGGATAAGAAGCTGCGCAAAGTCAAGAAAAAAGCCCAGAAGTCCGATCTCAAACATCAAGAAGCCTCGCAAAATTTGAAAGGAGTGCTTGAGCGCAATCAAGCAACCCATACACACGAGATAACGACTCTTACTCGGCTCGCTGAGGAGCAGGCCAACACCATCTCGGCTCTCAGAACGCAAGTAGACAGACACCGGCAAGAGATGGTGGAGTTGCGCGCGGCCCACGCCACCGAACACCCAGAAGCGGACGCCCGGATCACTGCCCTTCAGGTCAAGCTTCGGACGCTTCAGACCAAGTTGGATGCAGATGGCGAAATTCATGCGCGCGAAGTTAAGTCACTGACTCAGATTGCCCAGGTCCGCACCGAAGAGTTGAAGCGTCTTTCTCAAGCCGCCACGGAGTGGCAGAGCGAGATCACGCGGCTAAGAGAGCAGAAGGCCTTTTCTGAACGCTATCGCCAGACTGAATTGAAACTGCGCGATGCACATATCGCGCGTTTGCAGATGCCCAAGCGTGAACGTGCGCGACATGACAAGCGTCTTGCTGAGGGACAGGTGGCGCTCGTTTCAAAATCAGCGCTTTTCGATGGGAGGTGGTACTTGGAGGCCTATCCGGACGTGAAAGCTGCTGGAGTCGAACCTGCTCGCCATTTTGTGTTGAACGGTCTTTATGAAGGTCGCAAACCCAACCCGAAATTCGATACGGTTTCCTATTACATTCAGCACCCTGATGCACTGCAGGACGGCCTCAATCCGGTGGCACATGCGGAAATGAAAAAGGACATATAGCCCGGCTGGTCTGCGGCGCAGTCTGAAATATGGTGATATCGTTGTCCTGTAGAGTCGGGTTTGACAACAAAAGGCGTAGATCATGGCGCTGACCGAACAGAACAGGCTGTTGCGCAAGCAGGCGCACCCTTCGCGTGAGGGTCTAGAAGACTGCCAGAGCGCACTGAATTTTTGTGGATGCAAGGGGTTGGATGACCCGCGCTAGACCGGCATGACGACCGCCAATGCCCTTGCCCGACTCCGGGCCAGTTCTTTGTTCGATCCGCACTGGTATGCGCGGCGCTATCCAGACGTGCTCAAATCCGGCTGGGAGCCGGCGCTGCACTTCCTAACGCTGGGGGCGGGGATGGGCCGCGATCCGGGCCCTGGATTCTGCACCGCAGCCTATCTGGCAGCCTATCCCGATGTTGCGGCCAGTGGCATGAACCCCCTGCTGCATTATCTGCAATCAGGCCGCTCTGAAGGGCGGCGCGCGGTGCCGCCGGTGGTGCCTGAGTTGCCAGCGCCGCGCCTGTTGCGACTGACCCATCTGCGCGAATTGCTGCAAACTGGCGGGCTGACCGAGGCCCCTCTGGCTGGACTTGCTGTGTTGGCCGGCAAACAGACAGATGGGGCGGCGGCCATGGCCAGCGAGGCGCTGGGGATCTGGCATCTGGCACAGGGCGCCCCGCAAGAGGCGCTGGCCTGGTTCGATCGGCGGCTCGAGATCGGCGCAGGGGCGGCGGTTGCGCTGCGGCTGGCCCCGGCCCGGATTGCGGCCTGTCTGGCCGCAAGGCATCCGGTGCAGGCCAAAGCCATCCATGACGGTTTCGCGGGCACGCAGGGCTCTGCCGACCTGCACATCGCAGCCTGTGGAATGCTGCCCGACGCCATGGCCCGCCACCGGATGCTGAACCGGGCCTTTGCCCTTGCCGGGCTGGCCCTGCCTAATCTTGGGCCCGATCAGGATGCCCCGCTGCTGGACCGCCTGCGCGCGCCCGAGCTGCCGGCCGCTGCCATGCGGGACGATGGCAGCGCACCGCTGATCAGCATTCTGATGGCCGCACATAATGCCACAGCCACCCTGCCAACCGCGATCCGGGCGCTGCAACAGCAAAGCTGGCAGCGGTTCGAACTGATCGTGATCGACGACGCCAGCACCGACGGCACCGCTGATCTGGTCCGCGATGCCGCCACCCGTGACAACCGCATCCGCCTGCTGCGCATGGACCGCAATGGTGGGGCCTATGCCGCACGCAACGCCGGGCTGGCGGCGGCACGGGGCGATTACATCACCCTTCAGGATGCCGACGACTGGTGCCATCCGCAACGGCTGGAACGACAGATGGCGTTTCTGCACGCCAATGGCGGTTATGCCGGGTGCCTCAGCCTTCAGGCGCGGGTCACCCCCGATCTGGGCGCTGCGCGGCTGGACGGGCTGGGCCGGGTCGTGATCGAAAACCTGTCCTCGATCCTGCTGCCCGCCGGGCTGGTTCGGAAGTGCCTGGGGGGATGGGATGCGGTGCGTGTCTCTGCCGACAGCGAATTGCTGCGCCGGATGCGGCATCTGTTCGGGGACCGGTCCGTGCATCTGCTGGAGGACGGTCCGCTGTCCCTGTCACGCGAGAGCATCACCAGCGCCACCGCCGATACAGCGACCGGGATGCAGTGGTTCTATTACGGCGCCCGACGGGAATATTACGAGGCACAATGCCACCATCATACCCATGCCCCCGCCCTGCGGTATACTGCGGGGATGCGGCCCTTTCCGGCCCCTGCTCCGCTGCACCCCGGCTGGACCCCGCAGCAACAGACCGAAACAGACACAGTCTATGCCGGGCAGCTCAGCGTCAGGACAGAGGCGCTGGACTGGCTGCTGGCGCGACTGGACGAAGACGCGCAGGCCGGTCTTCGGGTCGGGCTGGTGCCGCTTTTCGCCACCGAAGGACCGGCGCTGACCGATCTGTCGATTCACCCGCTGCTGCGTGCGCGCATCGACGGGGACAGGGTGCAGGTGCTGTGCTTTGGCCAGACCGTGCAATGCCGCGCCTATCTGCGTCTGCCCGGCCAGACCATCACCGAACCCCACCGGTATGTACCTCAGATCAAAATGGTAAACCGCACTGTTCTGGCGCCAGGGGCAATCTGAATCCGCCAGCGACAAGACAAAGCGTTACCTCAAGTCGGATTGTGCAATAGGGTGGACTGCAACAATCATCTACTAACCAGGATTTTCAATCCCGGCTGTACGAAAAATCAGACATAGCCAAACTGCCTCTCAATCCCAACACCTCCAATGCTTTGGAATAGCTTTTGGGCTTCCGAAGACCACAATTCTTCCGCATTAGAACGGCCTCCGCTAAAAGTCAAAGTAGGCGTATTGATACAATCAAAAACCAAACCCATCATATCGGGGGAACATTCTACATCCAGATACTCCAAGATCGATATGACACATTCTTCCTGTGCAGATTTCCCTAGCTCTCCTACCAGCTCTTCAAATCGAACAGGACATACATTTCCTTTATCGATCCAAGGGATCATCGTCTTGGCAAGCTGTGCTTGGTGCTGACCGAAAGTTTCAAGATATCCGATAAATTGCTCTTGTGGCGTTTCACGGAACACCCAGCTGCTCTTCTCCGCAGGAAGCCTTTCGGGATCCAGCCTGATCCGTCTGGCTTCAAAATGCATGAAGGATGCAAGACAGTCACGCCAACGCCGCACAGCAAAGAGAATTTTGAAGCCATTCAAAAGAGCAAAGTTTCTGCCGGAAAACGCGATGTGCCCTACAGAAAATTGCCCAGGTTTTACGAGTTGGATACCGGTGTCAAAACCGATTGGATACGAAAGCTGTCTGGCTTTCGACACCTTATCCCCAAGACTACGCCCCCGGTAATCCGTAAGCGAAAATGGGCTCAAATGTATTTCCGTATCCCTCCATCCAAGTTTGCTGAGCACTTTCCCCAAAAGGTATGTTCCTGCTTTTGGCAAGGACACGACGAAGGATCTATCTGGTCGCTCGCCATGGTCGACCGAGAAACACAAATGCCCTCTGGAATTAGTTTCAAAAACAAAGGGACGGTTACCATTATCAAATATGGCAACTCCCCTTGGTTCGGGGCTTGGTTCCTCTGAAAGACATTTCGCAACAAGCGGTTCAACAGATTGAAACATCTGCTCTTGCGCGCTGGCTGGAGGGTAATATCTATTGGATAAATCCGGTTCTCCATCAATTCTAACGAACGGGCAGGCTTTACCTGTGACCCGGCTCCGGAAGCGCGATTCCAGAAG
>VMHT01201463.1_pt1 | contig 12316 bp, 9 predicted proteins | sample 4693611 | NCBI WGS metagenome assembly VMHT01 (sample SAMN12280063, study PRJNA550983) | marine metagenome | isolation source: seawater sampled from same location over 5 years 0.02-0.2 micron viral filtrate | place: USA: collected off the coast of southern California halfway between the port... ...
ATGACAATCCATATGAATTGGCATTAACAATAAATCTTTTAAGACCTAGAATCCCTTTTCCTATATCCCCGGTTGATTTTTATAGTCATTTCATAGGAGAAATTAAAACAACGGGAGACTCAGAAGAATGTAAAAAACAATCTGAAGTAAAAACATGGATAACTCCAAATGCGTGTGTTATAAATGACGAACTAATTAAATACATATGTTCTGGTTACATATCTTACTTCAAAGGAGGAAATCCTAATGCATACCCTTATAAAAGAGTTATAACTGTTCAGCATGGATTTTCAAATAAACATAAAGCGGAATATATAGATGCTCTAGCATCTGATATAAAAAGAGATAAAGAAATTAGTTTAGATAAAAACCAGTCCAGTAATTATGAAAATATACTTATGGGTAATTATGACACCGAAGACGATGATAAAGTTACGGGAATGTTTATTACAACTCAGCAATACTCTAATATAACCCTACCTAGAATAGGAAAAAGCATAAACAAATCATTGGCAGATAAAAAGAATGCCCTTAATGAATTTAGAAGAGTGATGTTTACTAAGAAAAATACAACCGCTAGTGATATCATAGAGTATGTAAAGGAAGTATCTGTAAAATTTTCATCTATAATAGAAATGACTGTTAATAGTAGCGGTCCTGTATTTATATTTTCAAACTGGTTGACATACGGAGTGGAACCCCTCGCTATTATATTAGAAACCCTAGGTTTTACAAATTTTCAAAACAAGGGTAAAGAATCCGGAAATAAGTACTTTCTATGGAATTCTTCCACTAAAAATCAAAAGAACGGAGATGAATTAATAAAAAGAGCTAGAAATACATTTAATTCTCAAGATAACCAGGATGGGTCTTTATTAAAAGTTATACTAGGAACTCGATCTGTAATGGAAGGAGTATCTTTTAAAAATGTAAAGCAAGTACATATAACAGATCCTTGGTGGAACGAATCTAGAATTGAACAAATTTTAGCGCGAGCTTCCAGGTACTGTAGTCATTCAAGTTTGGAAAAAAATGAACAATATGTAGACATCTATAGACATTATTCTGTATTCCCCGGTGAAGGTATTGATCAAGAAGCTGTAAAAAAACTAGAAGGTAATTACAAAAACTACGCAGAAGATAGTATAGAAGAAAGAATGTTACAGGCTTCAATTAAGAAGTATTCTATAAATAATGACCTTGAACAAATAATCAAAAGTTGTTCAATAGATTGTAATATAAATAGAAATGGTAATATAATAAGACTTGAAGAATATTGTATACCAGTTGGTAAAGGAATGTATCAGATACACTATAAAAATCCATCTAATGGTAGAATGTACCTAAGGAATGATGTACCTGATAAATTATCTTTTAAGCAAATACAACAACGAGAGTATTCATTTCCTAGAAAAGATTTACCTATATTATTTACCGAAGCGGGGTTTCAAGGTGGAGTAGATGGTTATAGCATTCTTACACCATATGAAGATGATCCAGAGATATTAGACTCTAGTGTTATAAACGAAGATTTAAATATGTTAGAAGACATAAAACCATGGGATTCTGATAAAAAATTTACAGACCTAGAATTAGACCCGGTTCTAAGAAAATACATAACCGGATTATATAAGAATTATAATCTATTGCCGTATTTAAGAAGAGATCATCTCAAAGAAATCGGGGGTGGTACAAATTTAATTTACTTCAAAGAAATAGACCGTGAAGATATAAGAAAATTAATGGATTGTGTTAAAAATTTATACGACTCTAGCGATACTTCGGATGCTTTAAAAAGAAAAATAGGAGAATATTTCTCAATTAATTCTAAAAAAGATTCTATAAATAAAAAGGTTTTAGAACTTATAAAATATGGAGATTATGACATGCATCAATTAGATGACTTAATTAGTATAGCTATACAACATCCTAATTTTATTAATGAACAGCTTAAGTTATATAAGAAATAATTTTTTAATTTAAAATGTAATGTATTATTAAAATGAGTGCAGAAACATTAAAATTTTTTGATGATAAATCAACAGAAAATATAATAAACTGGATGATAAGCAATTTATCAGAAAGTCAAATAAGATCGTGTTTAAATAAAGACACCTCTAGAGATACTACAGTTATTTCTAAGGCACCCGTTGTAAAAGATCCTGAACCAGGTCCGTCATCTGACTACAGAAATGAAACAATAGATAACCGTAAAATACTAGAAGAAATATATACCAAATGTGAAGGAAAAGGATACATAATAGCTAGTGTAGAAAATAACATAGTAACATATTATCAATTTAAAGAACTTGATTCTTCTATTGATATACAGGCGGGTTTAAATAGAGACGTAGAGGATGGTGTAGCTACTTGGACCTATAAAACAGAACCTCTTGATGTATTTATGAGTAAATCATGTGAAAGCGACGATGCAGATATATTTCAATCCCTATTAGAAGATGAAGACAATTCTAGAAACTTTTTACCAGTTTCTGATGACATCTACATAGCAGCCCAGTCATACAAAGACATAGGATTCGAACCACCCGATGTATACACGGTTAGCGGAAAAGTATCTGCAGATCCTGACATTGAGACTCCAACTTATGTAATGTCTGAAACAATTATGAAAGCTATAAATTCTCAAAAGAAATCGGTTGATTTTATGAGAAAAGAATTTAACGATGATTCTGATTATATGAAGATGTGGCCTGTATTTTTTATAAGCACTGATGAAGACAATCAACTGTCTTATTTATATCCATACATCAGCTCCGGTGAGATACAGTTTTCTATTGGTAAGATGAATCCTAAGATATTGAATATGGAATGCAAAAAGATAACTAAAAAATTTGTAGCCGAAGTTAGAAGTCAGAATGTAACAGACGTGATGAATAAATTAAATACAGCTTTAAAGTATCAAGACGATGATACTATTTGTAGAATAGAGTTTAATTATAATGAACAAAATCATATATCACTTTTCGGTGAAGAGTATTTTGGCGATAGTGACGTTGAAAGCGACATCGGAAGTGACGAAGAGAGTGATGTTGGAAGTAACTTTGGCAGTGATACCCCGGAATCAATTGCCGAAAATTACGGGGAAGATAGTTCAATGACCGAGTTTGGAGATAACTGTTCAACAATTGGAGAAGACGCCATCGATACTGAATTTGGAGGAAAAAGGAAATCGAAAAAAACAACACAAAACCCATTTGACATGTCCGCTATGTACGAAGGATTAGATGATGATATGGAAGATGAAACTGGCGGTCTTTCGATCCCAAGACCTATGATATCTAGTATACAGAAAGGTATATCTAAACAGAAAAGGGTAAGTGATATGACAATACCCGAAATAGAAGAAAGAATGCTTAGAATGCATGGAGCTAAATACTTATCGGAATTTAAACCTGAGAAATATAAAACAAAAGGTGGGAGGACAAGTGTTAGATACATTAGAAGAACACCTAAGTGTGTAAGTACATCAGAATGTACATGCACCCCTAGGGTAATGGATACAAGTTTATCAAGATATGGAGATTGTCCTGCGTGTATTATAGCTAAATTTGGAAATGATAACGGAGGTGAAAGTACTGTATTTTCAGAATTTAATACACCAGGTGCTTCAGAAACTAATTATGGAGCTGAAGAAAATGTATTGTTGTTTTAAATGATTATTTTCTTTTATTAGCCTTCATACTAGGTCTCTTTTTGGTTATACGACTCCTTTTGAGATTTTTAGTTAAGGAATTTATATTAGCAGTTATTCCCATATCCTCTAAGTCTTCTATCAATTTATTTGCATTATATTCATCTGCCATTTTAATCATTTCACTTTCCTTTTTAGTTTGTTTTTCAACCTGTTTAACCCTATAAAAATCATATGCCTTGTTATACATCAATATCATTCTAATAAAATTATCTTGAAATATATTCTTCCAGGTACTATAATGACTATTTAAGTACCCATGGAATTTTTCTTCGTCATAAAAATATGTTTCAAGTAAATTTAAGAATATAGGAACCTCGGTGTATATTTTACCTTCGATGTATATACCAGTTTTAAAAATATCTACATAATTACGTTTTATTATAGAGTTTCTAAGGACAGAATTTATTTCACTTTTGATTTTTTCCATACTTTAATTTAATTTAATGTATTATTTTTATTTAGTAATAATTTTATTTAGCAATTTAATATAAACAAAACACACATTAAACTGTAAATGAATTATCTAGAAGTATCTTACATAAGTTCTGCATGTGGTAAAAATAAATATGAACCAGTTGATAAAACTATACTAACTTTACTAGCTAGATCTAACCCCGAATTAATAAGATGTCTTCTTATAGAAGGTGGATACATTACAGAAGTAGATGAGAATGAAAAATTATATGACAAACAATTAAAAAACATATATTCCAGTTATAAAAAAAATGTAACGGATGTAACTAAATTAGAAGACATCCGTGAAGAGATAATAGAAAAACTAAAGTATGAAAACCCGGACATCAATTATTCTGATATATCTAAAGCTAATGTATTCTTAGAATCTTCTTTAAAGAAAGACTGTGGAATAAATAATGAAAGTTCGGTTATTAAACGTATGAAATACACTAAGGGTAATAATATTATGCATAATTATAAATTTAACGACTCGTGGGAACTTAGAGGATTTCACGATGCATCAATTGATGACATTGTAATTGAAATTAAAACAAGAACAAAAATGATAAATGTAAGGAAAAACGAATATGATCTTTATCAGATGTTTGGGTATCTATTAACAATGAATAAAACAAAAGGGAAGATTGTTCAAAAATTCGAGAATTACATCTTCGATTCTGATGATATGAATGATAAAGAATTCGGTATTATAGATATTTCACAAGAATATTGGAATACTAAATTCGAAACATTTAAGAAAGAATTACAAAGCTTTTTTGATTATGTTGATTATCTTATATTAGACGTCAGACTAACAAAATCTTCGATACGTAAAGCCATTAAAGAAATAGATATACCGATAGCGGTATTGCGTGATAATGTACCAAGGAACGTCAATAATAATTACGAAAAACTAATAAAAATTCTATTTTAATACTTTTCTTCCTTCTTCTGATATTACATTAATAATTGGATTGCGATCTCTTGATTGTATTATTTCAAGTGCTTGTAGTTTTTTACTATCTAAATTACCACCAAATGCCCTAGATAAAGATACATCGGTTCTTATTAACATTCTTTTACATGTAGAATTTATAGTTGCATAACTAGAATGTCCCATTACAACATGTCTAGCATTGTAAAATTTCTCAAGCTGTTTAGCTATCTTATTACATTTAAAATCTGATATATTCTTTTTATCCGAATATTCTCTAGAAAATATAGGATTATTTTCATCCATATCTTCTAGATATTTAGGAACTTCTGTTTTACCCATTAACCAGGAAGATACTTCGCTATTAATCTTATTTATATTAACTTTACCATTCTGGTCTAAATTGTATTTAATAAGAGAGTTTGTTATAGATCCATGAATAAATAAAAACTCCCCAATTTGTAAAATTAAAGGACGAGTTCTAGCAAATAATTTACCTCCAGTTTCTCCAGGCATTAAAAATTTATCACGATCAATTTTATGATATTTAAATACATCTATATCAGATTTCTTAACATAGTCTCTAATGTAATTTTTCTTGTCTTTATCATCTAAATAATAACAATACAGTTCGTGATTTCCTAAAATTGATACGACTCTACCTCCTTGTAATTTTGCCTGAGAATCTAACATAAGGATGTATAGTATTATTTCAAGTTCTCCGGATTCTTGTATATACATTTTATCCATTTTAACACCAGGTCTTTTACCATCTATAGTATCACCCATTTGTATAACAATTGTTGTTCCCCCGGTCCAATTACCTGAAATGTCTATTACACCACACATATATAATATTCTTTTAAAAATTTTAAAATCCCCATGTATATCTCCTATAGATATTACCCTACTTGAATTCATATTACTATTAAGTATCTTTTTTAAATATTTTATTAATAGCATTATCTGTTGGGAGTCCTATTACTGTTTCAGAACCGTATAATACGGTAGGAAAAAATAGTCCAAATTGTTTACTATCTTCAATAAATTTTTTTACGGTTGTTGTAATAGATTCTCTCTCAGGTAATGTCATAGTAGAAAAATTAGAATCATAATCTAAGCTACCATCTGGATTATAAGATATAATCGTATAATTTTTATAATCCTTTAACTTATCCTTTATTCTTGTACAATAAGGACACTGTTCTCTACTCAAAACAACTACTTTATCTGTTTTTAAAGCTTCAATTTGTACATCTTCTGGTTTTTTTATTACCTTTTTATATTCAGAGAAATTTGTAAAACTGTTACTAATGAAATAGACTATTACAGCGCATGTTATTAATAGTAAAGATGAAATCAGTATTTCTAACATATTAATTTAATTTATAGATAAAATTTTACGATAAATAACACATAATAAGAAATATTTTCAAAACATTTTAATTCAAAGATGAACGTGCTTGTAATCGAAGACGATAACTGGGACAATTATGCTATTATTTCAAAATACATTTCTAAGAATTATTTACCCGAAAATACAAGGATACATCACATTTACGGCAAACATTTACCTCATATAAGTAAAATAATATTCGATAACGATTTTGATATCTATAGAAGAAACATAGATGAACATAAACCTCAAAATTCTTTTTATGAAATAATAAAAAATATGAAAATATGTATAATTTTTCATAATTTCATAGAATACACTACCCCATCTTCATTTGTAATAAACGTATGTGAAGAAAATAAGATTCCTTATATCATTATAAGCGAACACACTAAAAAGTGTTTTCTAAATGGGGAAATACACGAGGGAAAATTTAAAGGAGCATTAAAAAAGGTGGAAACATACGAAGTTTTTAAAAATTTTAAAGATATAGATAACTCTGAAGAATTTAACCTTATAAATAATAAGATATTGAAGAGAAAAACATTGAATGAAATTAAACAGACTATAGCCAGATCTTACGCTAAAATAGAAACTGATCGCAATAATAAATCTATAATCCTGATAGACCCTATTTAAATTATCCCAACTGTTCTCTAGCAGAATTTATACCACCCTTGTATAATTGTAATATATATTCTGGTGTTAATTTATTACTGATATTCAAAATGTCTTGTGAACCATTATCACAATCACACTCTATAATATATAAACTATTAGGACTTTCCGTTTTTATCATATTTTTTATAACAGTACCCATGTAACTTCTACTTACGTTTTTTAATATTATACTGTATCCCAGAATACAAATCTCCTTAGGGGGAGATCCTAATATATTCTTAACACAGCCGTCTATGTAATAATTTTCTCCTATTTTTACAGGTGGAAATATAAAAGGTACACTCATGGACGCCATTATGGCGTCTTTTAACTTAATTTTTGGGAACATTTTTTTATTGAAACACGTGTATTCATATGTATTTATATTTGTTGCATATATATTTATGTCTACATTGTATTTATCTGAAAATTGTTCAATAGTTAGATCTTTATATTCATCTAGATTATCTATTAGTGTAACAAGTGCTTTATTATCTAATAAAGAATTATTAGTCTTCATATTAGAAAAATTATATTTTATAAATTGTGATATGTCAAGATTGATAATAATAGATAAAATACGAGTAGGTGAAACTCCCGATATGTATAAAACTCCAATTAATGATCCTATGGAGCAACCATAAAATCTTTTAAGATCTAATAATTTATTTTGGTGAATATATTCGAGGGCTCCAACAAAACTTATACCATCTATGCCTCCACCACCTATAGATAAATCATTCATTTCATTTACTTGGTTAAAAATGTTTTATTTATCAATATATTTACGTATTTTGTATGGAAATTGTCCTGTAGATATTTATTCTTCTTTTGCCACCTGGGGTGATGCCCATAATCCCAACACAGAGAATGAGCTAGCTCATGTAATAATGAATTTATTATTTCCCCAGCTGGTATAGGAGTACCGTCTCTGTTATAAATTTTAAATCCTAATTCTCTACCTTTATCGTAATTCCAAGCCATTAAATTGGGGTCCATATCAATTAATTCTCTAAAACTAGTATTTTGTAACTTAATCTTAAGAAGTCTAGAATCTTCTTGGTCTATATTTTCATCGTATATTAAATCAACAGATATGTCTCTAAGAACATCCAGTAATTCTGCGGTTTTTTGATCTCTTGAATAGTATCTTCTACCCGATTTTGCAACATGCGAAGTCCCACATGCTCCAACAAAAGAATATATAACATAGAAAAAAATAATAAAAACTACTAATAACATTACTATATTATGATAGACATATTATTATTTTTTTTGGGTATTAAATCATGGGATGTAAATTTTTTCCCAGTTATGCGACACAATTTACAGGAAACCCCAAGGAATAATAATCTAAGAAATTCTAAAACAGTAAATACTTTAAAGCTTATAGCAGAAGATACTCCATCTCCTAGATTGAGTACTTATCAGATAAGAAGAAATATTAATATAAATCTACAAGACAAAACATTGTACATATTCTATACCGTTTACTCTTTTATAATATTTCTATTATTATGTATACAACCAGTTTACACATTATACAACTTCTCAAAAGATAGGTCTGATTTAAAATTTTTAACTTCATTTCTAACACACCTAAATGTACCCGTGATATACATCTGGGAAAAGATATACTTTAGAAGCGATCATTTAGAAAAAAGAATAAAATGTAAAAAACTTAATAGGGTGTTAGTCTATTCATCAGCTGTTTTAAGTATAATAATAAACTTTTTAGACATAACATCATTTTATAATGGTTATTATTGGACACATTTATTTAAAAACGACATTTTATTCTTTGTTTTTATAATAATTGAATGGATATATTCAAGACTTATTATATTCCTATACGCATTCTCATTTGTATTTGTTATGGATTCGCATATAACAGTTTTTAAAGATTTTATAAATAATCTAGAGATCAATGAATGGTGTGAAGAATGTGATTCTCCTTTAACTAAAATAATAAAAGACGTCGTGATAATAAGAAGAAATATAGAAACTACTATATCTTATTACAATGACATAATAAGTATAACTACTCTATTGGGTGGTTTATCATTTGCAATATTTATAAGAGATATTATCCCCCCAGAAGCAGATGAAATAAAAGACATTCGTTTTGAAGATCATGATAGATATCTAATACATCCTACTATAGTATATATATCATGTCAAATAGCGCTACTGGTTTATATGATGAAGTATGCAATGCAAAGAAATAGAGTATTAAAATATGTTAAATCTATAGAATTTATAAATAAATTTCTATCTAAAATACCTGATGAAAAAATCCATGAAAAAACTAATGGGAAACTTGATGTAGTTACTTTAAATATAGCGGATTCTAATTCTGAAACTCTTGACTGGATTATATTGGGTAATATATTATCAGAACAATGGTTAGATTTTACTATTTTTGGTGTATCTACTTCAGATGGAAGTCTCATTAAAAAAAGTGCCGGATTTGGATCGGCTCTATTATTCGGTATTAGTTTTTTACAGAATAATAATTAACTTAAATAGAATATCTATATATAGTTAATCTATGTTACCATTTAAACGTCCCCAGAGTACAGATGAAAAAACAGAACTGGTGTACCAAATTTTATCATGGAGTGCATTTGATGAAGATATAGAACAAGACTACTCAGGTGACGACGAACCCGATCCTAATGTAGTTGATAAAAGATATCACATTTACACATTTGGTGTAAATGAATTAGGAGAATCTGTCTGTGTTAGATTTGAAGATTATAGACCTTATTTATTTGCACTTGTTCCGGAAAAATACCAAAAATCCTTTACAGATTTTGAGAAAAAGGAAGTAGAAAGATTTATTCGCAACAAGCTATTCAAATCGAGGGATGATCTTATTTCAGTTGATCTCATCGAACGTAAGAAATACAAAGGTTTTACTAATGGTAAAAAATTTAAATTCTTGAGATTTGTTTGTAAGAATCTATCTACATTTAATAGGATAAGATACATCTTAAACCCTAAAGAAAAATCAAGACTTCCAAAGATTTCTAAAATCGACGGTGTTTCTCCTCTAAAATTTGATCTATACGAATCTAATATAGATCCTTATTTGAGATTTACCCACAAGATGGAAATTAAGATGGCTGGGTGGGTAAAGGTTAAAAACATCACACAAGACATAGATATGTCAAGATGTCAACACAGTTACATTTGTCATTATAAAAATGTTAGACCTTATGATAAACAAGACATATGCAATCTGACTATCGGGTCTTGGGATATTGAGGCATTTTCTCACTCTTCCAGATACTCCAACATGAACGAGTTTCCTAACCCTGAAAATCCATTGGATATTGTTACTCAGATTGGTACTAGCTTGTATAAATTTGAGACTAAAGAAAAAGTTAAACATGTAGTGACTATTAAAAGTCCTATTGATAATGACTGTGATCCAGTAGATGGCGTAATAATAGAAACTTACGATACAGAAAAAGAACTGATCGAGGGTTGGGTAAGATTTATCATTAATACAGATCCCGACATTCTAGTTCAATATAACGGCTACGGTTTCGATTGGAGTTATTTATATGCAAGAGCTAAAGTACTTGACATAGAATATGTTCTACAAAATCTTAGTAGAATAAATTCAAAACCAGCTGAGTTTTTTGAAAGTCGTCTTAGTACATCTGCTTATGGAGACAATACCATGAAATACATGAAAACAAATGGTATTACACAGTTTGATCTTATGTTTATCATTAAGAAAGAACATAAACTAGAATCTTATAAATTGAATAGCGTTTCTGAACATTTCATTGGAGATTCTAAGGACGATCTTAGTCCAGCAGATCTTTTTAAATATAACACATCAACTAAAGATAAGATAGCACTTGTAGTTAAGTATTGCGCACAAGATACATGGCTTCTTATAGAACTCATACTTAAACTCAGGATTATAACTAATATGATCGGTATGTCTAATATTACTATGGTTTCTATGCAAGACATTGAACTTAGAGGTCAACAAATTAGGGTTCATACTCAAATTGCATACGAGACTAAGAAAGAGGATTTTCTTATTCCAACCACGGATTACAAACCCACCGGGGAAATAGACGATGATGAAGATAATTTTGTAGGTGCAACAGTTCTAGATGCTACACCTGGTGCTCATTTCGAACCAATTGCAGGTCTTGATTTTGCTAGTCTATATCCTTCTATTATGATTGCTCACAACTATGATTACTCTACAATTGTAGATAATCCAGAGTATGACAATCTAGAAGACATTACTTACGAGTCAATAGACTTTGGAGAAGGTCCTGTTAAATTTGTACAAAATCAACAGGGTATTATGCCTAAGATTCTACAACGCTTGTGGAAAGAAAGAAAAGACATTCGCAAACAAATGAAAACATTAAAACCAGAAGACTCATTGTATGCTGTTCTAAATGGGGTGCAACTTGCTATCAAGGTTTCTATGAATAGTATTTATGGGTTTACAGGTGCAAAATATGGAAGGCTTCCTAATAAAAAGATTGCGGCGGCAGTAACTGCAAGTGGTAGAAACATGATCGCACATTCAAAGAAATGCGCAGAAGAATGGTATGACTGTGAAGTTGTTTATGGAGATACAGATTCTATCTATGTAAAGTTCAAGAGTGATTTAAATGGTCAGGATCATATGAATTACGTATTTAAGGTTGCACCAGAATGTGCCGATAGGATCTCGGCTACATTTAAAAAACCTATTGAGCTAGAGTTCGAGAAGGTTATGTATCCTTTCATATTGTATTCTAAGAAGAGATATGCAAGTCTATTCTGGACAAACCCTCTAAAGTATGACTATATCGATTACAAGGGTATTCAGGTTGTAAGGCGAGACAATTGCGCATTTGTAAGAAACAATTCTAAAAAGATTTTCGAATACATCTTCCTAAATGAAAAAGTTCTAAATTACACATTTGATACCGTAGATGAACTTATAGAAACATCTAAAGAATTTGCTAGAGATAAAATCAGGAAATTGATAAATGGAGAGATTCCAATGAATGACCTTTTATTGTCAAAATCACTAAGAACAGGTTATGCATTTGATCGTAAGGCCGTGTGTAATGAATGTACTAAAACTTATTACGAACTTAATGTTATTGGTAAAAAAGAAATGGAC
>VMHT01023187.1_pt1 | contig 12315 bp, 27 predicted proteins | sample 4693611 | NCBI WGS metagenome assembly VMHT01 (sample SAMN12280063, study PRJNA550983) | marine metagenome | isolation source: seawater sampled from same location over 5 years 0.02-0.2 micron viral filtrate | place: USA: collected off the coast of southern California halfway between the port... ...
TTTCTGTTTTAAAGATAACCACCTTCTTGTAATCTAATCCAAGACTCACAATCTGATAAGTTGCCTCTATGTAATTCTTCATCTGTTTCTATGTCTAATACTTGGTAAATGTCATCTATATACCAAACTACTCTATAATTTTTCATAATATTTTTTAATTGTTTTGTTTATTTATTTGTTATGCACCATTAAGGTAAACATACAGGTCATTAATCAAGTCTACGGGTACATATCCAAAAACAGGAGCAGCACTATTAACACCGTCAGCCCTTTCTAATAGTTCATTATATCTTGGGAATGATTTCAATACACTACTTCTTGTAATATGTAACCACCCATTCTTATTAAAAAGGGCTAATTCCATTCTATCATAATCTTCGACAGGTAGAGTATCTCTTGGTGAGCAGTAATGTCCTGTACTACCCTGTATGCTCATTTTATATTTTCCAGCTTTTACAGCCTTTAACATTCGGAAGTCATCATTGGTGTTTGCTGCTTCCTGTTTTTTTAATTCTTGTACTACTTTCATAATTTTAATCTAAGTTTAAATCTAGTTTATAATCATTTGCTACTTTCTTAAGTAGTATTTCTGTGTAGTACTTTTTATCTGTTGTCATTTCTTCAACAAATCCTTGTACGTGTAGGTATTCTATGGCTTCCATACAATCCTCTTTTGTTACTTTATTTATCATTATATTTTGTTTTTATGAGTGTGAACACTTTTTATTTTATTTAATCAATTACAAAACCTGACGTATCATTCTTTGCCTTCTTACCTTTGGCAATCAAACCAAGCACTACGCCTTTGTACTTAGTCATCTCTAAATCTGTCTTGTCACCATCAACAACCGGGTAACCTTTGTATGTCTTGGGTAACTTGCTACGGAATACAGCAGCCACATTGCCACCCATACCAAGCACATCCAACACATCTTGCTCGTTATCTTCTTTTCGTGAGAGCGTGTGATGGTATCTAGTATCCAGGTATCGTTTGACTTTGTTAGGCATAGCCGTGTAGTCATAGAATACAATCCTACTATAGAAGTCATCATTGATTACATCCATATTTACATACTTCTTGAGCTTGTACACAAAGTCCTGATCTGAATATGTGTTTAGTCGCAGTGCTACCATCTCACCTTTGCGATGTGTCCGGATAGCTACAGCCTGGATTTCTTGTGCTAGTTGCTGAAGAAACTTTGTCCTATCATACACATAGTAATTCGTCTTGTTGATTCGTGCTTGACTCACGTTAGAAAATACGCCTCGACCTGTCTCGTTAAGACATACAGCTGCACATCCTTGACTTGCCATAGGACACATATTTACACCCTTGTTGTTTAGAGTGTATGGTGCTAGTGATAAGTTGTAAGTTAGATACTCGTTCTTATCTGTCTTGGTGTTGCCACCTTTAGACAATAGGTTGTTTACTTTTTTGTATTTCATAATCGTGGGTAATTTATAATTCAATGTGTTTAATGTGAATAGTGTCGTCACTGTGTGACATCCATTCGCAACTACCTAAGTTGTGACCCTGATTTATTATTATACTTTCAAAGTCTTCTGACTGTAGTTCTTTGTCGGTTTTTATATCATACTGATACACTAAACATTCTTCAAAATCTAATACTGTTAATATATTCATAGTTATTTATTTAATTAAAATGTACTTACTCTTGGTATCATATCGTAGTCATTGTGTAATGCTCCGTTGATGTCGTGTATTAACGTTGCTCTTATGTCATGTCTATCGATATCATTCTCTTTACAGAACTTCACAAACCTTTGTATCTGTCCGTGAATAGTAGCTCCAAATGCTAATTGTAGTTTGTAACTTACGTAGCTTGAGCTGTAGAATTTTTTCTCTAGTATGTCCGATACATACTGGTCTAGTATTTCTTTAGTTTTTTTCATTTTTATTATGTTTTTGATAGGTTAATATTGAGCTTACACCTGCCTTAAAATCGTTGTAAGGCATGCCTCTCATTTCTCTCATAGCTTTATAAAGTGCTACGTCTTCTTGTGATAGTTCTATTACTATTTCTTTGGTTTTACTTTCCATTTGATTTATTTTAAGTTTAACAATATAATACTTCTGGTAGTGATTCCTGCAGCTGTCTTATCTTCTCGACTTGCTTGAACCATTTGTAAGTTGCTTCCACATTTTCATAGCAGTATTTAAATTCGTTGTCTTCCTCTGCTTCTGCTATCTCTTCATCTACTCCGTGTAACTGGGTTAGCATTTCGTCATTGTATTCGTAGCCACCCCATTCGTTGAAGATGTTCCACATTTCTTGGTGCATTTTATTTATTTTCTTTCGCATTTGTATTTGATTTTTGATTGTTTCTATTTTAACCCCTGTATTCACTAGCTATAGAATAGCCTACAGAATTTATGTTTTTATTTCTATGTAGTTGGTAAATTAGATACTTATATAAATTTGTACGTTCTGGTTTTTTGCAAAATTTATTATATAACTTTCTAGTACGATCATCGTACTCAATGTAAAAAATGTAAAGAGTCATTTTATTTGTATTTGATTTGGTTAAGTGCAGTTAATTGTATTTGGTTAAGTGCAGTTAATTTATTTACAGCTTCTGTAAGTTCATTTATCTTATCCATATACAATTTCATATTCCTTGCAGTTGGTTCAGGTATTGTCGTTTGGTCATATCCATCCCATTTTACAACAGTATCTGCTATATCCCAAGTGCTTAATTTTGTAATTTCTGTTTTGTTTTCTTCAGTCATTTTGTTTATATTTGATTTGATTTTTGATTAATACTTCTCTCTTGAACCATCTCTCTGATTCTAATAGTTGATTCATTGTGAATCCTGACAACCTTTCTTTTGAGTAATGCATCTTAGCTACTTCTTTATTGAAGAGTTTTCTTGCTAAGTGTTGCACGTCCTTAATTATTATTTCTTTTTCCATTTGATTGATTTTAGTGTACTAGCATTGGCATCCCGTCTGTCGAAAAGGTGTATTTTATACTATCTTTCCACTCTGATTCTACTTGTAATAAATGTGATTTTTTTTCAGCGTATACACTTGATGATTCACCATCTTCGTTGGTAATTTTCATTTCCCAGCGTGCTGCACCTTTATTGCTAGTTCTTGCTATAGTTACTGTTTTTGAGTTTTCCATTTTATTTGTATAAAGATTCTAAAAATATTGTACTTGCTTCCTCCTTTGTCCAGCCTTCACTCATTAACTTTTCAGTTATGTATGATTGCTTTTGGTTTACTGTACCCATTGGAGCATTTAATACGTTTACAGTTTTTCTTACTGCTTCACAGTATTTGTCTTTGGCTTCCTCTAAGTGGTTTAACCTTGACTTGTAGTACTCTGCTTTTTGAGTATTACCGGATTCTTTTGCTTGTAGGTATCTCATTTTGAAATACTCTGCTTTTGGTAGTCTTTTCATTATCCTATTATTATTTGGTTTTTAATTAAGGGATTTTCTGATTAATTCTGCACTTTGTTTAAATGCTTGCTCCATATTGTGTAAATTTTCCAACTTCCATACTACCTCTATATTAGAACCTAGTAATAGTAAATCGTTTACGTCTTTTTGAAGTTCTCTTATTACTGCTATTGTTGTTGGATTAAATTTAGACATTTTAAGGTTTTCTGCTTCACAGTATTTGTCTAGGGCTTCTTCTTTCTCTAAGTGGTTTAACCTCAACAAGTAGTACTCTGCTTTTTGAGTATTACCGGATTCTTTTGCTTGTAGGTATCTCAGCTCGAAATACTCTATTTTTGTTAGTCTTTTCATTATCCTATTATTATTTGGTTTGACTTGTACATAAATCTAGCTTTTGACTTTGCCTCTTCCCATGCTTTTGCTGGGTCCAGGTGTGGTCTGTCCTTCATTATGTTCTCTTTGATTTTGTTTGCTAATGGCTTAAGTATTGTTTGCCATCTGAACTTTTCTAGTTCTTGCTTTCTTTGTAAAATAGTTACTTCCTTCGCTATGTTTACTCTTTTTCTTGTTCTCGTTCTCATTTTTTAAATAGGGATTTATTTTTTATTTATATTCTTGTTTGTATTCTTTAATAATCATTTCAATGTTGTTAGGTATGTCACTCTTGATGTCTTTTAATCTTAATCCATACCATCCATCATCATACATCATTCTACCATTGGCATAGTACGTAAAGCTAAAACCTCTGTCCTCTATTGTAGTGACTCTTAACTCTATATTGATTCCATCAATAGTTGTCTGTCCTTTGTACTCTCCTCGATATTGTTTTACTAACTTCATTTTAATTTATTTAGTGGACTGGAGGCATTCGATTAACCCCATACACCCAACCGGTTTTAGTCAGTTCAGTCAGTCCCTCACTTGCTTCATTGAAACAAGGTCTGTTCGGCTTTACATGCTTTTACAACCACCACAGACAAGGCATGGCATTATAGTAGTTTTTGTTTATACATCTCTCTCGTGTGTTGATACGTTTAGAGTCGTCCCTCAACTCGGTTGTCTGGACTCCGTACCCCTACTTCTACAGCCACCAGACTAGACACACCATGAGTGTGAACAGACCGGCTTGAACTCTGCTTATAGGCCTCCGCTCCACTGCTGCGGGTAGCTCATTGTTTTAAGTGATATTATAAGTAAATAAAGAACTCGGATAAATTAACCATGTTAGACACGGTATAAATATCCATGTAAACCAACACTAATAAATTAACTACTAGGTAGTTTTAAAAGTGTTGTTTGTGTTTACACCCTCAATTTTTAACGTAATTGAGTAACGAATAAAAAGAACTTTGCCGAACTCATCAGAATAGGGTTAACGGCTCCCTATTGACGGCCAGAAACGGCCGTTTCGCTTAACTTACTGCAATTGCTTTATTTAGTTGCCCTCTTTTATCTTTGTTGTATAAACACTGTAATAAATAAAAGGGTGACGGCTTTCCGCTTTTAGGATGATGATAAGTCAATTTTTTTAACGTCTCATAGACTAATTGGGATTTCTTAGAGGCTTTTAATATTGTTACCTGGTAATCGTATAATTTAACTATCTTTTCGGTATGTAGATTTAACAATATTGCTCGAGCTCCTCCTATTGTTTTAACTGCTTTTTTCAAATCGTGGTTAGGTGCTAAAACCTGTCTGCCGTAATCGGTTTCATGAACTGATTTTTTAGCTTTTAATATCACACCCTTTTTAAGGGCTTTTTTAGTTGTTGTTTTGGTTACTGTTTTTGTGTTTTTCATAATTCAAATTTTAGTTTTGTGCATTCGGTGCCCCGTTTTAAATATTAATCTAAACTACAAATTAAAACCGAATTAAACAAATATTAAAACACTTTTATTATAATTTATAATCATTCTAAATAAGAATTAAAGCACGTTTGAAACATTATTTCGCTCCGAATGGTTTACACATAATAATATTTTGTAATAATCAGATATTCAGCAATTTAGTTTTAATAAGTAGTAGTTTAATAATATAATGGTTCGGGAATTTGGTGTTGAGGCATTCCGTTGTTGTGAGGTCTGAAAGTGTTTAAACAATTCCAACGAGAAAAGCAAATAATAAATGTTAAAAGATGTTAATGTAATAATTCCCAGCTGAGGCAGTAACAACAGCACACCAAGACCAAAAAAGCCTAAAACATTGGCCGAACTGCTCCAGGATAGGCACCCCACCACTTTTTTTTTAGGCACTTTTCCTACAGGCACACGGGCGCAATACATACATATAACCCACTCCCTCTAATTATCTGATATTATTTTTTAGCCGACCACTTTTATTATTATATTTGGGGATGGAGATATATATTCAAAGTTTACTTAAGATAGGTGTTATGGTTGGTGTGGAGTACTTTGGACCATCAGACGGTTTCGATGATCACGAGTTTAGTATATACTTGTTATTTTTTCGAATCACTGCAAAGTGGAAATAAATACTTATATTTGCTGTATGAATAATAGTAAACTAAACTTATTTAAAAAACTTTAAAGTTTTCTTTCTCCAACAATTCTCGTTCTCTTGATGGATAAAAAGGGGTGTTGCCAACTAGGTAGCACCTTTTTTTTTGTGTTAAAAAGTAACATAATAACCGTTTAATTGTAACATATTTATGTTGGTTTTGATGTTTTGAAAGTATTTTGAAAATCTATGAACATAAGTTAAAGTTAAAATAATGTTAAATTAATTTTGAGAAGTGGTGTGATAAGCGTTTTTAAACGTTTTAAAACGGATAAATCGGCTAAAATATGTTGGTTTTGGGGTGTTTATGTTGGTTTTATGTTGGTTTTTATTTAAACTAACATGTTAAGTAACCTGCTCTAATTAATTAATTATCAGATAGTTAAACTATAGTCTATGTTAATATGTTACTTTTTAGGGGGGGGTAGGAGAAAAAAAAATAAAAAAAGAAATAGTAAAATAAAAAAAAAGAAAGTATAGTGGAAAAACCAACATAGTAACATGGATACTTATTTTTGACATAATAGTTGCGTTGGAATAGTTTTTGTATATATTTGTTGTGACTTAAATAAAATTTAATAAAATGATTGTAAAAGAGATAAGCTTCAATGATGAGGCTAGAGAGAAATTAATTAGTGGCGTAAATAAAATTGCCAATGCTGTAAAGAGTACTCTAGGAGCTCGTGGTCAAACAGTATTAATAGAATCAGAAAATCATTTAGGTGGAGTAACTATTACTAAGGATGGTGTAACTGTTGCTAAGAGTATTGCTCTAATGGACCCAACAGAAGATTTAGCGGTTAGAATAATTAGAGAAGCTGCTGAAAAAACAGCTAACGAAGCTGGAGACGGAACTACTACTGCTATTGTTTTAACACAGGCTATTATTGATGCAGCGTCTGAAAGAATTAAGAAAGAGATGAATTTGACGGATATTATTAGATCGATGCAAGAATCGACTGATACTATTTTAAAAGCTTTAGATAAGAAAAAGAAAAAGATTACTGCTAAGAAATTAATTGATGTTGCTTCGATTTCAGCTAATAACGATAAAGAGATTGGAAATATTATTGCTAGTGCTTACGATAAGGTAGGTATGAATGGTGTGGTTACTGTAGAAAATTCTAATGGTAGTGATACTTGGTTTTCTACTAGTGAAGGAATGAGAATTAAAAGAGGGTATATGTCAAGGTATTTTATAACAGACCAAAAAACTGAAGAGTGCGTTTTAGAAAACCCTTATGTACTGGTTCTTAATTCTACTGTAGAAAACATGAGCTCCATTGAACATGTGCTAGCAGAAGTATTACAGAATAGCAAGTCTCTTTTGATTATTGGTGATGTCGATGCCAAAGTGATGAATACACTGAATTTAAATAAAGTTAGAAACGGACTAAAGATTTGTGTGATTCAACCACCAGAGTTTGGATGGAAAAAAGACCAACTGATGCAAGATATCGCTATCGCTACAGGTGCCACGTATTTTAGTGAGGATACTGGTGATAATTTTCAGCTGGTGAGAATGCAAGACCTAGGATCCGCCCGAAAGGTTATTGTCGATAATACAAACACTATCATAGTTAGAAATGAAGACCCACAAGTAAATCAAGACCTGGAAAGTCATATTACTAAGTTGTGGGACATTCACGAAACTTCCAAAGAACAAGAGTTCATTAAGAAACGTATTGCTATGATTTCCGGAAAGATTGGTGTTATCCATGTAGGAGCGAACTCAGATATTGAGCAAAAGGAAAAGAAAGACAGAGTCGACGATGCAGTATGCGCTACAAGAGCCGCTCTTGAAGATGGAATCTTACCAGGCGGAGGCGTGGCACTTAAAGAAATTGCGGACGACCTCACAAAGCTCGGTGCTGGCGAGAGTCAGAGAGTAGCCATGAAGATATTGGAACTTTCGTTAAAGGCACCGTTTTATCAGATTTTGAAGAATGCAGGGATAAATCCAGAAGAGATTGAGCCTAATTTAGATCCTGGAGTAGGGTACGATGTTAAGAACGATAGATATGGAAATATGATTAAGCTGGGTATTATAGACCCATGTAAGGTTACTAAGAGTGCAGTAAGTAATGCCATATCGATTGCCTCAACGATATTAAGCACTAATGCTATTATAACAAACGTAAGAGAAAGATGAAAGCAGTAGGAAGATATATTTTGGTTAAAGAGGTTAAGGAATCTCATAAAAGTAAAGGGGGGTTGCTACTAACCTCTAAGGATACTGTTGGAATGATGTACCGCAAGGGTTCTGTTGTGTCGTTTGGAGATGGGGTTACTTACCTAAAAGAAGGAGATGATATTTACTACAACAAGTTAACCACCCATGAAGTTAGGATTGGAGAGGATTTGTATACTGTTGTCCAAGACAAGGACGTAGTAGTAGTTCTGTAAAATTGCATATCTTTGTGGTATGTCGAAGCTAAGTCGTACTGCAAGGTTTTATCGTAAGAATAAAAAAGCTCGTGAAAAAAGAAACGAGTATCAAAAAGAATACAATAAAAAACCTGGTCAGGTAAAACGAAGAGTATCTCTTAATAAAAAAAATAAAGAGTTTGGCACCTATGGAAATCACGATGGAAAGGATGTTTCTCATAAAGGAAAAAGAATTATCCTAGAAAGAGCCAGTAAGAATAGGGGAAGTAAGTCTGCTACTGCTGGTGATAAAAGAGCTAGGGGTAAAAAAGGCAAAGGAAGAAAAAACAAAGGAAATACAGGAGGTAAATAATTATGCATACTAAACTACACAAGTCCAATAGAGAAAAAAGAAAGAAAGACAGGGAAGAGAGTAGAGAAATTAGAAGATCAACTAGAGAGTCTGAAGGAACTAGATTACAACAATTTAAAAATAGGAGACTTCACTCTAAAGCAGATAAAGCTATTAAAAAAAATAAATTCAACAAAGCCACTAAACTTCTTTATAAAATAGGAATAGACAGATAGTTATGCCAAAGGATGCTTGTTATAGAAAAATAATGAAAAGCTACGGTAAGTGGTCAGCTCGTGCTGCTCAAGCTACTGCTAAGTGTCGTAAAGCAAAAGGAAAGGTAAGAAAGACAAAAGCCGGATCTAATTTAAAAAGATGGGGAAAAGAGAAGTGGGTAGATACTAGAACAGGTAAGGCGTGTGGTTCTGGAGGAAAGAATGAATATTGTAGACCAACTAAAAGAGTTTCATCTAAAACCCCTAAAACAAAAGGGGAGATGAGTAAGTCTGAGTTAAGTAGGAAAAAAGCAGAAAAGAAAAAAGTCGGAATGCGAGGAGCAGGAGGACGGAAAGTTAAACCAGTAAAAAGAAAATAATGCCAACAGTAGGAAAAAAGAAATTTTCATATACCAAAAAAGGTAAGGAAGCTGCTAAAAAGTATGCTTCAAAAATGAATAAAAAAACAAAAAAACAAAAAAAGAATGGCAAAAAGAGTAGATAAATCTTCAATGGCTTGTAATAAGCCTAGATCCTCCACAAGACCTGGTAAGAAAAAAATGGTTAAAGGTTGTGAAGGAGGTAAGGAAAAGATTATTCACTTTGGAGCAAAAGGATATGGACATAATTATTCTGCTGCTGCACGTAAAAGTTTTAAAGCCCGCCACAGATGTTCTTCAGCTAAGTCGAAGTTGACAGCTCGATATTGGGCTTGTAAGAACCTGTGGGCTGGTAAAGGTGGGTCTACTAAAAGCTCACCAAAAAGTAGAAGAGGAAAATATTAATTATATTTGTAAAAATACTTAAAAGTGAAAAAACTCAACACTTCAGATAGAGCTATTTTTAACAAACCTTATTGGAAAGCTTTGAATTTTAATTCTATTATGGGTAGACCACTAAGGACTAAAAAAAGAAAACGTGGAAAAAATAAAAGAATTAGTTAATTCATCACTTACCAAGTGCGTAGTTAGCATATTGATAGGAGTTTTACTTCTAATGAAAAAAGATGTCATGTATTCAGGCATAGCATTTGGAATTGGTATTAGAGAGTTTTTCTTAGCTTTTAAACAAGACTGTCCTGAAAAATGCAAGAAAGACTGCTGTATTAAGTAGGTTCTTCTCTGTTTATTTTTTTCATTGCATTAAAATACTTATACTCTGAGTTTCTCGGATGTTTATAAATAGGACTTCTTCTGCTTTCAGGAAATTTTTCTTCTTCTAATAACAACCTATACACTCTACCCATTGCAATTTTGCCTTTGTGAGTAAGTTCATAAATAGCTACTGATCTACCGTAGTTACTTCTCCATTGTTTAATCCAACCTTCTTTTTTTAATCTTACAAATCTTTCTACATCCCAAGACAGTATGGTTTCGTACCATGCAAAATCTTGTTTGGTAAAACGGCCTTCACTATGCAAGAAAAGAAGCATCTCTAAATCCTGTTGAGACAATCCGTATTGTTTTTTTATTAAGTATCTAACGACTCTCCAATGTTTTAAAAAATCGTGTTTCATTTAAGTATGATTTTATTCTTATCTTTGCAATGTAAGTAAATTTCATTAGAATGAAAAAAGAAAAATCAAAAGGTTTTGGAGATACAATACATAAGTTTACTACCGCTACCGGAATATCAAAAATGTTTGAAGGAAAAGATTGTGGGTGTCAACAGAGAAGAAAGACTTTAAATGAGATTCTGCCTTACAAAAAACAATAACGAAATTAGATAAAAATGGCCTACCAAAAATTACAAACATACGAAGCAATACAAGTTATTAAAGATGATAATATCACCATACCTGCACCTAATCAAGTTGCAAGTGGAACTACTACTGGTGCAGCTACATTGAAATTAATAGATTCATCAGCAAAATTTCTTACAACTGCTAGTGCAGGTGATGTAATATATTCTGGATCAGGAGATGTTAGAGATGCTATTACTACTGTGACTTCGGTTGATAGCGATACTGAGGTTTCTGTGTCAGTAGCTGTAGCTTCAGGAAAAAATTACAACTTGTATTCTAAAGGACTTAACCAAGGATGTATATTGTATGTTGGTGGCGATGGAAATGTAGTGGTTGAAACTGTTGGGGGAAATGTAGTTACATTTACTGGTGTAGTAGCTGGAACATTTATGCCAATTCAAGTTTTAAAAGTAAAAGCAAATACTACAGCAACGAACATAATAGCAATGTGGTAGGATGAGCACAGGTATAGGGGTAGGAATAAGTAGTGTGTTTAAATCAGGGGTAGGTATATCTGTTAAGTTAGAGTACGCTACCTCAGACTATTGTGAAGGAACAGGAGAGTTTTCGCCTACAGTAGCTACTCCTAGTGGTGGTGTTTTTACAGATAATTCTTTGGATCCAAATGTTTTTCAAGTCAACTCAACTACCGGTGTTTTTAACTTAGGACTTTCTGATCCTGGCAATTATATAGTTACTTATACAGTTGATGGGAAAAGTGCTGATTTTCCTATAAATATAACAGCTCTCGATGACGCATCGTTTAGTTACTCATCAAATGTTTACACTCCAACAGACGCAGACCCAACTCCAACAATAACAGGATTAACAGGTGGTACTTTCTCAGGTTCTGCTGGTTTAGTAATTAATTCAACTACTGGAGAGATAGATTTAAGTGCATCAACTGAGGCTAATCATACTATTACTTATACAACTTCTGGAGTTTGTCCAAATAGTTCTACTCAAACTTTAACAATTACTGTTGTAGTTGCTAATAATTACAGTATGAGCTTTGATGGAATAGATGATTATATACAAAGTAATAGTACCTTTTCTGCACTTGATGGCTTACAAAAAATGACTTTAAGTGTTTGGGTAAAACCTACAAGTCCAAACACAAACAGACACATAATATCTATACCTTGGGACACTGGATATCCTAATAGAAATGTTTTTCGTTTAACAATAAGAGATGATAATGGTTTGTGGTTTACAGTTGAAACAGATTCTTACAGAGCAAGAGAAACAACACAAACATTAGTTTTTAACCAATGGAATCATATTGCTGTCGTAGTAGATTCTACACAAGTGCAACAGGTTGATAGAATTAAAATATATAATAATGCTACTTTCTCTAAGGGTTCTGATAATATGAATTTAAATCAAACTTTTAAAACATCAACAGGTGGAATTTTTATTGGAGAAAACGCAAGCAATTTAAGTTATTTAAGTAATTTTAAAGGAGAAATTGATGAGTTAGCAATATGGAATACAGCTTTAACATCTGAACAAGTATCAGATATATATAACTCAACATTTACTAATTTAACTAAAGACTTAACCACAGTATCAGGTAACAACTTGGTTTACTGGAATAGAATGGGAGATTAATATGAGTACACAGTTTACAAATAGACAATGGCGTTTGCCTAACAATGAGAATAAAGACAAGCAGAGTAACTATTCTATG
>VMHT01035227.1_pt1 | contig 12315 bp, 11 predicted proteins | sample 4693611 | NCBI WGS metagenome assembly VMHT01 (sample SAMN12280063, study PRJNA550983) | marine metagenome | isolation source: seawater sampled from same location over 5 years 0.02-0.2 micron viral filtrate | place: USA: collected off the coast of southern California halfway between the port... ...
AATAAAATTTAAACTTAATAATAAAGTAATATCAGTTAAAAATTTAAAAAATAAAGTTATTGTAGATTACATAAACAATACATCAGCAGCAAAGGAGAGACAAGAATTTGATAAAGTATTAGTCTCAGTAGGCAGAAAGCCCTATACAGAGGGACTAAACTTATCAAAAGTTGGAATTAAAAAAGACAACAAAGGAAGAATTGAAGTAAATGAAAAATTACAAACAACGTTAAAAAATATTTATGCAATAGGCGATGTTATTAAAGGTCCAATGCTAGCACACAAAGCAGAAGAAGAAGGTATAGCAGTGGCAGAAATAATAGCTGGACAAGCTGGACATGTAAATTATGACGTAATTCCTGGAGTAGTATATACCTCACCCGAGGTAGCTACAGTTGGCAAAACTGAAGAGCAATTAAAAAATGAAAACAAAACTTATAAAGTAGGCAAATTTCCATTTTTAGCAAATTCAAGAGCAAAAGTTAATAATGAAACTGATGGATTTGTAAAAATATTAGCAGACAGTAAGACAGATAAAATTTTAGGAGTGCACATTATTGGACCTCATTGTGGAGATATGATTGCTGAGATGGCGCTGGCTATGGAGTTTGGAGCGAGTGCGGAAGATATAGCAAGAACTTGTCACGCTCATCCCACACACACCGAAGCGGTAAAAGAAGCAGCATTAGCTGTTGATAAAAGAGCAATTCATTTTTAAATAAAAAAAAATTCATCTACTATTAATCCATGAAAGCACAAGTTTTGTTGCCAAAAGTATTTAATTTTCCTTTTACATATAATTCAAACCATATTTCGATAAAAATAGGAGACCTTGTGGAGGTGCCTTTTGGGAAAAACAAAGAGATAGGTGTTGTTTGGAAAAACAAGAATAAAGAATTAAAAAATATAAAAATAAAAAATATAAGTAAAAAAATTCAAGATTATTCTATAGATCAAAATTTAATAGATTTTATAGAGTGGTTTTCAATATACAATATGGTCCCACTCGGATTAGTTTTAAAAATGGTCATAGGGAATAACGTTAATTTTACAAAAAAAAATGACCCAGACTTTAATGAAATTAAGAAAAAAACAAAAAAATATAAACTTAATAGTGAACAAAAAAAAGCATTTAAATATTTAGACTCAGTAAAAAATAAATTTGATGTATCAGTCCTTCAAGGAACTACAGGGTCAGGAAAGACAATAGTTTATTTTGAGAGAATAAAAAAAATTATTAATAAAAATCAACAGGCATTAGTTTTACTTCCAGAGATTTTTTTAACAAATGATTTTAAATTAAGATTTGAGGAATTCTTTGGTTTTGAACCTGCAATATGTCATTCAAAAATAACACCAAAAAATAAAAGAATAATTTGGAAAGGAATAAAAGAAAGTAAAATAAAATTAGTTGTAGGTGCTCGATCGGCATTACTTCTGCCATTTAAAAAATTAGGAGTTATCGTTGTTGATGAAGAACATGATACTTCATACAAACAAGACGAAGGAGTAATCTATAATGCTAGGGATATGGCTATCTCAAGAGCAATGTTTGAAAAAATTCCAATTCATCTTGTCACCTCTATTCCTTCGATAGAAACTTATAATAATATTAAAAGTAAAAAATTTAGACATGTGAAAATTCTAAGAAGATATAATGATTATCCTTTGCCTAAAACAAAAGTTGTTAATCTAAATATCAACAAAATTAAAGACAAGTTTATTTCAGATGAAACTATTAATTATGTGAATAGTTTTTTAAAAAGAAATGAACAAGTATTATTTTTTATTAATAGAAGAGGTTATGCACCATACTTAATTTGCAAAAAATGCGGATTTAAACAAGTCTGCAGTAATTGTTCTATGTATTTAACTTTTCACAAAACAAAAAATAGAGCTATTTGCCATCATTGTTCTTTAGAAAGAAAATTAAAAAATAATTGCAAGAGCGAAGGAGATTGTGATTTTATTATGTATGGACCAGGAGTGGAAAAAATATTTGAAGAGGTTAAAAAAATTTTTCCAAATAGTAAAGTAGAAATTTTTTCCAGCGATTATATGAAAAAAAAAGATCAAACAAATTTATTATTTAAAAAAATTAATAATAATGAAGTCAATATTTTGATAGGAACACAAATGATATCAAAAGGTTTTAATTTTCCTAAGTTAAATTGTGTTGTTGTTGTTGATGCTGACTTTTCAGGAAGAGGTTATGATCTAAGAACTACTGAAAAAAATATACAATTATATCACCAATTAAGTGGAAGAGCTGGGAGATTTAGTTCTGAGTCTATTATAATTTATCAAACTTTGACACCTAAAGATTTAACACTTAATGAATTGATCAAAAATAAATCTGAAGAGCTACTAAACAATGAATTGACTCTAAGAAAAAAAAATCACCTTCCACCATTTGCAAGGTTAATAGCAATAATTATTTCATCAAATCAACATAATTTGAGCATTAAAGGAGCTAGAGAAATTAAATTACAATTGAAAAAAATTAATAATATTGAAGTTATGGGACCAGTGGACTCACCTTTATTAAAAATAAAAAAAAAATTTAGATCCAGGTTATTGATTAGGCATAGTGGCGAAGGTTTAGTCCAAAAAAAAATTACGAACCTATTAAATACACTTAAAATATCGTCTAAAATTAAACTTACGGTTGATGTTGACCCTGTAAATTTTGGTTAATTAGTGATTTGGCAACTTGATCAAAATATTTTCTTATGATACGAAACGCTCATTATATCGCAATAATTTCATACTAAATAAAAAATGAGTACAAATATAAATTTCTCAGCAGAAACTTCAGAAAGGTATTCGCGAGCGCTCTTTGAAGTGGCTAAAGAATCAAATGAGCTAGATAAAATTGAAATTGATATAAAAAACTTTCTAATACTTTTTAACAATAGTGTAGATTTAAAAAACTTTATACAAAATCCAACACAAACTATTGAAACTCAAAATAATGTCATAAATTTATTATCTGAAAAATTAAGTTTTTCAAAAAATTTAAAATATTTTTTTTTACTATTAATTAAAAAAAGAAGATTTTTTTTTGTTAAAAAAATTACAGATAATTTTTTAAGATTATGTTCAAAAAAAAGAGGAGAGATTAAAGCTTCTATAATTTCATCAAAAGAACTATCTACAGATGAGTTAGCAAATATTAGTAAAGATTTATCGTCATCAATAGGGTCAACAATAAAATTCGAATATAAAGTCGATCAAGATTTAATTGGAGGTCTTAAATTACAAATGGGTAGTTTTATGATTGACACTTCACTAAAAAATAAATTGAAAAAATATGAACAAAAGTTATTAGAAAGCTAAAATGTCAATTAATCCATCGGAAGTTACAAAAATATTAAAAGACCAAATAAAAAATTTTGGTGAAAAAGCTGAAGTTTCAGAAATAGGAAAAGTTTTATCTGTTGGTGATGGTATTTCGCGTGTGTATGGACTTGATAATGTACAAGCAGGGGAGATGGTAGAGTTTGAAGATGGATCCAAAGGAATGGCGTTGAATTTAGAGAACGATAACGTTGGTGTTGTAATCTTTGGTGATGACAGAAAAATTAAGGAAGGTGACACAGTAAAAAGAACTAATGCAATCGTTGATGTTCCAGTAGGTAAAGAACTTTTAGGTAGAGTTGTCGATGGTTTAGGAGAACCTATTGATGGTAAAGGATCTCTATCTTCCAAAGAGCGAAAAAGAGTTGAAGTTAAGGCTCCGGGTATTATTCCCAGACAATCTGTAAGCGAACCAATGCAGACTGGACTCAAATCAATTGACACTTTAATTCCAGTGGGTAGAGGACAAAGAGAATTAATTATTGGAGACAGACAAACTGGTAAAACAGCTGTAGCTATCGATGCAATAATAAATCAAAAAAAAATTAATGAATCTTCAGATGAAAAGAAGAAGCTATACTGCGTATATGTAGCTATTGGACAAAAACGTTCAACTGTAGCACAAATAGCAAAAACTTTAGAAGAAGCAGGAGCTTTAAAATATACAACAATAGTTGCTGCTACAGCATCGGATTCAGCGCCACTACAATTTTTAGCTCCTTATACTGGCTGTACAATAGGAGAATATTTTAGAGATAACGGTATGCATGCTCTAATTGTTTATGACGACTTATCTAAACAAGCTGTTGCGTATAGACAGATGTCTTTACTGTTACGCAGACCTCCTGGACGAGAAGCATATCCTGGAGATGTTTTTTATTTACACAGTAGACTATTAGAACGTTCAGCTAAGTTAAGTGATGCAAATGGTGGCGGATCTTTGACGGCTTTACCAATAATTGAAACACAAGCAGGTGACGTTTCCGCATATATTCCCACAAATGTAATTTCTATAACAGATGGTCAAATATTCTTAGAAACAGAATTATTCAATCAGGGTATTAGGCCAGCAGTAAATGTTGGATTATCGGTTTCAAGAGTAGGATCTGCAGCCCAAACAAAAGCCATGAAAAAAGTAGCTGGTTCAATTAAATTAGAATTAGCTCAATATAGAGAAATGGCCGCATTTGCTCAATTCGGATCAGATCTAGATGCTTCGACACAACAGCTTTTAAATCGTGGTGCAAAATTAACTGAACTTCTAAAACAAAAACAATATTCACCAATGACTGTAGCAGAACAAGTAATATCAGTATTTACTGGCGTAAAAGGTTTTCTTGATGATGTAGATTTAACTCAAATTAAGAAGTTCGAAGGTGATATTATTGAAAAAATCAAATCTGAGAAGCCAGAAATTATTGACGCTATCCAAACAACTGGAAAGCTCGAAGAAGATATGGAAAAACTTTTAGTACAAACTATTGAGGAATATAAGAAAGACAGTAAATAATGCCAAGCTTAGATGATTTAAAAAAAAGAATTAAAAGTGTTAAATCAACCCAAAAAATAACTAAGGCTATGAAAATGGTTGCCGCTGCGAAATTGAGAAAAGCACAAGAGAGTGCAGAAAAAGGACGACCTTATAGTCAAAAAATGCAAAATATTATTCTTAACCTTACCAATTCTATTAACGACTTTCAAAATGCACCAAAATTACTTGTAGGAACTGGAAATGAAAAAATATACTTATGTGTAGTGTTAACGGCAGACAGAGGTTTATGTGGAGGTTTTAACTCAAATATATGTAAATTGGCAAAAAAAAAATTTCAAAAAATTTTAGATGAAGGTAAACAGCTGAAAATAATTACAGTTGGTTCAAAAGGTCTTGACCAAATTAGAAGAAAATATGGAAAATATATAATAAAAAAATTTAGTTTTAAGGAAAAAAAACAAATCACATTTAATGAAGCTGAAATTATAGGAAATGAAATTATAGATTTATTTAATAAAAATGAATTTGATAAATGTATTTTATTTTATAATAATTTTAAAAATGTTATTACCCAAATACCCCAAGCCCAACAAATTATACCTGCTGAAAAATTACCTATAGAGAATGAAGCGGAAAAAACTTTATATGAATTTGAACCAGATGAAGATGAAATTTTAGATGATTTGCTTCCAAAAAATATATCTACCCAAGTTTTTAAAGCTTTTCTAGAGAACGCCGCAAGCGAACAAGGATCAAGAATGACAGCCATGGACAATGCTACAAGAAATGCTGGTGATTTAGTTGATAAACTTACAATTAATTATAATAGAAGTAGACAAGCATCAATAACTAAAGAATTAATTGAAATTATATCTGGAGCAGAAAGTTTATAAAATGAAAAAAAATGGAAAAATAACTCAAATTATTGGTGCAGTAGTTGACGTGAGTTTTGAAAATAATCTTCCCGAAATCTATACAGCTCTTGAAGTAAGTAATTCTGGTAATAAATTAATCTTAGAGGTAGCACAACACTTAGGTGAAAATGCCGTTCGTACGATAGCAATGGATGCTACAGAAGGGCTAAAAAGGGGTGACGAAGTTACTGATACAGGAAATCCAATAAGTGTTCCCGTAGGACCGGAGACACTTGGTAGAATTATAAACGTAATTGGAGAACCTATTGATGAAAAGGGAGAAGTTAGTACAAAAGAAAAATGGCCTATTCACAGAGCTGCCCCTAAGTTCACGGATCAGGCAACAGAAACAGAACAACTTGTAACTGGTATTAAAGTTGTTGATTTATTAGCTCCATACGCAAAAGGAGGAAAAATTGGACTTTTTGGAGGAGCTGGTGTTGGTAAGACTGTTACAATTATGGAATTAATAAACAATATAGCAAAAGCCCACGGAGGCTTTTCAGTATTTGCAGGAGTAGGAGAAAGAACTAGAGAAGGAAATGATTTATATCACGAGATGATTGAGTCTGGAGTAATTAAGCCAGATGGAAAAGGATCAAAAGCTGCCCTTGTTTATGGTCAAATGAATGAACCTCCGGGAGCAAGAGCAAGAGTTGCCTTAACCGGTTTAACAGTTGCCGAATATTTTAGAGATAAAGAAGGTCAAGACGTACTTTTTTTTGTTGATAATATTTTTAGATTCACTCAAGCTGGATCTGAAGTTTCTGCTCTATTAGGAAGAATTCCTTCAGCTGTAGGTTATCAACCAACTTTAGCTACAGATATGGGTAACCTTCAAGAAAGAATTACTTCTACTGACAAGGGGTCTATTACGTCTGTACAAGCCATATATGTGCCAGCGGATGACTTAACCGACCCAGCTCCTGCAACATCATTTTCACACTTGGATGCAACCACAGTATTATCTAGACAAATAGCAGAGATAGGTATTTATCCAGCAGTTGATCCTTTGGATTCAACATCTAGAATTTTAGATCCTAGAATTGTTGGAGAAGAGCATTATAGAGTTGCTAGAGATGTCCAAAGAATTTTGCAAGCTTACAAATCTTTACAAGATATCATTGCTATTCTTGGGATGGACGAACTTTCAGAAGAAGACAAGCTAACCGTTGCTAGAGCAAGAAAAATTCAAAGATTTTTATCTCAACCATTCTTTGTTGCTGAAGTCTTTACCGGATCACCAGGAAAACTAGTTGATTTAGAAGATACAATTAAAGGTTTCGATGCAATATGCAAAGGTGAATACGATCATTTACCAGAAGCTGCTTTTTATATGGTTGGTGGTATTGAAGAAGTCATAGAAAAAGCAGAAAAATTATCCAAAGACGATAAATAATGTCTGATAAATTTACAGTAGAAATTATAAGTCCGGATGGATCAATATTAAAATCTGAAGCTACAGAAGTAACCATTCCTTCTTATGAAGGACAAATGGGTATTTTAAAAGATCATATTTCGCTTATAACTTTTTTAAGGCCAGGTTTAATATCAATTAAAAACCAAGAAGAAAAAAAATATTTTATTCAGGAGGGTACTGTAGAGTTTTCTAATAATAATCTTTTAATCTTAACATCAACAGCAAAAGATTTATCAAGTTTAGATAAAAATTTTGTTGATACATTCATTGAACAAGCACAAAAAAAAATAAATAATCCCGAAATTACTGATAAAGAAAGATACTTACTTTCACATAAAATTGACACTTTGAGAGAAATTAGCTAATAAATTTTTTTAGATTTTCTAAAATTTTTTTATAAACGTCTTTTTTAAACTCTACGATTAAAGAAGGTAATTTATCCATTTCTATCCATTTCCATTCAATAAATTCAGGGTATTTAGTATTTATATTTATTTCACTATCATTTCCTATAAACCTGACTATATACCATTTTTGTCTTTGCCCTCTAAATTTACCTTTCCATATAATTCCTAAGAGATTTTTAGGAAGATCATATTCTAACCATTCTTCTAATTCCTTTAGCACTTTAATACTTTTAATACTTGTCTCTTCTAGCAATTCTCTTTTCATAGCAATAAGATAATCTTCATTTTTTTCCACTCCTCCCTGGGGCATTTGCCATTTGTCAATGGGATTGTCTTTACGTTTTCCAACGAAAACTTTGTTATCATTATTCAATACAACGATTCCAACTCCAATTCTTAAAGGAAGAATTTTTTCTTTCATTTATTATGAATTTAGTAATTTTAAGGCGTAGTTTAGTTGATTATCATTACTTGATTTTATCTTGAAATCGTCACCTTCTTCTTCAACAAAAATATCAGGAGTGACTCCAACTTCAGATATCGAGCTTCCTGAAGGTAAATAGTATTTAGAAATTGTAAGTCTCATACCACCACCATTTCTTAAAGGAATAATTGATTGAACTGATCCTTTACCATATGAGTTTTCACCCAAGATAATAGCTCTTTTATGATCTTTAAGCGCACCTGCAAATATTTCTGAAGCAGATGCTGAGCCATTATTAATCAGTATAATAATTGGTTTACCTTTAATCTCATCTCCTTTTCTAGCAAAAAATTTTCTTGTTTCAGATGATTTACGTCCTTTTGTTGAAACTATCTCACCATCATTTAAAAAAAAATCAGTAATATTGATTGCTTGAGTCAATAATCCGCCAGGATTATTTCTTAAATCTAAAATATAGCTTTTAACTTTTGAATTTTTTTCAAATTTTTTAATTATATTTAAAAATTGTTTATCACTATTTTCATTGAAAGATTTAAGTCTTATATAGCCTAAGTCTTTTTTTTTGCCTAATATCTCCGCATTAACGGATTTAACTTCTATTACTTTCCTTGTAATTTCAAATTCTAAGGGCTTTTTTACATTTTTTCTTCTTATTGTTAATTTGATAGATGTATTTATAGGCCCTCTCATTAATTTGACAGCTTCCATTAGAGATTTGCCTTGCACTTGTTCATTGCCTATTTTTACAATGTAATCACCAGCTTTTATGCCAGCAGTGGCAGCAGGAGTGTCATCTATCGGCGATATCACTTTTACTACCCCAGATTCCATTCCTATTTCAATACCCAACCCTCCAAATTCACCACGAGTATCAGTCTGCATTTCTTTAAATAAAGAAGGACTCATATAAGCCGAATAAGGATCAAGTGATTGAAGAACACCATTAATAGCAGCCTCCATCATCTCAGACTCATTTACATCATCCACATAGTCTTTTTTAATTTTTTCTAACACCTCGCCAAATAGATCGATTTTCTCATAAAGTTCATTATTGGAATAAGAATAGGATATATTTAAATTTAAAAAAAATATAATTAAAATAACGTTTTTCATATCATTGCCTTTTCTTTAGGAATTTCTTCTGACCACATCTTTTCTAGATCATAAAATTCTCGCTTTTCTGGATGAAATATATGGATAATTACATCTATCGCATCCACTAACTTCCAATCGTTACTATCTTTTCCTTCAATACGGCAACCATTCAAACCTATTTTTTTAAGTTCGGTTACTAAAATTTCTGATAAAGCCTGTAAATGTCGGGATGATGTGCCTGATGCAATAATCATATAATCGGCTATATAGGATTTATTTTTCAAATCGATAGTAATAATATTCTGAGCTTTGTTATCGTCTAAAATTTTTTCTATATTTTGCTTTATTACTTTTATTTTCATTTAAGATTTTGTAAATTCTTTTTTATTTTAGATGATGAGATATTTATTAATTTGTTATTAATAAATATAATATTTTTTTTATTTAGATATTTCACTACAATAGATTCTTTACCCTTTCTATCATATCCTTTTCTAGAAAAAACAACTAATTTTGTCAATTTAACTATCTTTTTCCATCTTGTCCACTTATGAAAGTTTAATAAGTTATCAGATCCTAAAATTAAATATAAATCATATTGTCTTTTAATTTTTTTGAAATGGTCAATCACTTTAATCATTCGAGAAGATTTAATTTTATCATCTAAATAGAGTATTTTTATATTCTTATATTTTTTTGAGGCTTTTTTTGACATTTGCATTCTATGTTTTAGAGAAAAAAAAGATTTATTTTTGAAAGGATTTTTTTTAGAAACTATCCAATAAACTTTTTTAAGTTTAATTTTATTTAAACTTATTTTTGAAATTTCAATATGCCCTCTATGAGGGGGATCAAAACTGCCACCAAAAATACCTATTGCTTTTTTGTTAGGCTTTAACATTAATTAAGGTCTTGTAATTCCTTTTCCAGAAACAATATATTTGTAAGAAGTTAGTTGATTAATTCCAACAGGTCCTCTAGGAGGCAGTTTGTTTGTTGAAATTCCAATCTCGCCTCCAAAACCGAATTCACCTCCATCTGCGAACTGAGTCGAAACATTATGCATTGCTATAGAGCTATTAACTCCCTCTAAAAATATTTTAGCATTTTTTGATTTGTTGGTAATTATGCTATCGGTATGCATAGTTCCATATTTTAAAATATGATCAACAGCCTCATGTACATTTTTTACAGTTTTTATTGAAATTTTTGCATCCAGATATTCTGTTTTCCAGTCAACTTCTTTTGCAATTTTTAATTTATCTTTAAAAAGCGTATTTATTTTTTTATCAACTCTAACTTCACAACCAGAACTTATTAGCGCGTTAACTATTTCTTTTATGTGGGTATTTGCGATTTTTTCATTAATTAATAATGTTTCAACAGCACCACAAATACTAGTTCTACGCATTTTTGCATTTATAATTATTTTTTTTGCCATGTTTAAATTTAAATTTTTATCAGCATAAATGTGGCATAACCCTTCTAGGTGACCAATCACATGTACATTGGAAAGTGTTTGGACTTTTTTTACTAATCCCTTGCCTCCTCTTGGAACAATTACATCTATATATTTATTCATTTTAGATAAAAGAAAATCCACTACTTTTCTGTCCTTTTTTTCAATAAACTGAACACAGTTTTTATTAATATTATTTTTAGCCAATGAATCACGAAAAAGGTTTGCCAATAACTTATTAGAGTTAAAGGCTTCTGAGCCACCTCTTAAAATTGAGCAGTTTCCAGATTTTAAACATAGAGCCGCTACATCCGCAGTAACATTTGGTCTACTTTCATATATCACACCTACTATTCCTATTGGAGTAGAAATTTTTTTTATCGTAAGTTTATTTGGTCTTTTCCACTTTTGTAAAACATTACCTAAAGGATCTTTAAATTTGGCTATTTCATTTATTGAATGCCTAATACCGTCTAACCTTTTTTCATTAAGAATTAATCTATCAACAAGATGTTTTCTTTTTACGTTTTTTATATCTTTTAAATTTTCTTTGATAATTTTTTTTTTATTTTTTATAATTTCGGTATTATAATTATTCAACACAAGTTTAATCTTGTTATGCTTGATAGATTTTAATTCTTTGAAAGCTTTTTTAGCATTTAAACCAATTTTTTCTAGATATTTCATTTTATAATTTTACCATATCATCTTTATGAATTATTTCAGATTTACTTAAATAACCTAAAATGTTTTCTATTTCTTTGCTTTGTTTGCCTTTTATTTTATTTATTTCAGATGAGGTAAATGAGGAAAGGCCTCTAGCAAGACTTTTATTATTTTCATCTACAATAAGTATATTCTCTCCCTTTTCAAAAGTGCCCTCAATCTTTGTTATACCCGCTGCCAATAAACTTTTTCCATTATTTAATGCGTTAGAGGCACCCTGATCAATATAAATTTTTCCAGTGGAATTAAGAGAACTTATAATCCATTTTTTTCTAGCGTCTAAACTTGAGATTTTTGGAATAAAATGAGTATAAATTTTATTTTTAATCATATTATTTATAGGATTATTTTTTTTTCCGCTTGCAATAAACATATGACATCCTGCATTTATACAAATTTTAGCTGCATCTAATTTTGTTGCTATTCCACCAGAACCATATAAATTTTTTTTATTATCTATTAAAGCATATATGCTTGAGTCAATTTTAGTAACAGTTTTGATAATATTTCTTTTTTTAGATTTGTCATAAAGCCCATCTACATCTGAAAGAATAATCAAAGTATCAGCCCCAATTATTTGTGCAACTCTTGCTGCTAACCTATCGTTATCTCCGTATTTTATTTCTGTTGTGGCTGTTGTGTCATTTTCATTTACAATTGGAATCGCTTTCAATTTAAATAAATTATCAAAAGTTCTTCTAACATTTAATGCTCTTCTACGTTGTTCAGTATCATCTGGGCTGATCAATATTTGCCCAGTTTTAATTTTATTTTTGTCAAACAGTTTTTGAAATTCACCAGCTAAGTGAATTTGCCCAATCGCAGCTATAGCTTGACTCATTTCTATTTTAAATTTTTTTTTTTTTATTCTAAGATAATTTTGCCCCATGGCTATTGCTCCAGAAGAAACAATTACTATGTCACTTTTCCCTTTATACTTTTTAATATCTTTAATTAAAGAAATAACCCATTTTTTTTTAAATTTATCCTTATTATT
>VMHT01147682.1_pt1 | contig 12314 bp, 14 predicted proteins | sample 4693611 | NCBI WGS metagenome assembly VMHT01 (sample SAMN12280063, study PRJNA550983) | marine metagenome | isolation source: seawater sampled from same location over 5 years 0.02-0.2 micron viral filtrate | place: USA: collected off the coast of southern California halfway between the port... ...
AAATGAACCTAAGTACTACTATTTTCCTGAGTTTGATAATCATATGATGACATATGACGAAAATATGCTGAAAACTTTATCTAATTTTTTAAATGAAATCTTTAAGCAATAATAAGGCCATTTTTAACTTTTTGAGACGGATGAAATATTACTACCTTACCATCTTTTTCAATTGCACCTAAAACCAACACTTCTGAATTAATTCCCGCAATATTCTTAGGCGGAAAGTTACAGACTGCCATAATTTGTTTATTAATTAATTCACTAGTTTTATAGTAATTTGTAATTTGTGCGGAAGAAGTCTTTATTCCAATCTTTTCTCCAAAATCAATTTTTAAAACATATGCAGGTTTTCTTGCCTTTTCATTGATTGATGCTTTTAAAATTGTACCAGTGCATATTTGAATTTTATCATAATCTAAATATGTAATTTCTTTTTTCATTATTTTTTCAAAAAAGCATTTGTAAAATTTTCTGCATCAAACGGTTGAAGATCATCTTCTTTCTCACCAACTCCAATCGCGTATATGGGCAGTTTGTACTTATCCGCAATTGGCAATACAACACCCCCTTTAGCTGTACCATCTAACTTAGTAACAATCATTCCAGATAATTCACATATTTTATTAAATTCTTCAATCTGATTTAACGCATTCTGTCCTGTGGTAGCATCTAAGACAATAATGATTTTTTGTGGTGCGTTTTCATCAATTTTTTTTATTACTCTTATAATTTTTAAAAACTCATCCATAAGATCCTTCTTATTATGTAGTCTTCCAGCTGTATCAATAATACAAAAATTATAGTTATTTTTTTTTGCTTTTTCTAAAGTCTTAAAAGCTACTGCAGCTGGGTCGGATCCTGTTTCAGATTTTTCAATATCAATTGAATTTTTTGAACACCATTTTTCTAGCTGTTCAATTGCAGCTGCCCTAAAGGTATCAGCTGCCCCAACGATAACTTTGCTATCATTATTTTTTAAAATTTTACAAAGTTTTCCTATAGTTGTAGTTTTACCAGTTCCATTAACACCACACATTAAAATAGTTTGTAGTGATTTTGTTTTTTCAAAAATATTACTTTCAACAGGTTTTAGAATGGACAACATTTCCTCTTTTAGTATTTGCAGAAAATTTAATTTTGTTAGTTCGCTTGAATCAAATTTCTTATTTTTGAGATTATTTATAATTTGTTCTGTCAAAGAGATGCTAATATCTGATGAAATCATAAAGTCCTCAAGTTCTTGAAGAATATTTTGAGCTGGTTTAGATTTATTAAATATATTCTCTAAACCAGAGCTAAAGTTTTCGGAGGTTTTTTTAAGACCGCCCGATATTTTTTTTAAAAAATCCATTTAATTTTTTACTGACCGTATCTTTGAATTTATTTTTAATCTTCATTTAAATTTACCTCAATTTTTTGTGGTTCTGATACAGGTCCTGTCATTAATATACTTTTATTAGGTTGAATTTCTATTTTTAAATGTCCTTTTTGAAAATGAATGTTTACAGGATTTTCAGACTTACTAGTTTGAGCTGCTACAAATGCAGTTGCACATGCAGCTGTTCCACAAGCTAATGTTTTACCAGCGCCTCTCTCCCAAACATTTACTTTAATATTTTTTTTGTCTTGAATATCTGCGAACGTGACATTTATTCTATCTGGAAAATATTTATGATGTTCTATAATTGGTCCAATATCGGTTAAATCACTATCAGAAATTTTTTTAAAAAAAACAATATGTGGATTTCCAATATTTAATAGATGTCCTTCAAATAAATTTTCTTTAACTTTTAATTTTAAAGGATTATTTTTTACGTCATTGCTAACTGGTATTTCAGACAGTTTGTTTGTGGGCTTTGGCATCAAAACACTCACCAGATTATCTGGATTGATCTTTCCATAATGCAAGAATGTACCAACTTTAAACGTAACTTTGTCTTTTTTCTTTTCCTTGATTAAAATATCGGCAACGCACCTATTCCCGTTTCCGCATGCATCAGCTTTTTTTCCGTCAGAATTAAAATATTTAAGTTCAGCGTCAGCATTATCTGAATTTTCAATATAAATTAATTGATCAAATCCAATATTATTTTTTCTATTAGATAATTTTAAAATTTGATCATAATTTAGAGAGATTTTTTGATCTCTATTATCAATGATTAAAAAGTCGTTTCCCAATCCATCCATTTTAAATGCTTTAAAATTCATTATTACTTCGTTTTAGACCCTTTTCTTGACTTTATAAACATATCTATGTAATTTCTTTGTACTTCCAAGAAAAAGGTAGTCTTTTTCTGGTGTCTCTTAATTAAGAGAGATCAACACTAGTCAGCGAGGATTCGCCCACTAGTGCGATACCTGCTGGAGGTGAAAAAAAGAAATATGTTTGAAAATTTAACAGATAAAATCGAGTCGGCTTTTTCGTTTTTTAATAAAATAACAAGACTGGATGAAAAGCAAGCTGATGAAGGTTTAAGAAAGATTAGACAGGCTTTGTTAGAGTCCGATGTGGCTTTAGCAGTTACTAAAAAATTTATTGAGGATGTAAGACCGAAAGTCATCGGTCAAGAAGTCTTAAAATCGGTAACACCTGGACAGATGATTATCAAGATAGTTAATGATGAATTAATTAAAGTCTTGGGCAGTGAAAAGTCTGATTTAAATTTAAGCAATGTTCCGCCTGTAAAAATTTTAGTAATTGGATTACAGGGTTCAGGTAAAACAACAACTACAGCAAAACTTGCTTACTACCTTCAAAAAAAACTTTCAAAAAAGGTTTTAATGACAAGTTTAGATATTTATCGTCCAGCTGCTCAGAAACAATTGGAAATTCTTGGCAATGATAATCAAATTAAGACACTACCTATTATGGAAGGTCAGTTACCAATTGAAATTTCTAAAAGAGCATTAAATGCAGTTTCTTTGAGTGGTGAGGACGTTATAATTTTTGATACCGCTGGTAGAACCCAAATAGATCAACAAATGATGATGGAACTAAAGCAGTTAGAAAACGAGGTACAGCCCCATGAAATTATACTTGTTGCAGATTCTTTAACAGGACAAGATGCAGTAAATATTGCAAAAGAATTTAAAGATACAGTTAATTTATCATCAATTATTTTAACGAGAATTGATGGTGATGGAAAAGGTGGAGCGGCATTAAGTATGAAAGCTGTAACGGGTTGTCCAATTAAATTTTTAGCCAATGGTGAAAAAATAAACCAATTAGAAGCGTTTCACCCTGATCGAATCGCTAACAGAATACTTGGGATGGGTGATGTAGTTTCGTTAGTTGAAAAAGTTGCAGAAGATTTAGAACAAGAAAAAATTCAAAAAATTGAAGATGATTTAAAAAAAGGTTCCTTTACTTTTGATGCATATCTTCAGCAAATAAGACAAATGAAAAAGGTTGGAGGGATGAGTGGAGTTTTAAGCATGATGCCGGGTGTATCAAAGATGAAAAAACAAATCGATGAAAGTAATTTAGACGAAGGTTTATTGAATAAACAAGAAGCTATCATATTAGCTATGACACCAAATGAGAGAGATAATCCAAAAATTATTGGTGGTTCAAGAAAAAAAAGAATTGCGAATGGCTCTGGAACGGACATTTCAATGGTAAACAAACTTCTCAAGCAACATAAAATGATGACAAATGTAATGAAAAAAATGTCTAAAGGTGGCAGAGGAGCATTACAAGGTTTAGATGGAATACCACCTGAACTTTTAAATAACTTAAAATAAAAAAAACGAAAGGAAGAAAATGATAAAAATAAGAATGTCAAGAGGAGGTGCAAAAAAAAGACCAATATATAAAATTGTGATTGCAGATTCTAGAAAACCACGTGATGGACGATTTATTGAGAAAGTAGGATTTTTTAATCCCCTATTACCTAAAGATAAAAAAGAAAGACTAAGTTTAGATATAGAGCGTATTAAATATTGGTTAGAAAAAGGAGCAAGACCATCTGACCGTATAGCAAGATTTTTAGGTGAGGCTAACGTTATACCTAAACCTGCTCAAAGAAATAATCCAATTAAAGCAAAACCAAAAAAGAAAGCTCAAGAGCGATTAGCTGCTGCAGAAGAAGCAAAAAAAGCTGCTGAGGCACCTAAAGCAGAAGAGAAAAAAGCAGAGGCACCTAAAGCAGAAGAGAAAAAAGCAGAGGCACCTAAAGCAGAAGAGAAAAAAGCAGAGGCACCTAAAGCAGAAGAGAAAAAAGAGGAGAAAAAATAATTAAAGTGTTTTCAGCAAATATATTTACATTATATCCTGATGTTTTCCCAGGTGTTCTTGGTCACGGCCTTTACGCGAGAGCGTCAAAAAATAATATTTGGAAATTGAATGTAAAAAATATTAGAGATTATGCTTCGGACAAGCATTTAACAGTTGATGATAAACCTTTTGGCGGTGGAAGTGGTATGGTTTTAAAAGCAGATGTAATTGACAAATGTTTAGATAAAAATTCAAACAACTATAAAACATACTATCTATCACCCAGGGGAAAGGTATTTAATCAAAATTTAGCTAACCAAATTTCTAATACCAAGGGTATCAATTTACTATGTGGTCACTTTGAAGGAATAGACCAGAGAGTATTGGACTATAGAAAAATTGAAGAAATTTCTGTCGGCGATTTCGTTCTCTCTGGAGGCGAGAGCGCAGCAGTTATTATTTTAGATGCAGTTTTGAGATTAATACCTGGTGTCTTAGGTAATAAGAACTCTGTTAAAGATGAAAGTTTTATTGAAGATTTACTTGAGTATCCCCAGTATACTCAGCCTAGGGTTTGGAAGAATTTGGAAGTTCCTAGTGTACTATTATCAGGAAATCACGCGCAAATAAAAGACTGGCGTTTAAATCAATCACAGAGTATAACACGCATCCTTAGACCGGATTTATGGTCAAGGTATATCAATAATAAAGATAAAAAAAATTAAAATGAACAGAATTGAAGATATTGAAAAAAAACACCTCGAGACAATTTTAGCAGGTAAAAAAATCACTGAGTTTTTTCCTGGCGACACAGTTAAAGTAAATGTGAGAATTGTCGAAGGTAAAAGACAAAGAGTCCAAGCTTTTGAGGGAGTTTGTATCGCAAAAAAAAAAGGTGGAATTAACTCTTCTTTTACAGTTAGAAAAGTATCATTTGGTGAAGGTGTTGAGAGAGTTTTTCAATTGTACAGCCCAAACCTAGATTCGATCGAATTAATACGATCTGGAAAAGTAAGACGTGCCAAACTTTATTATCTGAGAGATAGAAGTGGTAAATCAGCAAGAATTAACGAAAAGATTAAAAAGAAACTAGGTGTAGATTTAACACCAGAGATTAAAGAACAAGATAGTATTGATGTTGGGTCTGTTGATAATTCAAACATAGAAATTAAGTCTGAATCAACAGCAGAAGCACAGAAAGAAAAAGTACAAGATACTAAATTAAAACAAAAATAATCTCATAATGGCAAAAACATTATACGATAAATTATTTGATAACCATTTGGTCTCACAGCAAGAAGATGGAACATGTTTATTATATATCGATAGACATTTAGTCCATGAAGTGACAAGTCCCCAAGCATTTGAAGGACTTAGAATGAATAACAGAAAAGTAAAACATCCAGAGTATACTTTGGCTGTTGCAGATCATAATGTGCCAACAACAGATAGAAGTAAACCAATTGAAAATAAAGATTCAAGAATACAATATGAAACAATAGATAAAAATTGTAAAGAATTTGGAATTGAGTTTTTTGGATTGAACGATGTGAGACAAGGGATTGTTCATGTGATCGGTCCCGAACAAGGTTTAACACAGCCTGGTATGACAGTTGTATGCGGAGATAGCCATACAGCAACCCACGGTGCTTTTGGTGCTTTAGCTTTTGGAATTGGTACTTCGGAGGTTGAGCACGTTTTGGCTACCCAAACTTTAATACAAAGAAAATCTAAAAATATGAAAATTGAAGTGCAGGGTAAATTACCGATTGGAGTTACCGCTAAAGATATAATTTTAAGCATCATTGGGAAAATAGGTACAGCTGGTGGTACAGGCTATGTAATAGAGTATACGGGTGAAGTAATTAAAAACTTATCGATGGAAGAAAGAATGACAGTTTGTAATATGTCTATAGAAGCTGGGGCAAGAGCTGGAATAATGGAGCCAGATGAAAAAACAGTAGATTTTTTAAAAGACAGACCTCTTTCACCAAAGGGTGAAGACTGGGAGAAAGCAAAAAAATATTGGTTATCTTTAAAGTCCGATGAAAATGCCAAGTACGATGAAGTTATAATTTTAAAAGGCGAAGAAATTGTTCCGACTGTTACTTGGGGAACAAGCCCAGAAGATGTTTTGCCAATAAATTCTGTAATTCCCGGTCCTGAAAGCTTTAGTGATCCTGATAAAAGAAAAGCAGTTGAGAGGTCACTGGATTATATGGGATTGAAACCAACAACTAAATTAGAAGAAATAACTATCGATAAAGTTTTTATAGGCTCTTGCACAAATGGAAGAATACAGGATTTAAGAGCTGCAGCCGAAATATTAAAAGGAAAAAAAATAGCTAAAAATGTTACAGGCTATGTTGTGCCTGGTTCAGGTTTAGTAAAAAAACAAGCCGAAGATGAAGGATTGGACAAAATATTTACCGAGTTTGGATTGGAATGGAGAAATGCGGGTTGCTCAATGTGTTTAGGAATGAACCCTGACCAGCTAAAACCACAAGAAAGATGCGCATCAACATCAAATAGAAACTTTGAAGGTAGACAGGGCAGAGGTGGTAGAACTCATTTATGTAGTCCCGAGATGGCAGCCGCTGCAGCTGTCGAAGGCAAACTTACGGACGTCAGAAAGTTTTATAATGAATAAGTTCTACAAAGTTTCTAGTATTCCTGCTTATCTTTCAATTGTCAACGTTGATACTGACATGATGATACCTAAGCAATTTTTAAAAACAATCAAAAGAACTGGACTTGGTAAAAGTCTTTTTTTTGAATTAAGGTATGATGATGATGGTAAGCCTTTAGACGAGTTTGTGCTCAATCAAAAGCCTTATAATGAGTCAAAAATTTTAATCGGAGAAAAAAATTTTGGATGCGGATCATCAAGAGAGCATGCCCCATGGTCATTGCTCGACTTTGGCATAAGAGTTGTGATTGCACCATCATTCGCAGATATTTTCTTCAATAATTGTTTTAAAAATGGAATTTTGCCAATAGTTTTGAAAGATGATCAAATAAAAGAGCTAGCAACCCTTGCAAAAAATAAAAAAGAAATAACTGTAAATCTTGAAGAACAAAAAATTGAAAAAGGGGATAATACCCCATTAAGTTTTGATGTTGAGCCTTTCAGAAAAGAATGTTTGATAAATGGTTACGATGATATTGCATTAAGCTTAAAAAAAACAAAAGATGTTGAGACTTACATAGCAAAGCAAAAAAAAGTGACACCTTGGTTATTTAGTGTCTAAAAACTTATTACTACTTGCCGGAGATGGAATTGGCCCAGAGATTATGAATGAGGTCAAAAAAATTATTAATTGGTTAAATTTAAATAAAAAACTAGACCTAAGGATAACAGAGGAACTTGCAGGCGGTATATCTTACGATCAAAAAAAGACACCTCTTACAGATGATGTTTTGTATAAAGCCATGGATAGTGATGCAGTGTTACTAGGCGCTGTAGGTGGTCCAAAATATGATCAATTAGAATTTTCAAAAAGACCAGAAAGAGCACTATTAAGACTAAGGAAAGAATTAAGGTTATTTGCTAATTTAAGACCTGCGATATGTTTTTCAGAATTGGTAAGTGCCTCAAGTTTAAAACCAGAAATTGTTTCTGATTTAGACATTATGATCGTTAGAGAGCTTACAGGAGGTATTTATTTTGGAGAACCTCGTGGAGTTGAGCCAATTGCAAAAGGTGAACGTAAAGGAGTTAATACTCATGTTTATACATCCAGAGAAATTATACGTGTTACGAAAGTTGCTTTTGATTTAGCAAAAAAAAGAAACAAAAAAGTAACATCTGCAGAAAAATCTAATGTGATGGAAGCAGGAATGTTATGGAAAGAAGAAGTGCAAAAGTTCTATGATGAAAATGAAGAGTATAAAGATATTGAATTAAGTCACATGCTTGCTGATAATTGTGCTATGCAATTAGTAAGAAATCCAAAACAATTTGATGTTATTGTAACTGATAATTTATTTGGAGATATGCTATCTGACGAAGCTGCAATGTTAACTGGATCTTTAGGTATGCTACCTTCAGCCTCTTTGAGTGAAAAGGACAAAAATGGGAGAGTAAGATCAATGTATGAACCTTGTCATGGTTCAGCGCCAGACATAGCTGGACAAGGCGTTGCGAATCCACTGGCTATGATTTTAAGTTTTGCAATGGCTTTAAAATATTCCTTAGATCTTGATACATACGCTGATGATATAGATAAGGCAGTAAAGTCTGTTCTAAAAGATGGTTTTCGAACTCCTGATATTATGGAACCTGGTAAGAAAAAAGTATCTACGAGTGAAATGGGTTCAGCAATTATAGAAAAATTAAAGTAAATTTAATTATTGTGACAATTTACAGTTTTTAAAATATTAGAATCTAAGCTACATTAAACAAATATGAAATTAGAAAGACCATTGTCACCTCATCTTCAGATATATAAATGGCAATTGTCATCTTTATTGTCAATTACACATCGCTTAACTTCAATAATTAACCTTGCTGGAATATCACTTTTTGCTGCATGGATTTGCATGCTTTTCTTTGGTGAAAATATTTATATTTATTTCGAAACTTTCGCAAAAACTTTTATTGGTAAATTTATTTTTATAGGATTTAGTTGGTCATTTTCATATCATCTATTAAATGGGGTGAGACATTTATTTTGGGATATGGGTTATGGTTACGATTTGAAAACTGCTAATCTAAGTGGTTTTATTGTACTGACTTTATCTTTTGTTTTAACATTGTTGGCTTGGGTAGTTTAATGAATAAGGTTGTTTCCAAATGGTTAATGCAAAGAGTAGCAGCAGTATTGCTTTTGCCTCTGTTAATTTGGTTTTTATTTCATTATGATAATCTCATGACTTTTTCATATAATGATGCGATAAATTTTTTTGACAATAAGTTAAATACTATTTTTTTAAGCTTGATATTTATTCTGGCATTTTTTCATATGAGAATTGGTATGGGGGAAATTTTTGAAGACTATATTCATAATGCCGCAATCAAAAAGCTAGCAAGTGCGTTCATTTTAATAATTTCACTAATTATTCCTCTTGTCGCTATCACAGCAATGATTATATTAAGCCTATGAGTTATAATGTAATTAACCATGAATATGATGTGGTCGTGGTAGGCGCAGGTGGATCTGGTTTACGAGCAGCTGTTGGATTATCTGAAGCAGGTTTAAAGACTGCATGTATATCTAAAGTTTTCCCAACTAGAAGCCATACGGCTGCTGCACAAGGTGGAATATCTGCAGCACTAGGTAACATGTGCGAGGATGATTGGCGTTGGCATATGTATGATACTGTAAAAGGTGCTGACTGGCTAGGCGATCAAGATGCAATAGAATTTTTGTGCAAAGAAGCACCACAAGCAGTTATTGAGTTAGAAAAATACGGAGTTCCATTTAGTCGAACAGAAGAAGGAAAAATTTATCAAAGACCATTTGGTGGAATGACAAAAAATTATGGAAATGGTGTTGTTCAAAGAACATGTGCAGCCGCAGATAGAACAGGACATGCAATTTTACACACCCTTTACGGCCAGGCTTTAAAAAGAGATACAGAATTTTTTATTGAATACTTTGCGCTTGATTTAATTATGGAAAACGGCAAGTGCCAAGGTGTAATTGCTTGGAATTTACAAGATGGCACTATTCATCGTTTTAGGTCTAAGACAGTCATTTTAGCAACAGGCGGTTATGGTAGAGCTTACTTTTCAGCTACTTCAGCACACACTTGCACAGGTGATGGCGGAGGGATGGTTTTACGAGCTGGTCTTCCTTTGCAAGATATGGAGTTTGTTCAATTTCACCCAACAGGTATTTATGGTGCAGGATGTTTGATTACCGAGGGCAGCAGAGGTGAAGGTGGATTTTTAGTAAACTCAGAGGGAGAAAGATTTATGGAAAGATACGCTCCTTCAGCAAAAGATTTAGCTTCAAGAGACGTAGTATCCAGATCTATGACAATTGAAATCAATGAAGGACGAGGAGTTGGAAAAAATAAAGACCATATTTACTTACACCTTAATCATTTAGATGAGAAAATTCTAAAGGAAAGATTACCTGGAATTTCTGAGTCTGCTAAAGTTTTTGCTGGTGTTGATGTTACTAAAGAGCCGATACCTGTTCTTCCAACAGTTCATTATAATATGGGAGGCATTCCAACAAATTATTTTGGAGAAGTTCTGGCTAAGAATGCGGATGGATCTGACAAAATAGTTGATGGACTAATGGCAGTTGGAGAAGCAGCGTGCGTATCAGTGCATGGAGCTAATCGTCTTGGTTCAAATTCATTAATTGACCTTGTTGTTTTTGGAAAGGCAGCAGCGATGAAGGCTGCTGAAAAAGTAAAACCCAATTCTAAACATGAGAGTATTTCCGAGGCCCAAACTCAAAAATGCTTAGATAGATTTGATAAGATTAGAAATTCAGAAGGTAGCACACCTACAGCTGTTTTGAGAGATCAAATGCAAAGAGTAATGCAAAAAAGATGCGCAGTATTTAGAACTGATAAGACTTTAAGAGAAGGTCTTAATGAGATTCAAGAGCCATGGAGCGGTTTATCTGATCTTTCCATTAAAGATAGATCGTTAATTTTTAATACTGATTTAGTTGAGGCGTTAGAATTTGATAATTTAATTAGACAGTCTCAAGTAACCGTAGCCTCTGCTGAAAATAGAAAAGAAAGTAGAGGGGCTCATTCTAGAGAAGATTTTAAAGATCGTGATGATGAGAATTGGATGAAGCATACTTTAGCTTGGCATGAGGATGGAAAAGTTAAAATAAATTACCGAGATGTACACAATTATACACTAACTAATGATGTTCAGTATTTTCCACCAAAAGCAAGAGTCTATTAATTAAAGATGGTACAATTCAACTTACCTAAGAATTCTAAGATTAAAAAGGGAAACTATTTTAAATCAAATAGTAATTCAAAAAAAATTAAAAAAATAAATGTTTACAGATGGAATCCTGAAGAAGGGATAAACCCAAGAGTTGATACCTATGAAGTAGATATGAACAACTGTGGCCCCATGGTTCTTGATGCGTTAATAAAGATCAAAAATGAAATTGATTCTTCATTAACTTTCAGACGGTCTTGTAGAGAAGGAATTTGTGGGTCTTGTGCAATGAATATTGATGGAGCAAATACACTTGCATGTACTAAATCGTCTAAAGAAATTAAAGGTGATATAAATATTTATCCTTTACCACATATGCCAGTAATTAAAGATTTAGTTCCGAATTTAAAACAATTATATAAACAATATCAGTCAGTTGAACCTTGGATGCAGTCTACAAAAAAATCAAATGGCTCAGAAGGTTTGCAATCTATAGAGGATAGATCAAAATTAGACGGATTATACGAGTGTATTATGTGTGCATGTTGTGCAACCTCTTGCCCAAGTTATTGGTGGAACGGTGACAAATATCTTGGCCCAGCAGTACTTTTACAAGCATACAGGTGGATTATAGATAGTAGAGATGAAGAAAGACAGAAAAGATTAAAAAAAGTAGCAGATGAATTAAAGCTTTTTAGATGTCATACTATAATGAATTGTACAAATGCGTGTCCCAAAGGTCTTAACCCAGCAAAAGCAATTGGCTCTATCAAGAAAATGCTGGTGGCTGAAAAACCGTCATAACAAAATATATATCTTAGATTGAATTAGTATTTTTTTTTGTAATTATTACCGAAATTGATTTATAGTTATACTATGACGTTAAAAAGAGTTGGAATTATTGGCTGGAGAGGAATGGTTGGCTCTGTTTTAATGAGTAGAATGATTGAAGAAAAAGACTTTGATAATATTGCTGATCCAGTTTTTTTTAGTACATCACAAGCGGGAAAAGAAGGACCAAATTTTGGCAAAGGATCTAATATTTTACAAGACGCATCAGATATTGAGAAATTAAAAAAAATGGAAGTCATTTTAACGTGCCAAGGCAGTGACTATACAAAAACAGTTTTTAAGAAATTAAGAGATAGTGGATGGGATGGATATTGGATTGACGCAGCATCATATCTACGAATGGAAAAATCTAGCACGATAATTTTAGATCCAATAAAT
>VMHT01040370.1_pt1 | contig 12313 bp, 10 predicted proteins | sample 4693611 | NCBI WGS metagenome assembly VMHT01 (sample SAMN12280063, study PRJNA550983) | marine metagenome | isolation source: seawater sampled from same location over 5 years 0.02-0.2 micron viral filtrate | place: USA: collected off the coast of southern California halfway between the port... ...
AGCAGAAATACGCCGAAACCGAATACCCAGGGGGCGGCCACGCGGAACCACTCGGGCGGAATCTGGGCTACGACCAGCATGCCGAGCAGACCGATGCCCAGGCGAATAGCCTGGTTGATCACGACCGTACTTGATTGACCGGACGCGCTATAGAGTACGAATAGACCCAGGCCGGCGCAGCAGGCCAGGGCCACCAGCAATTGCAGGTCGATACGCCAATAGACCAGCCATTCGGAAAGCGTCGACGGCGCGTTGGTGGCGTTCGCGCTCATCGGCCCATCCCTGTCGAAGCCTGCAGTACGGGCGGCTGACTACGAAATGCATCGATCACCTTGCGAGCGACCGGGCCCGCCACGCTCTAGCCGCCACCGCCGTGCCCCACGAGCACGGCAACCGCGATCTCGGGTTCGGCGAGCGGCGCAAACGCGATGAACAAGGCGTGATCACGAAACTGGTGCTCGACATCCTCCAGATCGGGCGCGGCCTGATTCTGGGCAAGCTTGGTCACCTGCGCAGAGCCGGATTTGCCCGCGATCGTGTAGTCGAGGTTCTGGCCGACGTAGTAATGAGCGGTGCCGCGCGGGTTGGTGATTACCTGTTGCATGCCGCTGATGACCACATCCCAGTGCGACGGATCGTTGAGCTGGATGGGGCGCAGCTGGGTGGGTTTGGTTTGCTGGATGTTGCCATCGAGCGGGTTGCGCCAGCCGCGCAGCACATGGGGTTGATAGCCGCCGCCGCGTTCGGCGATACGGCTGGTCATCTGCGCGAGCTGCAGCGGCGTCGTCGTCATGAAGCCCTGACCGATGATCGTATTGAGCGTTTCGCCAGGAAACCACGGCTGGTTGCGGGTGCCGTTCTTCCAGGCGCGTGACGGCATGATGCCGGAATTCTCACGCGGCAGGTCGATGCCGGTGCGTGAACCCAGCCCGAACAGATCGCCATAGCGGTGGATATTGTCGATACCGAGCTTCAGGCCGAGCTTGTAGAAATACACGTCCGAGGAGCGATAGATCGCCTCGGGCATATCGACCCAGCCATGGCCCGAGCGCTTCCAGTCGCGATAGCGATGGTTGCTACCGGGCAGTGTGATATAGCCGGGGCACCACACCTGTTTGTCGGCCGCGATCTGATCGGTTTCGAGCCCGGCAAGCGCCATCACCGGCTTCACCGTCGAGCCGGGCGGATACTGGCCTTGCAGCGCGCGATTGAACAGTGGCTTGTGCGGGTCCGAGATCAGTTTTTTATAGTTCAAGTGGCTGATGCCATCGACGAACAGATCCGGGTTGTAGCTGGGTTTGGAAACGAGGGCGAGCAGGCCGCCGGTTTTCGGGTCGATCGCCACGACCGCGCCATCCTGATCGCCCAACGCTTCGTAGGCGGCGCGCTGCAGGCGCGAGTCGATGGTCAGGAACAGGCTTTCACCGGCCACGGGACGATGCATTTCCAGCTCGCGCAAAGCACGCCCGCTGGCATTGGTTTCGACCACGCGCGAACCCGGCTCGCCGTGCAGGCGGGATTCGTAGCTGTATTCGACGCCCGACTTGCCGATGTGGTTGGAGCCGCGATAGCGCTTTTCGTCCACGCGGCGCAAATCCTGCAACGTAATACCGCCGACATAGCCGACCAGATGGGCCGCGACATCACCCAGCGGGTAATGCCGGGTCAGGCCCGCGCGGATTTCCACGCCGGGAAAGTCGCCGCGGTTGACTTCGAAACGTGCCACTTCGCGCTGGCTCAGGTTGAGTCGAATCGGCACGCCGCGAAAACGTGGCGTCTTGGCCACGCGGTCACGAAAGCGTTGTCGATCGGCATTGCGTATTTCCACGATGCGCGACAGGCGATCGAGCGTGGCGTCCACGTTGTCGACTTGTTCGGGCACGATTTCGAGTCGATAGGCCGGCAGGTTATCTGCAAGCACCACGCCGTTGCGGTCATAGATCAGCCCGCGTACCGGCGGCATGACCTGCACCCGCATGCGGTTATCCTGCGACCGGGTTTCGTAGTAGCCGTGACGCAATACCTGAAGAAAACCCACGCGAAAGACCAGTACGCCCACGAGCACGGTCACCACCGCACCCGCGACCGCGGTGCGCAGCAAAAACATGCGCCGTTCGGCGGCATGGTTCTTGATGGCATTGTCAGAGACCATGCGGCGTGAATAACTCCCGTGCCCCCAAGGGCCTGTATTGATGTACTGACGTATGGTGCGACGCACCGCGGCGCGATCGTGTGGCTAAAACACGTGCGTGGAGGCCGCCATGTGGCACTTCACCCGGTGCGCTCGGCGGTTGTCGCGAATATCTTGAATTCCCTGGGCTATCCGACCTCTAATTCGGCGATGCGTTCCAGCAACGAGGCCCAGAACGGCCATACGACAGTCGTTGTCGCCACCGGCAGCCAGCGCCACCACTGGTTGACCTCGGCCCCGGCCACACCGTCGATCCAGAACAGCGCGAATTCATACAATATGAATACCGGCAGCAGCAGGATGCCTTGTTGCCAGATCGGCAGCGTCCACAGGAGTTCGCGCATACGAATGACCGCATAACCCGCGATCGCCAGCGCCAGGCCGTGTTCGCCCAGCGGCGTACCGTAGATGACATCGATCAGGATACCGCATGCCCAGGCGGCCAGAAGCCCAAAGCTTGCCGGTTGCATCAGTACCCAGAAAAGCACCGTGGCCGGATAGATAGCGGGGCGTATGGCCGACAGTGCGTCCGGCAATGGCAGCAAGGCCAGAAACAGCGCGCCGCCCAGCGTGGCGAGGATCAGCAGGCCGCTGACGCGGCGCTCGATAATCATGGAGCCGGCGTATCGCCGCGTGCATCGCCCTCGACTTCGGCTGCGCCCTCGGCTTGCGCCGCGGCGACCGGCTCGATCGTGTTGTCGGTCCAGACCAGCAGTACTTCACGACCGCGATTGAGATGCGCGGTCGGGCTTGCTACCACGTCGAGAAACTCGTCGCCCGGCTGGTGAACCACGCTCGTGACCTCGGCGACCGGATAGCCGGATGGATAACGCCCGCCCAAGCCCGATGTCACCAGCAGATCGCCGATCTGGATATCGGAGTTGTTGGCGAGAAACGGCAGCCGCAGCTCGTTGGTCTTGCCGCTGCCCTGGGCGATCGTCTGCAAACCGGTACGGTTGATCTCCACCGGAATACCGTGATTGGCATCGGTGATCAAAATCGCACGTGAACCCATGGGCGTGACGTCGGTCACCTGACCCATGATGCCGTTGGCGTCGACTAGTGCCTGGCCGACAAATACGCCATCGGTCGAGCCCTTGTTGAGCTTGATGTAGTGGCGGTACGGGTCGGGGCTGACTGAAAGAATGCGCGCGATGAGCACGTTCTGGTCCAGCGAACTGGCCGAAGCGAGAAGGGCGCGGATGCGCTCGTTTTCCGCCTGTAGCGAGGCCAGACGCTGCAGGCGCGCCTGCAGAAGCAGCACTTTCTGTTCCAGCGCTTCGTTATCGGAAATGAGCTGGCCGCGATCGAAGTAGCGCCCCATGTAATGCGCGACTTCGCCGGGGATTTCGGCGATCATCTGAATAGGCTGGGTAGCGACCGCGAGCGTGCTTCGAATCGGCGTGAGCGACGTGCTCGCGTGATCGACCATCATCAGGATAACCGAGATGACCACGATCGCGACGATTCGAAGGCCCGGCGTAATGCGGCGACCCAGCAACGATGATTTGTCGTCCTCGGCGAGTCCGCGCACTCAACGCCCCTGAAACCGTGGAATAAACCGTAATGATCACGCCAGATTAGGCTGGCGCACGGGCCTTCGCAACTGTCATGCAGTCGCGAAGGCGACAGACCGCTGTCTTATTCCAGCGCGAGCAGCTGCCCGGTCTTGCGGTCGATCATTTCCAGGAGAATGCCGCCACCACGGGCCACGCAGGTCAAGGGATCGTCGGCAACGATCACCGGCAGGCCGGTTTCTTCGGAAATAAGTTTGTCCAGATCGGCCAACAGCGCGCCACCACCGGTAAGCACGATTCCGCGCTCGGCCACATCCGAACCCAGTTCCGGCGGGGTGGACTCCAGCGCCAGCTTCACCGCGCTGGTGATATTCGACAGCGGTTCCTGCAGCGCATCTAGCACTTCATTGGAGTTGAGCGTGAACGCGCGCGGCACACCCGCTGACAGATGACGGCCCACCACCTCGATTTCCTTGACCTCGTGGCCCGGAAAGGCGGTGCCGATCTGCTGCTTGATCGATTCGGCGGTGGATTCGCCGATGAGCATGTTGTACTGGCGACGTACGTAGTTGACGATCGCCTCGTCGAACTTGTCGCCACCGGTGCGAACCGACTCGGCATAGACGATGCCGTTAAGTGAAATCACCGCGACTTCCGAGGTGCCGCCGCCGATATCCAGCACCATCGACCCGCGCGCTTCGCCAATCGGGATGCCCGCGCCGATGGCCGCAGCGACCGGCTCTTCCACCAGATACACGCGGCGCGCGCCGGCATTGGAAGCCGACTCGCGAATCGCACGGCGTTCAACCTGGGTCGAGCCGTAGGGCACACAGACCAGTACGCGCGTCATCGGGCGCAGCATGCGTTTCTTGTGCACCTTGCGGATGAAGTGCTGGAGCATCTTCTCCGTGACGGTGAAATCGGCAATCACGCCGTCCTTGAGCGGACGGATCGTGGTGATGTGGTTTGGCGTGCGCCCGAGCATGCGCTTGGCGTCGTGGCCGACCGCTTCGATACGTTTGCCACCGCGGGCGTCCATACGTACGGCCACCACCGATGGCTCGTTGAGCACGATGCCCTGGTCGCGCGCATAAATCAGCGTGTTGGCTGTGCCCAGATCAATCGAAAGATCGTTGAGGAACAGGCCGCGAAAATTGTCGAACATGTAGAGCACACCCGAGGGCAAGTACAAAAAAGCGCGTGATCAACACGCGCGGCGGGCACCGCGAAGTCGCGTCGCGACGCACGAAAGATCGCAATGCTAGCAACGGGCTTGCGTGACGGCAACGCTGACGACGGAAGAGGGCGTAGTTATGCTAGTTTTAGCCTCGCGAAGCGCGTGTGCGCTGTGTTTTTCACGCCCCGTACCCATTGGAAGAATTGCTGTGAGTCTGAGCGAAGATCAGGTCCGCAATGTGGCCCGCCTTGCCCGTCTGGGCCTTGATGACGACCAGATCGCCGACTATGTCGGCGAGTTGTCGAATATTCTCGATGTTGTGGCGAGCCTGGAAAAAGCCGATACCACGGATGTCGAGCCGATGGCCCATCCGCTTGATCTGGCCGCGCGTCTGCGCGCCGACGACGCCATCGAGGTGAGTTCGCGCGACGAATTTCAGGCGATTGCGCCCGCGGTTGCCGAAGGCGTTTATCTCGTGCCGAAGGTGATCGAATGAGCCACACCCGCAGTATCCGCGAATTGGCGAGCGATCTAGCCGCGAAAAAGATCAGTGCGGTCGAGCTGACCGAGCACTTTCTCAAGCGTATCGCTGCCCATGACGAACGTTTGAATACGCTGATCAGCCGCAGCGAAGAATCCGCACGCGAGCGCGCCGCGGCCATCGATGCTGGCGGCAACGCTGGCGCGGCCCTGGCCGGCTTGCCGATCGCGCACAAGGACATTTTTTGTACCCGTGGCGTGCGTACGAGCTGCGGCTCGCGCATGCTCGACAACTTCGTCGCACCCTACGACGCGACCGTGGTCGAGCGCCTGGCTGGCGCGGGCACGGTGACGCTTGGCAAGACGAATATGGATGAGTTCGCCATGGGCTCGTCCAACGAAACGAGCTTCTACGGCTCGGTTCGCAACCCCTGGAATACCGATTATGTTCCGGGCGGTTCATCCGGTGGCTCGGCCGCGGCCGTCGCGGCGGGCCTTGTCCCCGCCGCGACCGGCAGCGATACGGGCGGCTCGATCCGCCAGCCCGCCGCGCTCTGCGGTGTCACCGGGATCAAGCCGACCTACGGGCGCGTGTCGCGCTACGGCATGATCGCGTTTGCGTCGAGCCTCGATCAGGGCGGCTGTTTTGCCCGCTCGGCCGAGGATTGTGCCGCGGTGCTGCAGGCGATGTCCGGCTTCGATGCGCGCGATTCGACCAGCGTCGAACGCGAGGTTCCCGATTACAGCGCCGTGCTCGATAGCCAGGGCGATGATTTTCTCAAGGGGCTGAAGGTCGGGCTGCCGAAGGAATATTTCGCCGAAGGTCTGGACGACGCCAGCCGTAAGGTTATCGAGGCGGCAATCGCCGAGTTCGAGGCCCGCGGCGCTGAGATCGTGGAAATTACGTTGCCGCATACTGATTTGGCGGTCTCGACCTATTACGTGCTTGCGCCGGCCGAGGCCTCTTCGAATCTGGCCCGTTTCGATGGCGTGCGCTACGGTTATCGCTGCGAGAACCCGGTGGATCTCGAAGATCTGTATACCCGCTCGCGTGGCGAAGGCTTCGGGCGCGAGGTGCAGCGGCGCATCATGGTGGGCGCCTATGTGCTGTCGGCCGGTTATTACGACGCTTACTATCTGAAAGCCCAGAAAACACGGCGTCTGATCGCGCGCGATTTCAGCGACGCGTTTGAAAACGTGGACCTCATCGCCGCACCGGTAACCCAGGCCCCGGCCTTCAAGCTCGGTGAAAAGCTCGACGATCCGGTGTCGATGTACCTCAACGATGTGTACACGCTGCCGGCGAGCCTGGCCGGCTTGCCGGGCATGTCGGTACCGGCCGGTTTCGTCGACGGGCTGCCGGTGGGGCTTCAGCTGCTCGCACCGTGGTTCGAGGAAAGCCGACTGCTGGGCGCCGCGCATGCCTATCAGCAGTCCACCGATTGGCACACCAAGCGTCCGGCAGGGTTCGAATAATGGCCTGGGAAACCGTAATCGGGCTGGAAGTGCATATCCAGCTCGCGACTCGAAGCAAGATCTTCTCGACCGCGCCCACCGCGTACGGCGCCGAGCCGAACACGCAGGCCAGCGCGGTGGATATCGCGCTGCCCGGCGTGCTGCCGGTGATTAATGGCCAGGTCATTCGTATGGCCACGCTGTTCGGGCTCGCTATCGATGCCGATATCGCGCCGAAGTCCGTATTCGCGCGCAAGCATTATTTCTATCCCGATCTGCCCAAGGGCTATCAGATCAGCCAGTTCGAACTGCCGATCGTCGCCAACGGCCATCTGGATATCGTGTTGCCTGACGGCACGGAAAAACGTGTCGGCATCACCCGTGCACATCTCGAGGAAGATGCCGGCAAGTCGTTGCACGAAGCATTCGACCGCGATACCGGGATCGATCTCAATCGTGCCGGCACGCCGCTGGTCGAATGTGTTTCCGAGCCGGATATGCGCAGCGCGGCAGAAGCCGTGGCCTATGCCCGCAAGCTGCATGCGCTGGTGCAGTATCTGGGTATCTGCGATGGCAACATGCAGGAAGGCTCTTTCCGCGTGGATGCCAATGTGTCGGTACGCCCGGTCGGCTCGATCGAGTTCGGCACCCGTACCGAGACCAAGAACGTCAATTCCTTCCGTTTTCTCGAGAAAGCGATCGAGTTCGAGGTCGAGCGCCAGATCGATGTGCTCGAATCCGGCGGCAAGATCGTGCAGGAAACCCGCCTGTACGACCCGGACGCTGACGAAACCCGCTCCATGCGTAGCAAGGAAGAAGCGCACGACTATCGCTACTTCCCGGATCCGGATCTGCTGCCGGTCATCATCGACGAGGCATTCGTCGAAGCCGCGCGTGCAGACCTGCCTGAACTGCCGGATGCCAAGCGTGAGCGTTTCGCAGCCGAATACGGCCTCAGCCGCGAAGACGCCGCGGCGCTGACGAGCTCGCGCGCACTCGCGAACTATTTCGAAGCCACGGTCGCCGCCGTGGGTGGCGACACTGCTCAGCACGGCAAGCCGGCAGCGAACTGGATCATGGGCGATTTGTCCGGCGCGTTGAATCGTGAAGGACTGGCGATCGTGGACTCGCCGGTCAGTGCCGAGCAGCTGGGCGGCCTGATCGCACGCGTGGCCGACAACACCATCTCCGGCAAGATCGGTAAGGACGTGTTCGAGGCCTTGTTCAAGGGTGAGGGCGACTCAGCCGACGCGATCATCGAAGCGAAAGGCCTCAAGCAGATTACCGATACCGGCGCGATCGAAGGCTTTGTAGACCAGGTGATCGCCGACAACCCGGATCAGGTGCAGCAGTACCGTGAAGGCAAGACCAAGGTCATTGGCTTTCTCGTTGGCCAGGTAATGAAGGCTTCGAAGGGCAAGGCCAACCCGAAAGAGGTCAACCAGATGCTGGCGGCGAAGCTCGCCGAATAGTTCAGCGCGCTAGGCTCGGGGCGGCGTGCCCCGGCCGACAATATTTTCGCGACGCTTTCACGGGCTTGTAATCGCGTCGGCCGTCGCAATGGTTTGAGCTATGCAAAGCACGCTTTCATTCGAAACCCCAGGCCGCTCGACGCGCGATATCACCGAGGATGTCAACGCCGTGGTGCGCGAGGCGGGGGTCGCGACGGGCGTCTGTCACGTGTTTATTCGCCACACCTCGGCCTCGCTGATGATCTGCGAAAACGCTGATCCGGATGTGCGCGAAGACGTCGAACGCTGGATGGCCAAGGCGGTCGTCGATGGCGATCCGATGTTCGAACATGACATGGAAGGCCCGGACGATATGCCCGGCCATATCCGCAGCATTCTGACCGGTATGGACCTGACGGTGCCCATCACCGACGGCGCACTCAATCTCGGTACCTGGCAGGGCATTTATCTCTACGAACACCGCAGCGCGCCGCACCGGCGTGAAGTCGTCGTAACATTGTTGCCGGCCGCTGGCTGAAACGGGCCTCCGGCTCTGTCGATAAGAACGCACAGAGCGCGGTGATCGATCACGCGGCTAGTCGATCACGCCGCAATACATTCGTACGCCACCCTTGCCATGGTGCGGGTCGCCATAATCGTTGTAATGATCCGGCGCCGAGTGAATCATGATCGAGCGTCCCTTGAGATCGGCTACGGTCAGTCGCGGCGCGAGCACGGGAATCGTGGCTTCGCCGTTGGCTTCGGCAATCAGGTTGGGGAGATCGCCGAGGTGGCCTTCGCCATACGGACCGGCGTGCTGGCCTGTATCCGCCGGGTCGTAGTGAGCGCCGGCGGCGGCGCCGACCATCATGCGGCCGTGTTTGGAGCGGGCGCCGCAGGCGGGTTTCGTATGAATATGCGTGCCGTGTGCGCCAGCCGGCTCCAAGCCGTGCAGGGCCGGCGTGATCAGCAGGCCGTGCTCCGTATCCGAAAACAATACGGTTCCGACCGCCTCGGCTTCGCCGTCGACGCTCAGGCGATGCAGGGTCGCTTGAGTCTCGTTGGCGGCAGCGCTGGTGCAAAGTAAAAGCGCTACCAGCGCAGCGTAGCCGGTCTTTTCCATATTTATTCAGCCTTGGCGAGCGGTGTAACCGGTTTCCATTCGGTAATCCCGTCGATAGTAGCGCGTTGTTCGCCCACTTTGACCGGTATCGACCATCGCTTGAGCACAACGCTTTCATCGGTTGCGGCCACCTCGTCGACGAAGCCGATACGCGGATCGACCCAGCCATAGTTGGGCTGGGTTGAAACGGTGGCCCAGTCGGCATCTTCGCCGGCGATATAGTTCGGCGCGCCGGCTGGCGCAATCTGTTGCCAGGTTTCGCTATGACGGTTGACGTCCACACCGCTATCGGCAAACCGCAGCATGGGCTCGTCGTAGGCGCCATAGACCACCAGCGCTTGCTCGCCGCGGTAGGACACAAAGACACCGCTGCGCGCGCTACCGTTCATGGCACGAACCAGCGTGCTCGATGCCAGCGGACCGGTTGCGGTTACGCGCGCTTCCGGTATGCCGCGCGGTTCTGGCACGAATTCGAAACGGCCGGTGATCGCGGTGCTTTCATCGCCCAGTTGTACCGGTACGCGCCATTGGCCAACTTGCGCCCGTTTGCCGTGCCGCTGAATATCGTCGGGCACGGCGACGTCACTGCTGCGCAGCCGTAAATCGAACCAGCCCCAGTGCGGCGCCGGCTCGACCACCTGCCAGTTCGGTGCCTGCGAAGCATCGGCGGCAAACGCGCCCGGCGCCATGAGGGTGTTGCTGCGATGAAAGGCGGCCGCGCCGAGGTCGGCCTCGACTTGTCCCGAGCCGATGCGCAGAAACGCGCGTCCATCATCGTCGAACACGGTCAGCGGCTGTCGGGTCTCGTTACTGATGAGCAGTTGCGGTGCTAGCGTACGGCGCAGTTGTACACGTACGCCCTCAAGCGATGCCGGGAGCGGGTCGAGTACGGCGCGTACCGTCGCGTCGTTGTCATCGGAATGGCCGCCGCCGTGCGCATTGGCCGGTGTGCATAGGCACATCAGCAGCGACAGGGTGAAACACCGGCCCGCGATAGCGAGCCGGCGTGTAGATATCGCAGCCATCATTCTGCGTCCGTGGCCTCAGGCTGGGCGCCGTCCTTGAGGTCCTGCGCCAGCCCTTTACCGGCTTGCGGCAGCCCGGTCGCGGTATCCGCGCCGATACCGACAGCGCGTTCGCCCGCATTCTTGAGCTCTGTGCCGACCTCCGGCGCACCGTCGATCAGCGTCTGCGGCCCGGGAATGACACTGGTCACGCCGGACAGCAGATCGGTGATCGGCATGAGCGGCGATACATCATCGCCAGCAGCGTCGCTGTCGAGCAGACCGTCGCCGGACAGCAAGCCACCGATCAGACCGTCACTTTCCTGCGAATCGACAACCTGCGCTGCGGGTTCCGGCTGATTGATCTCACCCTGGCCGGCCGGATTGGGCGCCACGCCAACGGGCGTCGAAATCGACGGTACACGCGTGCCGTCTTCGGTCTCGAAGCTGGCAAAGAGCATGTACTGGCCCGCGGGCAGTACGGCCGGATTGGCCGTCGTCTGCACGGTAAGCACGTTGCCGCTACGCGAGACGATCGGCAGCTCCACAGCGCGCTGGTCGCCGTCGACGAGATGGGTGGTCGCGGTACGGCGAATCAACATGACCTGGTCCACTGCCGGGTTGCTGACCGTCATCGTGAATGTGTCGCCGTTGGTTTCCAGCTCGGCCGGTGCGTTTTCAATCACAGGGCGATCGCCACGCATGGCGTAGGGCGGTGTATAGATCTCGAAGGAGGGGTCGCGGCTTTCATAGTTCGCAAGGCCGATACTGTCGAAATTGATATTCGACGCGTAGGCGGTGTTGATCGGCGAATGACCGCCGATGAGTACGCGTCCGTCCGGCATCAGCACGGCGGTGTTGTGGTAGGTGCGCTTGCGGTGGGCGCTGGCCATGACCTGCCAGGTTTCGGTTTCCGGGTCGAAGCGTTCGGCCTCGCGGATTGCGCCTTCCAGACCGGGCAGGACCACGCCATCGCGATCGCCGCCGGAGAAGATCATCACACTATCGTCGGGCATGACCACCGAGTAGCTATACCAGCGCGGCCGGCCGAGTGGGCCGGTCAGGCGCGACGAGTAGCGCATTTCGTCATCGTTGACCTCGACCGTATCGATACGCGAGGACGAAACCGGTAGATAGCCGCCCGGGCTGCCGACGGTGACATACGTGGGCACGCCGCCGGCGGTCAGGAATTCGGCTTCGTGGTAGCCGCCGTTTTCGTCCGGGCGCAGGGGAAGCATCGCCGAGAACGTCGAGCCGCGCATGCCGGAGCCGATCGTGCGCTCGAGCGCACGGGCATCCACCGGCGTATCGCTGAGTTGCTGTAGTGCGGCCGTCGGGTTGCTCACGGTCGTGCCCACCAGATCGCCGATCAGGCTGGCGGCCTGCTCGGGGTTGGCATTGGTGATATTGACCGTGCTGGTCAGCTCCTTGAGCCCAATTTCGTTGAACTTCAACGGTAGGCCGGCATAGCCCAGATCGGTCCATTGTTTCGTTTCCGGATCGTACGCGGCAACGATATTCCAGAGCGCCTGATCGTAGGCCTGGCCGAACGGATTGAATGCCTGACCGCCGGCGTTGTAATAGACCTGACCGTTGGGCAGCAGATGCAGACGCGGAAACAGCGGCAAGGAGCGCTGCGCCGCTTCACCGTTATCGCTCCAGCTACCGGTATCGAGATCATAGGTCTCGGTCTGGGCCACGTTGCGGCCGGAGTTGAGCGGCTCTTCTGGATACACCGGCTTGAGCAACTTGGTTACGCCGCTGGCCACGAAGACATCGCCGTCGGCGAGCGTGACCAGCGTCGGATACCAGCGGCCGAAGGTCATATCGCCGCTTTGCGTCCAGGTATTGCTCTGCGGGTCGAAGATACGCGAGGACTTGAGCCCTTCGAGTTCCACCACGCCCACAGGCAGGC